>OGZX01002604.1_pt1 | contig 14024 bp, 10 predicted proteins | sample 1576881 | NCBI WGS metagenome assembly OGZX01 (sample SAMEA3541542, study PRJEB24748) | human gut metagenome | biome: human gut; feature: human-associated habitat; material: faeces | place: China | collected 2012
AGGAAGAGGTAGTTGCGGGCTTTGAGTTCGAAACTGGAAAAGAGCCGGAAGAAGATGCCATCGACTAGACGTGCTCCTTCTACTGCAACTTATCCTAGTGGACCTACACGTAATTTGGGTGATATAATTTCTTCCTCATACAGGCGTCCATCAGCATTACCTATTTTTACGGAAGATGGACAATGGGCTTCAGTAACAGCCTGGGCAAACCGTTTTGGTTTGGCTTCGAAAGACGGAGGTTTCCAAAATAGAAAGTTTAACCGCATGAATGGTTCATTATCTTTGACATGGAATATTTTAGACGGATTGAATTTGAAAGGTACTTATTTTGGCAAATATGACCCGACGCGTGAGATCAATTATAGTAAACGAATGCAATTTATCAGTCCTGAAGATTGCAAAACTGTTGATTTTGATTATAGTACAAACTCAATGACTGTTTTTAACCAGTCTAATTATGAACATAACCTGCAAGCTCTTCTTACATACGATAAGGTGTTTGCAAAAGACCATGATTTAAAAGTTCTGGCAGGTGCGTCTATGGAGTGGAATAAAGATTACCAGGAAACAGTTGGTAGACGAGATTTTTTGACAGATGATATTTATGTAATAAATGCCGGCAGTGCTGATCCGAATGTTTGGACAACTTCAGGTACAGCCTCAGACTGGGCTATCGCATCCTTCTTTGGTCGCGTCAATTATTCATGGAAAGGAAGATATCTGGCAGAAGCAAATTTACGTTATGATGGTTCTTCTCGTTTTTCATCAAAAGTAAGATGGGGTATATTCCCAGCCTTTTCAGCAGGATGGCGTATTTCTGAAGAGCCATTTTTCCGAGCAAAGGATTATATTTCGAACCTGAAGCTGAGGGTTTCATGGGGACAGGCTGGTAACCAAAATACATCTGCTCTCTATCAGCATTATTCCACTATTTCGACATCTGCTTATTATTTCGGAGGGCTTTCTCATACAAGTGCGTATTATACAAAATCTATAAATGATAGATTGACATGGGAAACAAAAACAACAACCAATATTGGTATGGATGTATCATTCCTTAATGATAAATTCTCTTTGTCTTTAGATGGTTTTAAAGACCGCACTTCCGATATTTTGATGACTCCGGTTGTTCCGGATACTTATGGAATGAGCGCACCGATTATGAATGTCGGAGTTGTTGATAATATAGGTTGGGAAGCAATGTTCTCTTACCGGGATCATAAAAACGATTTTAGATGGGGAGTGACTCTGCAGGTTTCAGATGCCAAGAATAAGGTGAAAGAAATGATCGGTAGTCCGGTAATCAGTGGCAATTATATAACCGAAGTGGGACATGAAATGAATGAATGGTATGGTTGGAAATGCGAAGGCATTTTCTCCAGTGATGAAGAAGTCGAAAATCATGCATTTCAAAATATAAAAACAGGAATTGGCGATTTAATGTATCAGGATACGGATGGTAACAAAACCGTAAATGCTAACGATCGTGTTCGTTTAGGTAGTTCTCGTCCCAGATTCCCTTTTGGTATCAATCTTGATTTTGGATGGAAAGGTATTGATTTGAATATCTTCTTGCAAGGGGTGGCTTCCCAGAAAACATATATCAATAGTTATGGTGGTCTTCCTTTACCGGAAAGTTTAGGATCTCTTCAGGAACATCATATGGATCGTTGGCATCAGGATGATAATGGAACCTGGATAGCTGGTAAGTACCCTAAACTGAGAATTGGAGGCATAAATGTCGGTAGTTTCTCTTCTTTCTGGCTACAGAATTCAGCTTATCTGAGAGCAAAAAATATTCAAATAGGCTATACCCTTCCTGAAAGTTTTGTAAAGAAATTGTCAATGGAGCATATTCGCTTTTATCTGAATGCGGAGAACTTGTTTACATTTACCAAAATGAAAGGAGTTGACCCTGAATCGCCTGTCGGTAATGGTAATATGTATCCGTTAACCAAAGTATGTTCTTTTGGTGTCAATGTATCGTTTTAATAGTATAACCTAAATATAATACAGATATGAAACTTTTGAATAAAATATATTTGCTGGGTATCGGATTGAGCTTGATGTCTTGCTCTGATTTTTTAGAAACACCGCCTTTGGCAAACCCATCCGATGCAACATTCTGGACTTCGTATGACCGGGCTGAAATGTGGGTAAATAATGCATATAAAGATTTACCCGGTTGGCAGGATTATTCTTTTGAACCGATGAGTGATAATAGTGCCGGACCTGGACGTGGAAACTGTAATCTGGTAGCTAACGGAACTTTTGAATCGACTACGAATATTGTTTCTTATAAGTGGGGATATACCTATATCCGCCATTGTCTGGAACTATTGAATAAACTTGAAATTATACCCAATCTGACTGCAGAACAGAAAAATAATTTAGCAGGACAGGCCCGTTTTATTATTGCGATGCGTTATTTTGAGATGATCACTTTATATCGGGATGTACCGTTGGTTACTACGGTGTTGTCTATGGAAGAAAGTGATATTGAAAAGTCTCCAAAAGAAGAAATCTTGAAATATTTGCTTGAACAATTGAATTTAGCAATAGAGGAACTTCCTGTATCCTGGCCTGCTTCAGATGCTGGTCGTGCGACTAAAGGGGCTGCTCTGGCTCTGAAATCCCGTGTATTATTATATAATGAACGATGGAGCGAAGCGGCAGAAGCAGCTAAGGGGGTTATGGACTTGAATGCTTATGAATTGCATCCGAATTATGAGGAGCTGTTTCTGACAGCATTTAATAATCAGACTAAGGAAGTTATTCTGGCTCGCCAATATGCAGAAAATCTGGAAACCCACACAATGTGTTTCGCACACGGATTTTATACGATCGGTGGTTCCAGTTTATCTATGCCGTTACCGGATCTGGTAAATTCTTATGAATGTTCTGATGGTTTGCCGATAACGGAATCTCCCTTGTTCGATTCTCAGAACCCCTGGGAAAATAGAGATCCTCGTTTTAAAATGAACTTTATTCTCCCCTTTGAAACGTTTGCAGGTGTAACCTATGATCCGATTAATAACCAACATGACGGACTTGCTGCAAAAACTTATGTCTATTTTAGAAAATATATAGGCGATATGTATACTCAACAACGTTCTATGTGGGTAAATTGGATTATATTCCGTTATGCAGATGTTTTATTAATGTATGCAGAAGCTAAAAATGAGGCTTCCGGACCTGACACCTCAATTTATGATGCATTGGATCAAATCAGGAAAAGAGCAGGTATGCCGGTTGTGGATAGAAACAGATATAATACGAAAGAAAAATTGAGAGATTTTATCAGGAATGAACGTCGTGTTGAATTAGCGGGAGAGGGCTTACGTTATTATGATATTTTGCGTTGGAGAATTGCAGAGAAGGTATTGAATAAAGAAATTGTAAGCTATGAAATACCTGGAGTTCTCCCTCTTAAGATTATTGAGACAAGAGTATTTAATCCTAACAAACATTATGTATGGCCGATTCCTCAGTCTGCAATTGATAAGGCTAAGAATTTGGTTCAGCATTCTGAATGGCTGAAATAGATCAATGTGTAATAAAGAGCAGTTTAACAAACTGGTGAAGACTGCTCTTTTTTCTAAACCATAAAAATATTATATATGAAACATCTTAAATATTTTATTATCTCCCTTTTGGTTTGTTTGAATTGTATATGCTTTGCCCAGAATCCTCCGGGTGTAGTTGTGAGTCATATTTCAAAAGAAACAGGGAAGTATATCGGATCACCGGGGATGTGTATATTGCCGGATGGTAGCTATTTGGCTTCACACGATGAGTTCGGTCCTAAATCGTCGGAATTTCGTTCTGCGCAGACTCGCATCTTTTTATCTAAAGATCATGGTGAAAGCTGGAGACAGATTTCAACTATAGATGGCCAGTTCTGGTCAAATTTATTTGTACATAATGGTATTGTCTATATCATGGGACCGAATAAACATCATGGAAATTTTAATATCCGTCGTTCTGATGATGGAGGATATTCCTGGACAATTCCTTATCATTCAAAAAACGGATTGATTTTACCGGGAGAGTATCATACGGCACCTATGCCTATGGTCATTCATAATGGGCGGATATGGAGAGCTTTAGAATATGCAACAGCACCTACAACAAAGTGGGGGCAACGATATAGTGCAATGATGATCTCTGCACCGGTCAATTCAGACTTGCTGGACGCGAATAATTGGCGTAAAACTAATTATTTAATGTATGACTCAACGTATTTGGATGGTACTTTTAATGCATGGTTGGAAGGTAATGCAGTTGTTGGACCTAAAGGAGAAATGCTTGATATACTAAGAGTAGATGTACCTGGTAAGGATGAGGAATATGCCGCAATAGTAAATATCAGTAAAGATGGAAAGAAAGCGACTTTTGATCCGGAAACAGGATTTGTAAAACTTCCGGGAGGAAGTAAAAAGTTTACTATTCGTTATGATGAAAAATCGAAGCGGTATTGGATGTTAAGTAACTACGTTAAACCAGAGTTTAAAGGAAGTAATCCAGGAAGTATTCGTAATACACAAGCTCTGTGTAGTTCTACAGATTTGAGAAACTGGACTATTCACAAAATTGTTCTGGAACATCCGGAGGTGAAAAAACATGGTTTTCAATATGTGGAGTGGTTATTTGAAGGAGATGATATTATTTTCCTTTCCCGTACGGCTTTTGATGATGAAACGGGTGGGGCACATAACAATCATGATGCAAATTATCTGACTTTTCATCGAATCAAAGATTTTAGAAAACTATTAGAAGAGCGAATTGATTAATATAAAATAGTGTGGTATGAAATGCATAAACTTCCTTTTCATATTCTTGTTTACAGGAATTACATTGTATGGGGAAATTAAAGATTTCTCAATTATAAAATATAACAATCCTGATTTGATTGTCGATTTAGAAGTTGGATTGTGGCCTATACCTATTCCTGTTGATTATGACAGTGACGGGTTATTAGATATATTGGTTTCCTGTACTTCTGCTCCTAATAAAGGACTCTATTTTTACAAAAATATCGGAACAAAGAATGATCCATTATTCGATAAACCGGTGAAGATTGGAGAAGGAATGAATACTATTTATCCTTCTTATGAAGAAAATAAACTACATGTCTTGAAGCCGGGTGGTGAATATAAAGACTTTATAAATAATCTATTTTCAGAAATAGTAGATATAAATGTCGATGTAAACCCGGCTATGGATATTAAAAAGAGCCGAAGTAATAAATGGAGTTATGTTGACTATGACAATGATGGCGATTGGGACATTTTGGTCGGTATCGATGAATGGAGTGATTATGGTTGGGATAATGCATTTGATGCTGAAGGAAACTGGAAAAATGGTCCGTTGCATGGATATGTTTATCTACTGGAAAATCAAAATGGAAAATATGTCAATAAAGGACGGTTGAATGCTGGTGCCAAACCGATCGATGCATACGGATATCCTTGTCCGATGATGTTCGATTTTGATGGTGACGGTGATCAGGATATTATATGTGGTGAGTTTGTTGATAAATTAACTTGGTATGAAAATATCGGTACTCGTGAAAAACCGGTATTTACAGAAGGCCGTTATTTGGAAAATGATAAAGGATTAATTAAAATAACATTGGAAATGTTTGTGCCGGTAGCTATTGATTTTGACGGGGATGGACATGTTGATATTCTGGCAGGTGAAGAAGATGGAAGAATTGCATTTATAAAAAATACAGGAAAAGTCAAAGATTGTATGCCTGTTTTCGAATCTCCGGTTTATTTAAAACAGAAAGCTGATAATTTAAAGTTTGGAGCTTTGGTAACACCATACAGTATAGATTGGGACGGTGATGGAGACGAAGATTTGATTGTCGGAAATTCTGCCGGTGATTTAGCTTTTATCGAAAATCTTACAGGTGGCGAAAATCCGGTATGGGCTGCTCCGGTTTTTTTTAAAGCAAACAATGAGAAAATAAGGATAATGGCCGGAGAAAATGGTTCGATACAGGGGCCATGTGAAGCAAAATGGGGGTATACAGTACCAACCGTAGCCGACTGGGATTGTGATGGTCGACCGGATATAATTATTAATTCTATTTGGGGAGAAATTCTTTGGTATAAAAATACAGGGGATTTAACCTGTCTTCAGGGACCGTTTAAAATGAAGGTAGATTGGGGGAATAGCCCTCAAAAGCCAATATGGAACTGGTGGAATCCGGGTTCTACGGATTTGGTTACTCAATGGCGTACCTCTGCGTTTGCTATCGATTGGAATAAAGATGGATTAATGGATCTGGTTATGTTGGATCACGAAGGGTATTTATGTTTTTATGAGCGGTTTAAAAGAGGAAATGAGCTTTGGTTGAAACCTGGTAAGCGTATTTTCTATCAGATACAGCCGGATAAGACAGAACTTTTAAGATTGAGCGATAAACAAGCAGGAGGATCTGGACGTAGAAAATTGTGTTTTGTAGACTGGGATGGTGACGGAGATCTGGATATTATAATAAATAGTAAAAACATTGCTTTTCTGGAAAATGTCAAAGAAGAAAACGGACAGGTCTATTATATCGACAGAGGTGATCTGGGAGAAAAGAAGCTAGCCGGACACACAACTTGCCCGACTGTTTCGGATTGGAATAAAGATGGGATAAAAGATGTATTAGTTGGAGCAGAAGATGGTCATCTTTATTTATTTACAAATCCAAATAAGAAAAAATAAGTTGTTATGAATAAATATGTAATAGGTATCGATTTTGGTACTGATTCCTGCCGAACATTACTGGTAGATGTATTTACTGGAGAAGAATTGGCTTCTGCTGTTGAGTTTTATCCCCGGTGGAAGAGAGGACTCTATTGTAATCCTGCTGTAAATCAGTATCGCCAACATCCGTTGGACTATATAGAAAGTATGGAGTTGGCTATCAGGCAAACTTTGAGTATTTGTCCGGAAGGTACTGCCTGTAATGTAGTTGGCATAGCTATTGATACGACTGGATCTACTCCCGTACTGTTGGATAGGAACGGAACTCCTTTATCTTTGTTACCCGAGTTTTCAGACAATCCTAATGCCATGTTTGTTCTATGGAAAGATCATACGGCTGTAAAGGAAGCTAGTGAGATAAATGAATTGGCTAAACGTTGGAAAATAGATTATACAGCGTATAGTGGAAGTACTTATTCTGCCGAATGGGTGTGGGCTAAAATGCTACATATACTTCGTGTTGATCCGGCAATACGGAAGTCTGCTTATAGTTGGGTTGAGCATTGTGATTGGATGCCAGCTTTGTTAACAGGAAACATTCTTCCGGGAAAGATTTATCGTAGTCGCTGTGCAGCAGGGCATAAAGCGATGTGGTGTGAAAAATGGGGGGGATTGCCTTCTTTTGACTTTCTTACTGCGTTAGATCCTTTGTTAGACTTATTCAACGGACATCTATATCATTCCACTTATACGAGTGATACTTGTGCTGGATATTTGTCGGATGAATGGGCTGATCGTTTGGGATTGTCTACTCGGGTGGTGGTAGGTGTAGGGGCTCTCGACTGTCATATGGGAGCTGTTGGAGCCGAAATATCAGAAAAAACATTTGTTAGGGTGATGGGTACATCTACTTGTGATGTTATGGTTTCTCCTTATGATGAGATAAAAGACTCTCAGATCTTTGGAATTTGCGGACAGGTTGACGGCTCTGTAGTGCCCGGAATGGTTGGATTGGAAGCCGGACAGTCGGCGTTCGGTGATGTATATGCCTGGTTTAAAGATTTGTTGTTGTGGCCTTTGGAGACTCTGCTGCCGTCAGTCTGTGATAACAGAGATGCTGAAAATCTTATCCAGTTGCTGGATAACAAGATATTACCATTATTGACAGAAGAAGCAGAAAAAATACCGGTCAGTGAAAGTGTACCTGTTTCTGTTGATTGGTTGAATGGACGGCGTACGCCTGATGCCAACCAGAATGTAACCGGACTTATTTCCGGTTTGACGTTGGGTACTTCTGCACCGTTACTTTTTAAATCCTTAGTTGAAGCCACAGCTTTCGGTTCAAAATCAATTGTGGATTGTTTTTTGAGGCAACATGTGAAGATTGAGAACATAACAGCGATTGGAGGGATCTCTTTAAAATCTCCTTTCATAATGCAAACGTTGGCTAATGTATTGAATATGCCTATTAAAGTTGCCCGTTCCGAACAAACTTGTGCTTTGGGAGCAGCCATGTTTGCTGCTGTTGTAGCCGGAGTCTACCCAAAAGTAGAAAAGGCCCAGCTGATTATGGGAAAAGGTTTTACTATTCAATATACTCCGGATGAGGAGAAACACCGCCAGTATTTATCTCTGTATCAAAAATATTTAGATTTGGGCAATTTTATAGAAACAAGATTATGATGTAAATTATTATAGAAATACCATGGAACTATCAATACTCGACTTTATCGTTTTCTTTGCCTTTATGGCAGGGACTTTACTATTTGGATGCTCGTTTTTTTCTAAAAACAGGAATTCGAACGAATATACATCTGCCGGAGGTAGATTACCTGCCTGGGTGGTGGGGATGTCCATCTTTGCAACCTATGTCAGTAGTATCAGCTTTCTGGCATTGCCAGGGAATGCTTATATGGGAAACTGGAATCCGTTTGTATTCAGTTTGTCTATTCCAATAGCCTCCTGGATAGCAGCTAAATACTTTGTCCCTTTTTATCGGAATATCAGTAGTATATCTGCCTATAGTTATTTAGAAGAAAGATTCGGATATTGGGCCAGGGTATATGCATCCTGTTGCTATTTATTGACACAGGTGGCCAGGATCGGCTCTGTTTTGTATTTAATGGCTTTGCCGTTGCACTCTATGTTAGGCTGGAGTATACCGGTTATTATTGTTGTTTCCGGACTTTGTGTGGTTATTTATTCTGTGTTAGGCGGGATAACAGCTGTAATATGGACAGATGCTATACAAGGTATCGTTTTGATTGCCGGAGCACTGGCTTGCGTATTGGTTTTATTGTTTTCTATGCCAGAAGGCCCTTCACAATTGTTTTCTATTGCGATGGAATATGATAAATTCTCATTAGGTAGTTTTGGACCAGAGTTGAGTACTACTACTTTCTGGGTAACATTGGTGTATGGTCTTTTTATCAATTTGCAGAATTATGGTATCGATCAGAATTATGTACAGCGTTATAAAACAGCTAAAGATGACAAAAGTGCACGCTCTGCTGCTTTATTTGGCGGCCTTCTATATGTTCCGGTAAGTATGTTTTTCTTTTTTATAGGAACTGCTCTGTTCGCTTATTATACAGTGTCACCGGAATTACTTCCTGAAGGTATAACCAATGATGCTGTTTTCCCGTATTTTATTGTTCACGGTTTGCCGACTGGCATTACAGGTCTATTGATTGCTGCTATTTGTGCTGCGGGTATGAGTACTGTTTCAACCAGTATCAATAGTTCTGCCACTATTATTCTGACAGATTTCTTTCAACATAAACGAAAAATGACGGATAAACAGAATATGTATGTTCTTTATGGAACTTCTTTTATTTTAGGTATTCTGGGGATGGGATTAGGCTTGGCTATGATGTCTGTACAGAGTGCCCTTGAAGCCTGGTGGAGTTTAGCTGCTATATTTAGCGGAGGAATGTTAGGACTTTTCTTACTGGGATATATGGCAAAGCGAGTAAAGAGTATTCATGCGATGGTTGGAGTTATTTGTGGGGTTATTCTGATTGCCTGGATGAGTTTCGGTAATAATACGGTATTCCATAGCTATCTGACTATTGTATTTGGAACAATTTTAATATTTTTAGTAGGGTTCTTATTATCTCTATTCGCTGGAAAACAGGGTAGTAAATAGAGTTATTTTTTGTTACTTTGCATGGAATTTATGATGGAACGTATGAAAAGAATATCTATAAAAGATATAGCTCAAGCTGTAGGAGTTTCTACAGCGACTGTATCTCTGGTCTTGACTGGAAAAAATAAAAATGGTCGTGTCGGAAAGGAAATGTCTGAAAAGATAAAAAAGGTAGCTCATGAAATGAATTATCAGCCGAACAGGTTAGCAATGAGTTTGCAAAGTGGTCGTTCACAGACGATAGGACTGCTTGTTGCTGATATATCCAACCCTTTTTTCGGTACATTGGCTTTTTATGTGCAGGAAGAAATGGAAAAAGCAGGATATGCTGTTATTATAATGAATACAGACGAAAGTGATTTGCAGATGGAAAGGATGATAAGTCTGTTAAGAAGTCGCCAGGTTGATGGATTTATTATTGTTCCAACTGAATTCGGAGAGAAAAATATCGCACAACTTGTAAATAACCATATACCTTTAGTTTTGATAGACCGTTATTATCCATCATTGCAAGTAAATAGTGTATTAATTGATAATTATCAGGTTGCTTATGAAGCGACTCGGTATTTAATAGATATTCATTGTAAGAAAATAGCATTGCTTATTTATGAGAATAACCAACCTCATATGACTGAACGTGAAAGAGGGTACACTAATGCATTGAAAGATGCCGGTTTATATGATGAAGGGTTAGTAAAAAAAGTACGTTATAAATTTATGGACGAAGATATCATTGGGGCAATAACCTGGCTGGCTCAAAAAAGGAAAGATATGGATGGCATTCTTTTTGCAACAAACACGATTGCTATGACTGGAATCAAGCAATTGTTGAATTTGAAATTTCGGATAGAAGAAGACGTGCATGTTGTTTGTTTTGATAAAAGTGATGCCTTTGATTTCATGCCGGTTTTTATTCCTTATATTCATCAGCCAATAGCGGATATGGGACGATTAGCATCTCAACTATTAATAAAGCAAATTGAGGAAGAGGAAACTGATGATAAGTTGATTCATAAATTATCAGCCAGATTAATGATAGAATAGGATTAAAACATAAAAAGTTATCTCCTTAAAGAGATAACTTTTTAATTTATATCAAAAAAAGAACAATTGAATTATAGATTACTGCAATCTGATTAACCTGTAAAGCAATTGCTGGATTGCTTCCTGATAATCATCGATAATAGATTGAGAGAATGCTTCGGGAAACAGATCTCTGTGTTTTTCTACATAGTTGTAGAAATCCGTAGCATGTTTTACAATGTCCTTCGGAGTTTTGGTTTCGGGAATTGCAATCTGCATGTCACCAACCATGGCGTATGTTGTTTCTGTAATTCTGTCGATCACATCCAATAAAGAAGCGATGGCTTCATCCAAAGCCATATGTTTAGCGTAGCTACCCGTTCCGGTTACACTCCAGTGGAATAATTTTAAACTACTGTTGAAGGAAAACAGTTCTCCAATAAATGTTGCAAGCTCTTTATTTGAAGTATGAGCTACTTTTTCTTTTTGTTCTGATTTTACTGTTGTACTCATAATTTGTTTATTTATGTTTTGTATGTATATAACACTACTGCTGTCGGGGATGTTTACTGGAATATGGAAAAACAGAGTAAGAATATTGATGATAACAATACGTTTATAAATCTTGTTTATATAAGGAACTGATATACAAATGAGAGTATGATACATATTAAATTAAAACGAGTTTATGAAGATCCTGATGAGTCGGATGGTTATAGGGTTTTGGTAGACCGTCTATGGCCAAGGGGAATGAAGAAGGAGGCTCTGCATTATGATTTATGGGAAAAAGCGATAACACCTTCTCCGGAGTTACGTGAATGGTTTCATCAGGCACCCGATGAGAGATGGGAGCAGTTTGCTGCTTTGTATAAAAAGGAGTTGGCAGGTTCGGATGCCGTTAAAAAGTTTGTTGAAGAAATAAAGAAATATCCGATTGTTACTATGCTTTATGCTGCCAAGAGCCCGGATCATAATCATGCTTTGATATTGAAAGAATATTTGGAAAAAGTTGTTTGAGTATTTTGTGATTTGAATAAAGTAAATGCCATCAGAAGTGTATAAAGATATTCCTGATGGCATTTGTTTTATAGAATTATATTGAGAGTCCTTTATTTTGACATCAGATGCGACTTGAATGTATCGAACTCTTTGTTTAGTTCGATACTTTGTTTCGTACCTTTCATGAATGCCTGCAATTTAGCAGGAATTTTAATATTTGCTTCCAGGATACGGTCGACTGTATCTTTGAATTTAGCCGGATGGGCTGTTTCCAGGAATAAACCGGTTTCGTCGGCATCAAGTGCATTTTGTATCAAGGCCTGGTAGCCACAAGCACCGTGTGGGTCGAGTAGATATCCATCGTTCTTATATACATATCTGATTGTCTGTTCGATCTCTTCGTCGGTGAAGCGATAGCCGGTGATACGTTGGCATATTTCCTGATGTTTATCTCCATAGATATCGAACAAATCCATGATACGGGCAAAGTTACTCGGATCGCCGACGTCCATCGCATTTGCAATCGTAGCAACTGAAGGACGCGGAGTATAAACTCCAGTTTCCAGGTATTTGAGGAATACATCATTGCGATTGTTGGCTGCAATAAAGCGTTTAACGGGTAATCCCATCCAGTTGGCAAAAATACCGGCAGTGATATTACCGAAGTTACCGCTGGGAACAGAAATGACCAGATTATCGGCTTTACCAATCTTATCTAATTGTGCATAAGCATTGAAATAGTAAAAGGACTGCGGAAGGAAACGGGCCACATTGATTGAATTAGCTGAGGTCAGTTTCATATGACGGTTCAGTTCCTCATCCATAAAAGCTGACTTAACCAATGCCTGGCAATCGTCGAAAGTTCCGTCTATCTCCAAAGCAGTAATGTTTTGTCCCAATGTAGTGAACTGGCATTCCTGGATCGGACTGACTTTTCCTTTCGGATAAAGCACATACACATGAATACCCGGCACTCCCAGAAATCCGTTGGCTACGGCGCTTCCGGTATCTCCGGAAGTAGCAACCAGTACATTGACTTCTTTCAGGCCTTCCTTTTTGATGAAATACCCCAACAGACGGGCCATAAAACGACCGCCGACATCTTTAAACGCCAACGTTGGACCGTGGAACAATTCAAGACTGTAAATATTGTCATGTACATGTACTACCGGAGTTTCGAATGACAAAGTGTCTTTGACAATTTCATCCAGAGTCTCCGGTTCGATATCTTCACCAAAAAAAGCTTGTGCTACCGTACAGGCTATTTCGTGGAAAGACTGATTCTTCATATTATCGATCGTACCTTCATCCAGTCTGGTAATATGTTCGGGCATGTATAACCCTTTGTCGCTCGCCAGACCTTTCACTACGGCTTCTTCGAGGGTGGCCAGCGGAGCTTTTTTGTTTGTGCTGTAATATTTCATAATAATTCCTTTATAAATTCATCTTTTTCAAGTACGCCATACTTTCCTGTCAATACGGAGAACTCGTCGAAACAAGTTACTGAATCCGGTTCCTGTCCTGGTTTATAGATCAGGAAAGGAACAGGTGTGTTGGTATGTGTACGAATCGAGCAAGGTGTCGGGTGATCGGGGAGTACGGCAATGGCGACCGGTTCATTCCATTTCTGTAACTCTTCGTAAATAATACGGATGGCCCGCTTATCAAGATACTCGATTGATTCTATTTTCTCATTCAACAATCCTTGATGTCCCATCTCATCCGGTGCCTCCACATGCACATAAGCAAAATCATATCCATGATTCAAAAGTGCATCCGCAGCTGCATTTGCCTTTCCTTCATAGTTCGTATGAAGTCCTCCATTGGCTCCTTCCACCAAAATCTTATCCATCTCAGACCCAACTGCAAGCCCTTTCAGCAGGTCCACCGCCGAGATCATAACACCTTTCTTTCCTGTCTTTTCTTCAAAAGACATCAGATTCGGCCTTGTGCCTGCTCCCCAGAACCATGCAGAATTCGCCGGATTGAGCCCCTGCTCTTTTCTTTTCTGATTCAGAGGATGTGCAGACAATATCTCATAACTTTTCTTCATCATATCACAGAACACTTCATTTTCCGGCAGATACTCTCCGATTTTCTTCGTCAAAATGTCATGCGGCGGGGTCAGCTCTATCACTTTTCCTTCCTT
>OGZX01002607.1_pt1 | contig 14007 bp, 11 predicted proteins | sample 1576881 | NCBI WGS metagenome assembly OGZX01 (sample SAMEA3541542, study PRJEB24748) | human gut metagenome | biome: human gut; feature: human-associated habitat; material: faeces | place: China | collected 2012
TTTTATATCGTTCGCTCGCCTCGTTAATCGTCATTTCAACCCTCCTTCCCGATAGAAATAAAACAGTGATAAAAATAGAAATTAAATAAAGACGAAAACAAAAAATAAAAATAAAGGTGCTCCGTCCTGGAACACCTTTATTATAAATTTGCCTGTATGGAATGTCTAATACTTATATTTCATCACAAGATATGCCTTTCAGATATTGTGATGCAAAATCGATAAAGGCGGAGGTTGTAGCAGAAAATATCTGCTCTTTTTTCCATGCTAAGGCCGTCGAAACTTCCAGAGCAGGGCGTAATGGGATAAAGCGCAGATTTTCGTAGGTGCAGTTTAAGTTTATGCTGAGCATTACGCCTATGTTTTCTTTCACCAGCACGGCTTCGTTATAAGGAAGATCCGCCGTCGCTGCGATTTCCCCCTGTTCTCTGTAATCGCCAAGCCATTTTCCGATACGGCTTTGGTTGAAATCGCCTGTTGCAGTCACAATCGACATTCCTTTCAGATCTTCAGGACTTATGCTTTCTTTTTCAGAAAGAGGAGAATCGACTGGAGCAAACAAACCCCATTGCTCTTTAATCGGCATATTGACAAAGTTATATTTGCGCATGTCAATAGGCTCTGACATTAACCCGATGTCTAAGTGTCCTCTTTCAATATAGTCCCGGATGTTATTTGCATTTCCGCTGTATATCTCATACGTTACATTGGGATATTTTCTGCGGAACCCGGCAATGATTTTTGCTAAATATTCCGTGGAGCGAAACTCTCCGCTGCCGATTGAAATGGTGCCGGAGAGAGCCTCGTCTTTCTGCAGAAAATCCCGCTTTGTTTTATCTGCCAGGGACAGAATCTCCTGTGCGCGGCGCTTTAATATCATTCCGTCCTCAGTCAAAATAATATTATGATTGCTGCGGACAAACAGTTTTACGCCCAGCTCCTGTTCCAAATCGGCAATCTGCCGTGACAATGTAGGCTGTGTGACATGAAGCTGCCGGGCTGCTCTCGTAAAATTTTCTTCTCTTGCGATTGTCAAAAAATAATTTAATACGCGAAGTTCCATCTGCCTTACCTCCGATAAAAGTATAGCATAGGCAGAGATAAAGAACAATATATCTGACTATAAGCTATGCTTTCTGTGAATAGCAATTTTCTGCTGTCGGCCGGACCTGACGGAAGGTCTTTCTGCAGCGTAAAAAAACAGGGCACCTGCAGGGGAAGATAGTGAATCTGTCCCTGCAGGCGCCCTGCATATGAGCCTGCGGCGGCCTAAAGGCAGCCGGCTTTTATGTTTACGACATCGGCGGCACAGGAGTGGGCCTGCTTTGGTCGAACACCTGGGTCACGTCGAAGAGATCGCTTAAATGGGTCTTGACCGGATTTGTTTCCGGAAGATCATAGTACATCCGGTAGCCGTCCAGATTGCGTCTGCCCTGGCGGAAGTGGTCTGTTCCGATCTGGACAAAGTACTGGGCGGAGTCCACGTTGCAGAAGTAGCGGAAGCCCTTGGACTTGAGATAGAGAAGCCGTTCATTGTCCTCGGCATAGGGACGCCAGCCTCCTATATCACTTCCGAAGGGGAACAGGATAATGTCGGTGCCTCCGACGAGAGGAGCAACCTCCGTATCCCATTTGTCTGTGTCTGCGATGAAGTCCTCCATGGAGATGGAGCCCATATCTCTGTGGCCCCAGCTGTGGCTGGCCAGCTCGTAGCCGTCATCCTTTAAGGCCTGGGCTACTATGGCAGCATTTTCACGCTCTGCCTCATAATCGAAATCAGGATGGGCAGCCTTATACTCATCCGTATTGTAGGAAGCTGCCGTGCGGTAGCCGAGGATTCCATTGTAGCCGGTGAAGGCGATGACAGCCTTGGCTCCCTTGTAGGAGAAATCCGGGTGTTCCTCAATAAATTCGTCTAACAGGGGAACGAGATCGTAGGCGCCTGTGGAAACGCTTCCGTCATCCATCTTCATCTCGCAGACGGGCTTTCCGTCCTCCCCGACAACCATGCGGGATGCAAAGCCGTCGCCCTCCATGTACTCGTAATAGCAGACGTCGTCCTGGGACATGACAAAGGCCTGTTTTCCCGGAGGCAGCATAATATTGCCCTCTGTAAAGACAGGATTTCCGTTTTCGTCTGTGGTCTCATAGGCGATGTCGTGGAGACTTACAAGGACAAAACCGCGGTCGTACATGGACTGAAGGATCTTCTCAAATTCCTCCTTGGTGGTCATCATTTGATTGTAGCCGTTCTGTTTCCTGTCTCCGTCAAAGGCCTTGGAGGTGTCCATAATCAGGGAGTGGAAGAATACATGGGTTACCTTGTATGGATCGACCCTTACCAGAGTGGATTTGGCGGCCTCGTACTCAGCGATGGCTGCGGTTACCTGCTCGTTATCCTTTATGGCCTCATTTTCGGAGAGGAGAGCGATGGCTCCGTCATAGTCATAGCCGGCAGCCAGAAGCTCTGCCTGCTCAAGCTGGGAGGCAAGTTCCTCCTCTGGAGAGAGCGGCGCTTCAGACGGCTCTGTCTGTCCCTGCGTGCCGCTTCCTGTTTCTGACGGCGTGGGGAACAGGCCGGATGTTTCAAAGTTGCCTCTGCTCACAACGATAAAGATTCCTGCCAGAATGAGTCCAAGGACTGCAATTCCAAGCAGAATCAGAGGGAGTCTGCGGGGACGGCGGCTGCGGCGGCGCCTGCTCCACCCTCTGCGGTTTAGATATTGGTTTTTCATAGACAATCTCCTTTGTTTCTGTGTTCTGTGGTTTTATGCTTCAGGATGTGCCTGGCGGTGAAACGGCTTTTCATCTCTGCCGCCCTGAAGTCAAACAGGCCCTGAACAGCAAAAAAGGCAGAACGTGCGCTGCCTGTCTGGCTGCCTTTTTCAGGCATCAGGCAGGCGGCGCGTCTTTGCCGGTAACTGGTAAATAACGTCTGCGCTGATAAAGTTTCATATATGGCAGGAGGCTGTGACTGCAAACTCAGCTGCCTGTCCTGCGGGTGCCGTGTCATCCGGATTCCCCAAAGGGCAGAAGCGCGCAGCCTCTTTCTGTTCAACTATTATAGCATAGCCTGCGGGAATGTGTCATTAATGTTTATTACAAATTTCAGAAATTTTTGTCAGAAATGGCAGAGCGATGGGGAGGAAATCAAAGAAGTATTCATTTAAAACTGGAATAGGGACAAAGGATGCGTCCATATGCTGATGAAAGAGGATATGTTTAGAGTCGGGGGACAGATTGTATGAAGAGAATCCTGTCTGTCATATGTGCAGCGCTCCTGCTTGCAGCTGTTTTATGCCAAAGTGCCTTTGCACAGAAGCCGGAGATAGGAGCGGAGGTGTCGGCGCCTGCGTCCGCTGCCCTGGAAGGGCCGCAGATTCAGGCGCCCTGCGGGATCCTGATGGAGGCCTCCACAGGAACAGTGCTGTATGAAAAAAATGCGGACGAGGCGAGAAATCCTGCCAGTGTCACAAAGATTATGACACTGCTTTTAACCTTTGACGCCCTCAAGTCAGGGAAGATTGCCCTCACGGACGAGGTGGTGACAAGCGCCCACGCCAAATCCATGGGAGGCTCTCAGGTATTTCTCGAGGAGGGGGAGGTGCAGACGGTGGAAACGCTGATCAAGTGCATTGTCATCGCGTCGGGAAATGACGCCTCGGTGGCAATGGCAGAGTACATAGCGGGGGATGAGGCATCTTTTGTACAGATGATGAATGAAAGGGCGAAGGGGCTGGGGATGGAGCAAGCTAATTTTGAGGACTGCTGCGGGCTGACCGATTCGGCCTCCCATGCCATGTCCGCCAGGGATATTGCCCTGATGACAAGGGAGCTGATCACGAAGTACCCTGAAATTTTTAATTATTCGACTATCTGGATGGAAAATATTACCCATGTGACGAAGCAGGGAACTAAGGAGTTCGGCCTTTCCAATACGAATAAACTGCTGAAGATGGCCACAAACTTTGAGGTGACGGGGCTGAAAACAGGCTCCACCTCCACGGCAAAATACTGCCTGTCGGCCACGGCGCGAAAGGACGGGGTGGAGCTGATTGCCGTTATCCTGGCTGCGCCGGATTACAAGGCCAGATTCAACGACGCAGTGACTCTCTTAAATTACGGCTATGCAAACTGCCGTCTCTATACAGACGAGGATGTGGGGGAGATACCGGAGGTACAGATACTGGGAGGCGTGCAGGACACGGTTCCTGTAAGGATCGACAAGCCGTTTTCCTATCTGGGAACCTCAGGGGAGGATTTCGCGGGAATTGAGAAGGAGTGGATATTTGAGACAGAGCTTAAAGCCCCGGTACAGGAGGGAGAGATTGTAGGAAAGCTGGTCTACCGCCTGAACGGGAAGGAGATTGGCCAGGTAGATGTGGTGGCAGCGAAAGAGGTTCCCAAGGAGACCTTTTTCGATGTCATAAGAGAGGTTTGGGAGGCGGCGCTTCTGTAGAGTGTCTGAGGGAAAACCGGGACCGCCCTCTGCTGTCAGCCCGGCAGAGGGAAGGTCCCGGTTTCGGTTGACGGGAACGGCGGCGTTTTGTATAATAAAGTAAAGCAACTATTTTAATTTTATGTAAAATTTCACAAAAACTGAAGATTCGCGGCGGTCTGCGCCGCGGGAAAACAGGAGGGGTTTCAATGACAGATTACAGCAAGATGTCACCGAAAGAGGTGAGGGAGCTTATCAGGAGAGGAGAAATTACACGTCCCACAGCCGGTATGTGCGGGGGCCCAGGCAAATCTTGTAATTCTCCCGAAGAAGTACGCAGATGATTTTAAGGAATTTGCGAGAAAGAATCCAAAGCCCTGCCCGATTCTGGAGATTGTGGAGGAAAGCCCTGAAGTCCACGATATGGGTGAGGGGGCTAATCTGGTGACAGATATTCCACGGTATTTTATCTATAAAAACGGCGTCAAGGTGGATGAGGTGACGGATGCTTCCTCCTACTGGGAGGATGATTTTACCGGGTTCCTGATTGGCTGCAGCTTCTCCTTTGAGGAGGCACTGCTGCGGGAGGGCATAGACGTGCGCCACATTTCCATGGGCTGCAATGTGCCCATGTACAAGTCCAACATTCTCTGTGAGCCGGCAGGCGTTTTTGAGGGGCCGACAGTTGTGAGCATGAGGCCCATGACGCCGGAGGACGCAAAGAAGGCATGGGAGATTACCGAGCGGTATCCCAATGTACACGGCTGCCCGGTCCACATGGGCGATCCGGCCGATATTGGAATTAAAGACATCACAAAACCGGACTACGGCGATCCGGTGGAGATCCGGGAAGGGGAGATCCCCGTATTCTGGGCCTGTGGCGTTACGCCCCAGGCGGCAGTGGAGCACGCCAAGCCGCCGATCGTGATTACCCACGCGCCGGGACATATGTTTATCACGGATATTTTGAACAGCGAGCTGAATGACTTCCTGGAGAAGAAAAAGAAGTAGAAATAGGGAGAAATAGGGAAAGAGAGAGGGAGAAGACTGATTGTTCCGATGGAAGGGACAGTCAGTCTTCTCCCTTATTCCCTGCGCTCCCAGGAATCATAGCAGATCGGTTTTAATCCCATGCCGTTCTCCTCTCTGTCGAAAATGTCAAAGATGTAAGAATGCCGGACATCTCCATGGTGCTGTGATGCCGGGCTTAGGAATAGTTTAGCACAGGAGCGAAGGTATGGCCAGGGAAAGCTGCTGCTATTTCAGCGCTTCCTCAGAAAACTGCGTGGTTACCAGGTCATAGTAGGGAACACGGGCCTTGAGCTCTCCGGATTCCTCGAGAATATTCTGCAGCAGATCGAAGCTTTCTTCCTCGAATATGGTGTCGCCCTTCCAGGTATCCTGGGATTTGTAGCGCTCTACAATCGCAGCGATGACAGCCTCATCGGTTTCCGGAAACTGGGGCTTTATGACCTTTGCGATCTCCTCGGAGGAATGGGAATTGACATACTCCAGACCTTTCTGGATGGCATTGGTGAAGGACTGAATGATTTCAGGGTTTTCTGAAATATAGCTTCTCTTTGCGCTGTAAGCCGTGTAGGGAACATAGCCGGAGTCCACTCCCAGGGAAGCTACCACATAGCCCTCGCCCTCCAGCTCCAGGGAGGTGGCGTGAGGTTCAAACTCCACGGTGTAGTCCGCATCATTTCCCGTAAATGCGGCGGCTGTCAGGCCGAAGTCGATGCTCTGGTCGATGGTCAGATCCGTTTTTGGATCAATCCCGTTTTTCCTCAGGATGAACTCGAAGATCATTTCCGGCATGCCGCCTGCCCTGCCTCCGAGCACGGTCTTTCCTTTCAGCTTATCCCATGTAAAGCTGTCGTCCGGCGTGCGGGCGACCAGAAAGTTTCCCGCCCTCTGTGTAAGTTGGGCAAAGTTTACGGCGTAGTCCTCAGAACCCTGCTGGTAGACGTAGATACTGGACTCGGAGCCCATAAAGCCGATGTCGGCATCCCCGGAAATCAGCGAAGTCATGACCTTGTCGGCCCCGCCTCCGTTCACAAGGGTCAGGTCAATTCCCTCCTCCTCAAAATACCCCAGCTCAATGGCTGCGTACTGGGGGGCATAGAAGATAGAATGGGCAACTTCATTTAAGGTGACAGGCGTAAGGCCGTCCGTCTTTTCGGAACAGCCAAAAAGCGTGGCAGAGGCCAGAAGAAGGGCCGCCGCCGCTGCAAAAGCAGATCGTTTCATGTAGATCCTCCCGGTTGTGATTTGATAGTAATATAGTATAGAGGTACAGTAAAAAAGGTGAAGAGAGATGTAAAGGAAAGCCACGGAGGCGTCAGACTCTGCGGTGGCTTAAGGATGGGCTTAAATTTATAGATTCTTTATCTTTTGACTATGGACTTTACAACTTTAGTATGCTAAAATTAACCATAACGGACTATAGATTTGAGAAGGAGTTGTATACATGAATAAGAAGATAAAGACAGAGGCTGTTGATCATCTCTTTCAGGCCATTCTGACACTGAAAAATACGGAGGAGTGCTACAGCTTTTTCGAGGATGTGTGTACAGTAAATGAGATTCTCTCGTTCTCCCAGAGATATGAGGTGGCCAAGATGCTCAGGGAAAAGAGAACATACCTGGAGATTGCGGAAAACACGGGGGCATCCACAGCTACGATAAGCCGGGTAAACCGTTCCTTAAATTATGGAAACGATGGGTACGACATGGTATTTGAGCGTCTGACAGGCGATGCGGCGCCGAAGAAAACAGAGTAGGGTACTGAAAGCATATAGACAGGCGGCCCATATGGAGAAGCCGAAGGCGTAAGGGGGATATAACAGAAGGTATAGTAAAAAGACATCAGAAAAAAGACATCAGAAAAAAGAAGGACGGGATTTAGGCAGCGTCCTATAGGAATTAAAAAAATTTTAGTCGGAACCGGTGTGTCAGATCGCGCCGGTTCTGATTCATTTAAGGACTCCCTTCCAACCTTAAACTGCCCGTTTCCTATTTCCACTGATTTCGGTGCTGTGTTGGAATCGGATTCATCAGGCTCTTCCGGTACGATATCCGGTTCTGATGCTTCCAGTGCTGAGGATGCTTTCGCTTTAGAAGAAGAGGTATCTTCCATTTGGGCAGCAGAACTGCTTTTTGATGCATTCTCTGCCTGCTTACTGTTGCCGCAGTCTGTAAGCAGCACAGCCAAAGACATAATAACAATCAGTGTCAGGGGTATTGCTTTTTCCATAGTTCTATCACCACTTTCTTACCTACCATAAATTCAGAAATATTGATAAACATAAAAAATGACAAGATTATATTTGTTGTAAGAACTGAAAATATAGTTATAACTATATTTTGTGTTGAATTTGTAAGAAGGCGTGCTATAATTTACAGTGTGATGATTTAGATTGGAGATATTTTGAAAAATACAAAGTTTGTATGAAAGGATTGGTGGAGCGATGGCTGTCAGCTATAAAAGACTTTGGAAACTGTTAATTGATCGTGATATGAAAAAAAAGGATTTAGCTGAAAAGGCGAATCTGAGCAGTTATACAATTAATAAAATGAATCGGGGCGATAATGTGACAACGGATACGCTCGTAAAAATATGTACCGTTCTCAACTGCACCTTTGATGATATTATGGAAATGGTTACTGATGAAAAATCCTGATCTTTGTTTTTGCTGGATAATACCTTTGATACATTACTGATTAAAGGATTATGGGGAGATTAGTAAATGGAGTTAATTAACAATACAACAAAAACATTGAGAGATGATTTAGCCGTTGAAATCAGGAAAGGGAGTAAACTTTCTATTGCGGCATCCTGTTTCTCTATCTATGCGTTTCAGGAATTAAAAAAAGAACTGCAAGGTATTGATGAGTTGAGATTTATTTTTACATCGCCTACATTTACGACAGAAAAAGCGAAAAAGGAAAAAAGGGAATTCTATATTCCCCGTTTGAATAGAGAACGCAGTTTGTATGGAACAGAATTTGAAATAAAACTCAGGAATGAATTAACACAAAAAGCCATCGCCAAAGAGTGTGCGGAATGGATTTGTCAGAAGGTGACGTTCAAATCCAATGTAAGTAACGAAAACATGATGGGATTTATCAATCTGGATGACAAGAATTATATGCCTATCAATGGTTTTACTACTGTGGATTTGGGCTGTGAGCGCGGCAATAACGCTTATAATATGGTTCAGAAAACAGAAGTTCCGTTTTCAACCGCCTACATAGATTTGTTTGAAAGCATTTGGAATGATAATGTGAAATTGCAGGAAGTTACGGATGAGGTGATTGAAAATATTGTGGCCGCTTATAATGAAAACTCTCCTGATTTCATCTATTTTGTAACATTGTATAACATCTTTAATGAGTTTTTGGAAGATGTGTCAGAGGATAATCTCCCGAACGAAGCTACCGGATTTAAGGAAAGTAAGATCTGGTCAATGCTTTACAATTTCCAGAAGGATGCGGTTCTTGCAATCATCAGCAAGCTTGAACAGTACAATGGGTGTATTTTAGCTGACAGCGTTGGTCTTGGCAAAACTTTTACGGCTTTGGCAGTTATTAAGTATTACGAGAACAGAAATAAGTCTGTGCTTGTGCTATGCCCGAAAAAACTGGCTAATAACTGGAACACTTACAAAGACAACTATGTGAATAATCCTATCGCTGCGGATCGTCTGCGATATGATGTTCTTTATCACACGGATCTGAACCGTACGCACGGAACGTCCAATGGCCTGGATTTGGACAGACTGAATTGGAGCAATTACGATTTAGTTGTAATTGATGAATCTCACAACTTTCGCAACGGTGGAAAACTGTCCGGTGAGGATAATGAAAAGGAAAACCGTTATCTGAAATTGTTAAATAAGGTAATTCGCAAAGGGGTTAAAACGAAAGTTTTGATGTTGTCAGCGACCCCGGTAAATAATCGTTTCAATGATTTAAAAAATCAGCTGGCACTTGCCTATGAAGGTAATACCGAACTGATTGATGATAAGCTAAACACTACTCGCAGCATTGATGATATTTTTAAGAGTGCACAGAGAGCGTTCAACACCTGGAGCAAATGGGAGCCTGCTGACAGAACAACTGAAAATCTACTTCGGATGTTGGATTTTGACTTCTTTGAGGTTTTGGACTCCGTAACGATTGCCCGTTCACGTAAGCATATTCAGAAGTATTATGATACTACGGACATCGGAACGTTCCCAACTAGATTGAAGCCGATTTCATTAAGACCTCCGCTTACCAGTCTGAAGAAAGCTATTAACTATAATGAGATTTATGAACAGCTGACGATGTTGTCCCTGTCGATTTATACACCTTCTCATTTTATTCTTTCGAGTAAAATGGAGAAGTATGCTGAATTGTATGAGGACAATAAAGTAAATATTGGTTTTACTCAGGCAAACCGGGAACAAGGTATCCGCCGTTTGACGGCAATCAATCTGATGAAGCGTATGGAAAGCTCTGTGTATTCTTTTAATTTGACATTGAAGAGAATCCTTGAACTGATTGATTTAACGATACACAGCATCGACACTTACGATAAGACGGCCTCTGTCAAACTTGATTTGACAGACATTACCAACATTGATGATTACGACAGTGAAGATCAGAACAGTGACGAACTGTTCACTTTTGGCAAAAAAGTCAGAATTGAAATCGGAGATATGGACTATAAGTCCTGGAGAGAAAGTCTTGCGAAAGACCGTGAAATTCTCGAGCTGCTGACGCTGATGGTTGGAGATATTACGCCCGAATATGATTCCAAGCTTCAGGAGCTGTTCCGAGTTATCAGAAATAAATTGGAGCATCCGATCAATGAAGGAAACAAGAAGATTATTATCTTCACAGCCTTTGCAGATACAGCAGGCTATCTTTACGACAATGTAAGCAAATTCGTGATGGATAATTTCGGGCTGAATACAGCGATGGTATCCGGTTCCGTAGAAGGGCGTACAACAGTTCCGAAGCTCCGCAGTGATCTGAATACTGTGCTGACCTGCTTCTCTCCGATTTCCAAGGACAAGCATCTTTTGATGCCGGGAGATAACACAGAAATTGATTTCCTGATTGCGACTGACTGTATTTCTGAAGGTCAGAACTTGCAGGACTGCGATTATCTGATCAACTATGACATCCACTGGAATCCTGTTCGTATCATTCAGCGTTTCGGGCGTATCGACCGTATAGGAAGTAAAAACACTTACATCCAGCTGGTGAACTTCTGGCCGGATGTAACGCTTGACGAGTATATCGACCTGAAGGCAAAAGTCGAGACTCGTATGAAAATCGTGGATATGACGGCAACCGGCGATGACAATCTTTTGAGTGAAGAAGAAAAGACTGATCTTGAATACCGCAAGGCACAGCTGAAGCGTTTGCAGGAAGAAGTTGTGGATATTGAAGATATGTCATCGGGTATTTCCATTATGGATTTGGGGCTGAATGAATTCCGCCTGGATTTGCTGGAATATATCAAGCATCATCCGGATATTGATAAAACTCCATTCGGACTTCACTCTGTAGCAGCTGCATCAGAGGACACACCAGCAGGAGTCATCTATGTTCTGAAGAATCGTTCCAATAGCGTGAACATTGATAATCAGAACAGATTGCATCCGTTCTATATGGTTTATATCAGCAATGAGGGTGATGTGATTTGTGACCATCTTTCTCCAAAGCAGATGCTGGATAAGATGCGTTTCCTTTGTAAAGGGAAGACGGAGCCTATTCCTGAATTGTATCGCCAGTTTAATAAAGAGACTCGTGATGGGCGGAATATGTCCGCACTCTCTAAGTTGTTGGGCAATGCCATTTCTTCTATCATTGAAGTTAAGGAAGAAAGCGATATTGACAGCTTCTTAGGCGGCGGTCAGATCAGTTTTCTTACAAATGAAATCAAAGGACTGGATGACTTTGAATTGATTTGTTTTCTGGTTGTCCGATGATATAGAAAGCGAGGTGGGAGAATGCTTGGTTTGCCAAAGGCTACCGAATTAAATAAGCAGCTTCCCAAGAATGCGATTTATGCGAAGTTCCAGATGAACACCGCAGAGAGAGCAAAAATAGATGCGGATATTTCAAGAATCACCATTGTAAACGAGGTGTCCCCAGCAAAAATAAATTTTGCAGATGGCGAGCGAGTGAAAGCATTCTTTGTCCTTCTGGTAGCTCTGAAAAGGAAAGATTTTGAGGACAAGACCATTATCACGATTTCAAAGCTGATTCCACAGAATATGCTGCTGGTATTGGAGTGTGATGGAGGAGCAAAACTTGCCATTTACCACACGAAGCTGATGCAGACAGATTGGAAACGAAAAGAAGAACTTTCCATTGAACTGAAGGGATTGAATATGGATGCCGTTTGGGAGAATATCATTGTTCAAATCGGCGGTATTACGATAGATCAGGGCAACACCCTGGATGAGCAGATAGCGGTTGATGAGCAGCGAAGGAAGATTCAAAAGGAAATCGGACGTTTGACTAAGGCTGCAAAGAGTGAAAAGCAGCCGAAGAAAAAGTTTGTTCTGGTGCAAAAGATTAACAAGCTCAAAAAGGAATTGGAGGGATGCTGATGGAAGTAAAGTTTAATATACCTGACTGGTTGAAGATACCTTTGAACATCTTACTTCCTGCGATATGGCTATTCAGTGGCATGTTGTTACTGTTCCCTGATTCATGGCTTGAAACCTTGTATCTCTTGGAGTGGCGAAATGAGAAGGGATTTGCAATAGGATTAACTTTCACTGTGGCATCATGTCTCTTACTGGTATATTTCCTGTTTTACACAAAGAAGCTGATTTCAGCAGTGCTGTATAAGTTTACTTATAAAAGGAAAACCATGCGTAGAATAGCGGACATGAATGATACCGAGAGAGCGATCATCTTTAAGCTATATAATTCGATGGGATATACTTGTGATTTGGACTACAATCAACCTTTAACTCAAGGTTTGTTGGCACGAAATTACATATATATGGGTGCTCAACAGCAAGTTACTTTAGATGTGTTTTCTAACTGTATTCCAGCAAGGTTTACACTTCAGCCATTTGTGTATCAGACTTTGGATTATTATAAACCTAAAATAGCGAAATATATCGAGAAGATGGAGAAGCGTGCAGAAAAAATAAAGGATGTTTCTAAAAAGGAAAAATTAAGATCAGAAATCTCAATTACCAGAGAGAACTATGAGCATATGTATGGAGGAAAGTTTTAATGGATAAATTGAAAATGCACACGCCGAATAAGGCAGATGAAAATTTCAAAAAGCTGGCGGCATTGTTTCCGAATGCTGTTACGGAAACAACCGACGAGAATGGAGAAGTAGTCCGTGCCATTGACAAGGATGTCCTGATGCAGGAGATTTCCTGCACGGTGGTTGAGGGCAAAGAGGAACGCTATCAGTTCACTTGGCCGGATAAGAAGAAATCGGTTCTGCTGGCAAATGCGCCTATTTCCAAAACCCTGCGCCCGTGCTGTGAAGAAAGTGTGGGTAAAGATGGTACACCAGGCAGCTTTGATTCCGAAAACCTCTATATCGAAGGCGACAACCTGGAAGTGCTCAAGCTCCTGCAAGAAACTTATCTCGGCAAAATCAAAATGATTTACATTGACCCTCCTTACAACACGGGAAATGATTTTGTATATGAGGACGATTTTACGAAGAATATTGATGAATATCTTTCAAATAGTGGTCAGTTTGATGAAGAAGGTAATCGGATGATCATTAATACAGAAAGTAATGGACGATTTCATACTGATTGGCTCAATATGATTTTTGTTAGATTGAGGTTAGCTAAAGATTTACTGTCGGATGATGGCTTCATTTTTATCAGCATAGGTGAAGAGGAAATAGAAAATTTGTATAAAGTATGTGATGAAGTGTTTGGATCTGAGCTTCACCTTGGAACCTTTATATGGAAAAGAAGGCAGATGGTGGATAGTCGTTCAAAGACAGGGGTTTCCGAAGATCATGAATATTTACTTTGTTTTGCCAAGCAGAAGAATAATAGAATTAGAGGTCAAAATACCGATATGAGTAAATATTCAAATCCAGACAACGATCCAAGAGGCGATTGGATGAGTGCTGATATGACTGGATTGGCTACAGCTTCTCAAAGACCAAATTTACACTACGATTTGAAAAATCCGAAAACAGGAATTGTTTATTTGTGCCCTCCGAACGGCTGGAGATATGAACGAAAAAGAATGTCACAATTAATTGAAAACGATGAGGTCATTTTCCCGGAAAATCCAAATGGTAGACCACGAAGAAAAAAATTTGCTCGAGATTTGCAAAGCGCTTATTCAGGTTTAAGCACGGTATTGAATACTGTTTTTAATACGCAGGCAACCCGTGAATTAAAAACAATTTTTGATGGGGAAGACTATTTTGATTTTCCAAAACCTGTAGATTATATTAAAATGATTATTGAACAAGGCAGTTCTGGAAATGATATAGTCTTAGATTTCTTTTCGGGTTCTGCCACAACCGCTCATGCCGTTATGCAGCTGAATGCAGAGGATGGC
>OGZX01002610.1_pt1 | contig 13996 bp, 10 predicted proteins | sample 1576881 | NCBI WGS metagenome assembly OGZX01 (sample SAMEA3541542, study PRJEB24748) | human gut metagenome | biome: human gut; feature: human-associated habitat; material: faeces | place: China | collected 2012
CCTATGTTTTCTTACGGTCAGCGCAGCAAGTGCGCAGACCTACTGAACAGTTACAAGAAAAGTTACAAAGAAAGAACTTTTGCAAAATAAGAATAAAAAAATGTTGAATCTAAAAAATACGCTGTACAGGAGAATGAACCTCATGTACAGCGTATTTTGTTGCCGCGTGCCCAGATCTGGCGTTTGATCTGCGCTATCCTGCAGTCAGCGCAGCAGGTATATTTAAACTAACTTACTCAACAGCTTCTCTTTCCTATCGATCATCTCATCGATCCTCTCGATATAGGAAGCCACATCTTTTACATTCTCCGCACGCTCCAGCCGGTTTTCTGCCGGGAAGGTGACCTTCGTGGTGGTTCCGGCACCGCAAGCCACGATGGTCTGCTTTTCTTCCATAATGAGGATATTGTAGATACATGCCTTTCCAGGTGCTGCATAGCCGACATTCTCGAAGTTTCCGGCCATATTTTTCTGACGGTACAGGTAATACGGCTCAAGACCCATCTCGCGGGCGTACTTCGCGGTGAGATCGATCATCTCCTGAGTGTTCTGGATCTTTAAGTTCGCGTAGCGCTCCTTAAAGATATTAAGTCTCGCCGCACGCTTGATGGCGAGAGAGTGGACCGTCACGCTGTCCGGGGCAAGCTCTCTGACCTGCTCCATGGTGCTGCGGACGTCATCGATATCTTCCTCCGGAAGTCCGATGATGAGGTCCATATTGATATTGTCAAAGCCAAGATCTCTTGCCATGTGGAATTTTTCCTTCACCATATCCACGGTGTGATGGCGTCCGATCAGATCCAGAGTTGCCTGCTTCATCGTCTGCGGATTGATGGAGATCCTGGAGATATTGTGGGCACGGAGAACCTTGAATTTGTCCTCGGTGATGCTGTCCGGGCGTCCGGCTTCCACAGTGAATTCCTGCACCTTTGAGAGGTCAAAGGTATTCTCGATCTTTGTGAGCAGAGCGTCCAGCTCCTCTGCCTTTAAGGACGTCGGAGTTCCGCCGCCAAAGTAGATCGTATCCAGTGTGCGGCCTTTCATCTTCTCCGCCACATAATCCAGCTCTTTAAACAGCGCCTTCAAATAGAGATGAACCTTCTTCTCCCACGCTCCGATCGGGTAGGAGGTGAAGGAACAGTAGAGGCAGGTGGTCGGGCAGAACGGAATTCCCACATAGAGGCTGTATCCGTTTTCATAGTCGATATGGCTTAAGAGCTCCCGCTCCCGCTTCGCGACCTCGACACTTAAGTCGATCTTTTCTTCACTTGTCAGGTACATGTCCCGCATGAAGGAACGGATGCGTTCCTCATCCTCACCCTGATCAAGTCTTGTCATGGCGATCTTTGTCGGGCGGATACCGGTCAGGGTCCCCCAGGGGAGTTCTTTTCCCGTCCGCTTTTTTAACATGCCGTAAAGCTCTTTCTTGATCGTTGTCTTTGCGTTTAAGCGAACATCGTAGTCGATCGGAAATACGGTCTCATCTGAGACAGTGCCTGTCGGATCCGTGATCTTCAAGCCAAATTTCGTCTCATCCGCATTTTGCGAGCAGGTTCCCTCCACGTAAAAATCCACATCGTCCTGTTTCTCATGGACAAAAGTCTCACCCGGATAAAACGCCATCAAAAGCTCCCGGATATCCTGCTCATAAGCAGTATCATTCAATAAAATTCCAATCATCTCATTGCCCCCGAAAGAGGATTATACTTCTTTTCAAAACCGATGGTAGTCGTGTCCATATGCCCCGGATAGACCATGGTGTCGTCCGGCAGTGTGGAGAGCAGACGTCTTACAGACTCGGCGATCTGGCGTCCGCTTCCTGTCGGGAAATCTGTGCGGCCGTAGGAGCCTGCAAACAGGGTATCCCCGGAGAAGAGAACCTCTTCTTTTTCAATATAGTAACAGCAGGAACCGATGGTGTGTCCCGGTGTTTCAAATACTTTCCATGTAAATCCGGCGATGGAAAGCTCGTCACCCTCCTTCACGGTGACATCCGGTGTGATCGTATACGGCTCTCTGAAATAGCCTGCCACGAGACTCTTTCGGCCATCCGTCAGGACATCGATCTCCTTTTCGCATGCGTAGATCGGTACATTCCAGGTTTCCTTCAGTTCCTTTGCCGCCATGATATGGTCGAAGTGACCGTGGGTCAGAAGGATCGCTTCCGGCTTTAACCCCAGGGATACCGCCATATTGGCGATCTGACCGGCGCCATCGCCCGGATCGATAACGGCAGCTCGTTTTGTCTCATGATCATAGACCAGATAGCAGTTGGTTCCAACCATGCCAACTACCAGAGTCTTGATGCGGATCTCGCTCATAGTTTACTTTCCTCCATTTTCAACAGCATAAAGAGAAGTGCTTCGCCTTTATGCCGGTACAGTTTTCTGCTGTGGTTCTCAAACATTCGTGTATAAAAAGGCCTGCCGTCCGTAGTACCTCCGGCAGACCTTTATCACCGCACTCACGGCGCACTTTCACATACCTGAATGCAGAGTTATCTAAATTTTAATCAGCCCGTGGTTCTCTCAATATCCAGCACGCCGTCGATCTGGCGGAGTTTTGCCATCAGGTTGTTTAATTCTTCGATTCCATGGATATCGAAGCTCATGGTGATCGTCGCCTTGCCCTGCTTGTTCACGCGGGAGCTCATGGCCTTGATATCGATCTCGCGTTCTGTGAAGATCTTGGAGATATCCACGAACATGCCGATCCGGTTGTTCGCGAAGATCGAGATCTCTGTGGAGTAGGTCGCGGCACTGTTGTCCTCCTCAACGCCCTGCCACTCCGCGTCGATCAGGCGGCTTCTCTCGATTTCCGGGAGATTTAAGACGTTGATGCAGTCTGTTCTGTGGATCGTAATTCCGCGGCCTCTCGTCACGAAACCAACGATCTCGTCGCCCGGAACCGGGCTGCAGCACTTGGAGAAACGAACCGCAAGGTCATGGATGCCTTTTACGATGATGCCGCTCTTTGACTTGCTGCCTCTGATCGGAACTACCGCCGGTTTGTTATTCTCGCCGATGGCATCAAGGATCGTCGCGTCGGTTACTTCGCGTTTCAGCTTCTTTGTGCGCTCCTCGATCATCTTGTTGATGACCTGACCTTCTTTTAATCCGCCGTGTCCGACGGATGCCAGAACAGAATCCCAGTCCTGGAACGCGTAGCGTTTTAAAACCTTATCTACGAACTCCGGCTTATTGATATCGGAGAAATTGATCCCCTTTGCCTTACAGTAGCGGTCGATCATTTCGCGGCCCTTTAAGATATTGTCCGCCTTCCGCTCCTGCTTGAACCAGGCGTTGATCTTGTTTCTCGCCTGACTGCTCTTGATGATATTTAACCAGTCACGGCTCGGTCCTTTGGAATTCTGGGATGTCATGATCTCGATCCGGTCACCGTTCTGGATCACATAGTCAATATTTACGAGCTTTCCGTTGACTCTCGCGCCCACCATCTTGTTTCCGACAGCCGTGTGGATCGAGTAAGCGAAGTCGATCGGCGTGGAGCCGCTTGGCAGTGCCTTTACGTCTCCGGTCGGTGTAAAACAGTACACGCTGTCGGAGAACATATCGAGGTCACTCTTGATGGCGTTTAAGAATTCCTTGTTGTCGGACATATCCTGCTGCCACTCAAGGATCTGGCGCAGCCAGCTTAACTTCTTCGCCTCATCACCGGCAGCAACCTGTCCGCTTCCGCTCTCTTTATATTTCCAGTGGGCGGCAATACCATATTCCGCTGTGCGGTGCATCTCGAAGGTACGGATCTGGATCTCAAAGGGCTGTCCGTTCGTGCCGATCAGTGTCGTATGTAAGGACTGATACATATTCGGCTTCGGCATCGCGATATAATCTTTAAAACGGCCGGGGATCGGTTTGTACATTTCATGGATCACACCCAGTGCCGCGTAACAATCCTTTACGGAGTCCACGATGATGCGGACTGCAAAGATATCGTAGATCTGGTCCAGCGTCTTGTGCTGGTTTAACATCTTCTTATAAATGCTGAAGAAGTGCTTGACGCGTCCGTTGACCTCGCACCTGATCTCCGCGTTCTCCATGTGGGTCTTGATCTCAGCGATAATGTCATCGATGAATTTCTGGCGCGCTTCGCTTGTCAGGGCGATCTTTTCTTCCAGTTCTTTGTATACATTAGGTTCCAGATATCTTAACGCAAGATCGTCCAGTTCGATCTTGATCTTGGAAATACCGAGCCTGTCAGCGAGAGGAGAGTAGATCTCGATGGTCTCCCTCGCCTTCTCCTTCTGTTTTTCAGGGCGCATGTACTGAAGCGTCCGCATATTGTGGAGACGGTCCGCAAGCTTGATGATAATGACACGGATATCTTTTGCCATGGCGAGGAACATTTTTCTTAAGTTCTCCGCCTGCATTTCCACCTTATCCGCCGACCAGGATAACTGGGTCAGCTTTGTAACACCGTCGACTAAGAGGGCAACCTCTTTTCCGAAGATCTCGGCGAGCTGTTCCTCTGTATACACGGTATCCTCCACCACGTCGTGGAGAAGTCCGGCTGCGATCGTCTCTTTATCCATCTCGAGATCCGCAAGGATGATCGCCACACAGAGCGGATGGATAATGTACGGTTCCCCGGATTTTCGCTTCTGGTCTTTATGGGCATTATCCGCAAGCTGATATGCCTTCTCGATCATGCTCAGATCATCGGACGGATGGTACTTTCTGATGCTGGCAACAAGATCCCGGTAAAGAACATCAGGACTTGTGAAATCAGCAGGCGCTTCCAGCTCGCCTTCGATCGTTTTCAGTTTGTTTTCTTCCATAATATCTCCCACCTTCACTTTTAGCGTACCATCCGGTTATGTCCGCCGCAGAAATCCGCTGTTTTCACAGTATTTTCGACAAAAGCAGACACTCCTGAAATATACCAACCATTATAAAATTTTTTAGCATAAATTGCAATCGTTTTGTTGCGGTTTTAGGCCGCTGCTTTCCGGAAGGATTCCCTGATCCGGGGAATCCTATACCGGATCCTTTCTGCCTCGAAAGAAAAGTATGAAGATGAAATGATTGCCATTCGCAGACATATTCATAGACATCCGGAGCTCAGCAACAAGGAATATAAGACAACGGAGTTCATCCGCGAAAAACTGACGGAATACGGTGTGGAGATCGCTGAGATCGGGATGAAGACCGGCGTTGTTGCCGTTATCCGCGGCGGAAAACCGGGAAAAACCGTTGCGATCCGCGAGGATATCGACGCACTTCCGATGAAGGAACTCACAGGACTTCCGTTCGCCTCCGAGAATGATGGTGCCTGCCATTCCTGCGGACATGATATCCACACAACCGTGCTTCTCTACTGCGCGAAGGTATTATCAGAGATCCGTGAGGAGCTTGCCGGAACGGTCATGCTGATCTTCCAGCCGGCAGAAGAGCATATGGGAGCCGGAGAGCTTGTCGACTGCAATTTCACGCAGGTTGCGAAACCGGACGCATTTATCGGTCTCCACGTATCACCGGAGATCGATGCCGGAAGCATCGGATTAAAAAAGGGACCGGCAAACGCGTCCAATGATTTCTTTAATATCAAGATCAAAGGAAAGGGCGGACATGGCGCTCATCCGGAAAACTGCATCGATCCGGTCGTAATCTCCGGTTATGTGATCACACAGCTTCAGACCGTGATCTCCCGTGAAAACTATCCGGTATATCCGGGTGTTCTTACCATCGGCAGCATCCACGGCGGAACAGTAAACAATATCATCCCGGATTATGTGGAGATGCACGGAACACTGAGAAGCCTTGATCCGGACTGCCGCAAAAAAATGATGGCTGCCATCGACCGCGTCGTAAAAGGCTGCGCCGAGTCCATGAGAGGAACTGCGGAGGTTGAATGGGAAATCGGAGTTCCGCCGCTCGTAAATGACGATTCCATCATCGAGGCAGTTGCTGAGGCCGCTGCAAAGACCATCGGTGTTGACCATGTTTCCTACGTGAAGAATCCGTCAATGGGTTCCGAGGACTTTTCTGTTCTCTTCCCGAAGTTCGGACCGGGCGCACAGTTCCGCTTAGGATCCGGAAATAACGAGGATCCGAATTCCAGACACGGTCTTCATAACTCTAAAAACGTATTTGATGAGAAGTGCATCCGCACAGGCGCATCCGTCATCATCCAGTACGCGAGAGATTTCTTAAGATAAAGGAGAACACTTATGGAAAACAACAAGAAAAAGCTGCAGATTCCAAGTACATGTGCACTGTTATTCATGCTCATGATCGTCTGCGCCATCCTGACCTGGATCGTTCCGGCAGGTGAATTCGATACAGAGAAAGTGGGCAACTTAAACAAGGTTATCGCAGGTACCTATCACACCGTAGAAGCTTCCCCGGTCGGTCCGTGGGCAACTATCATGGCAGTCGTACAGGGATTCTACAAAGCCGCAAAGTTAATGGTCATGGTCATGTTTGTCGGCGGTGCCGTTGAGATCCTTGAAAAGACAGGAGCGATCCACGCTGCGTTCGGAAAACTTGCTTCCAAGCAGAACTTAAATGTAAACGTACTTGTATTCTTAGTAATGGCATTCATGTCCATCGGCGGCGCAGCAGGCGTTTTCGCAAACGCGGTCGTTGCCCTGATCCCGATCGGAATCATCCTTGCAACAAACTTAGGGTATGATTCCTTCACAGGCTTCCTGCTTGTATATATAGGCGCTTATTCCGGATTCAACGTAGGTTGGGCGAACGCCTCCACTATCGGTACTGCACAGCCGATCGCGGAGCTCCCGATCTTCTCCGGTTTCAGTGTCCGTGTCGTATTAAACATCATCAACTTCGCGCTCTGCTATTTCTTTACGATCCGTTACATGAAAACCATCAAGGCGGATCCGAAGAAGAGCTTAAACTATGAAGTTGGCATGAGTGCATCTGACAGCATGGGCGCAGGAAAAGATGGAGCGAAGGCGATCGAAGCACATTTAACAACGAAGCACCTGATCAGCCTGATCGGTCTTGTCGTAGCGGTTGCGGCAATCCTAGTTGGCTCTGTAAAATATAAATGGAGCTATGATCAGATCGCAGCTACATTCTTTACACTTGCTGTTGTTGTTGGCCTTCTCAATGGTATGGGTATCAACGGAACAACGAAGGTATTTATCGGTGGCTGTTCCAAGATGGTAAACGCCGCGTTCATTGTCGGCTTCGCAAATGGTATTTCTGTGATCCTTGCAAGCGGAAACATCTTAAATACGATCGTTTACTGGCTGTCCATCCCGATGTCCGGAATGGGTTCCATCCTCGGAGCGAACTTCATGTTCGTTGCAAACCTGGTTATCAACCTTTTCATTCCGTCCGGTTCCGGACAGGCTGTAGCAGTTATGCCGCTTATGGTTCCGGTTGCTGACCTTGCAGGCATCACAAGACAGGTTGCTGTACAGGCATTCCAGTTCGGTGATGGTTTCTCCAACTGTCTCTTCCCGACAGCAGGTACTCTGATGGGTTCCCTCGCGATCGCAAAGACAGACTGGACAAAATACGCAAAGTGGCTCATGCCGCTCCTCGGATGCCAGGTGATCCTCTCATTCGCATCTTTAACGATCTTACAGAGCATCGGCTGGACCGGACTGTAGAAAGACGTATAATATAAGGAAAAAGGACTTCCGTTTCCTGGCGGAGGTCCTTTTTCTGTGCAGGCGGCTGATCACGCCGCTCTTTTAGATGCGGGATGGGAAAAACTCACAAAATAAGTTGACTTATCCATGTCCGAAAAATATAATACTTTTATTAAGGAAAGAAAAAACCCTTGAAAACCTAAGGCAATCAGCGTATTATGGTGAACGTAGGCGTGAAATTGCGCGATAAAGAGAGAAACAGAGGTACCTTTATGGCATTAAAGAAAAAGCCGGTCACCGGCATGAAAGATATTCTCCCGGCAGAGATGCAGATCCGGGATTATGTGCTGAACCAGATCAAGGAGACATACCGCGGCTTCGGATTCTCCGCGATCGAGACTCCGTGCGTGGAGCACATTGAGAACCTCCTGAGCAAACAGGGCGGCGACAACGAGAAGCTGATCTTCAAGATCTTAAAGCGCGGCGAGAAATTAAACATCGAGACAGCAGAGACAGAAAACGACCTGGCAGACGGCGGACTCCGCTACGATCTGACACTTCCGTTATCCAGATATTACTCCAACAACTCCGCAAACCTTCCGTCTCCGTTTAAGGCACTTCAGGTAGGCAGCGTATGGCGTGCAGACCGTCCGCAGAAGGGACGTTTCAGACAGTTCGTCCAGTGTGATATCGATATTCTCGGTGACGCAACGAATCAGGCCGAGATCGAGCTGATCCTCGCGACAACGACCGCGTTAAAGAAGATCTGCCCGGACAACAGCTTTGAGGTCCGTGTCAACGACAGAAAGCTTCTCCGCGCGATGGCTGTATACAGCGGATTCCCGGAGGAAGATATCGATAAGGTATTCATCACAGTCGATAAAATGGACAAGATCGGTACGGATGGTGTAAAGGCAGAGCTTATGGAAAACGGCTACTCCGAGGAGACGGCCGATAAATACTTAGAGCTTATGGGGCAGGCAACAAACGATGCCTCAGGTGTCCGCCGTATGGGAGAGATCCTTGCGGGCGTTTTAGAGGACGGCGCTGCGGAGAACCTTGCGCAGATCATGGAGACAGTCGGCGAGGTTTCCGATGGAAGCTTCAAGCTTGCGTTTGACCCGACTTTAGTCCGCGGAATGGGCTACTACACAGGAACCATCTTCGAGGTTTCCATGGAAGGCTTCGGAGGTTCCGTAGCCGGCGGCGGAAGATACGACAAGATGATCGGAAAATTCACAGGCATGGACACACCGGCCTGCGGTTTCTCCATCGGATTTGAGCGTATTGTTACCATTCTTCTCGACAACGGATTTACCGTTCCGGGCGGCAACGAGAAAGAGGCATGGCTCTTTGAAAAGGGCATGAGCTCCGAGAAACTTGCTTCCATCATGAAAGAGGCGATGGCGGCCCGCAAGGCAGGAAAGATCATCCTTGTCGCACAGATGAACAAGAACAAGAAGTTCCAGAAGGAACAGCTTGGAAAAGAAGGCTACAGTGAGTTTAAGGAATTCTATAAGGAAGACTTGAAACACTAAATATACCATAATACATTCAGTTGGGATCGTTGACATCCCGGCTGTTTCAGGAGGAAAATCATGGCAGAATCAATGGCAGGCTTAAAGCGTTCCTGTCGCTGTGCTGAAGTCACAGAGGCAAACGTAGGCCAGGAAATGACACTTATGGGATGGGTCCAGAAGAGCAGAAACAAAGGCGGCATTATTTTCACCGACCTTCGTGACCGTTCCGGGATCATCCAGATCATCTTTGAGGAGAGCGACTGCGGCGCTGAGAGCTTCGCAAAAGCTGAAAAATTAAGAAGTGAGTTCACAGTGGCGGTTGTCGGCACGATCGAAAAGCGTTCCGGCGCAGCAAACCCGAACTTAAAGACAGGTACGATCGAGATGAGAGCGAAATCTTTAAGAATCCTCTCTGAGTCCGAGGTACCGCCGTTCCCGATCGAGGAGAACAGCAAGACAAAAGAAGATCTCCGCTTAAAATACCGTTATCTTGACCTCCGTCGTCCGGATCTCCAGAGAAACATCATGACAAGAAGCCGCGTGGCAACCATGGTCCGCCAGTTCCTTGCTGATGAAGGTTTCCTTGAGATCGAGACACCGACTCTTATTAAGAGTACACCGGAAGGCGCGAGAGACTACCTCGTACCGAGCCGTGTGCATCCGGGCGAGTTCTATGCTCTTCCGCAGTCTCCGCAGTTATTAAAACAGTTATTAATGTGCTCCGGTATGGACCGTTACTTCCAGCTTGCAAGATGCTACCGTGACGAGGACCTCCGTGCAGACCGTCAGCCGGAGTTCACACAGATCGATATGGAGTTATCCTTCGTTGACGTGGAAGACGTTCTCGAAGTCAATGAGAGACTCTTAAAGAAACTCTTCAAGGAGATCTGCAACGTGGATGTCCAGACTCCGATCCTTCGTATGACATGGCGCGAGGCGATGGACCGTTTCGGTTCCGATAAGCCGGATATGCGTTTTGGCATGGAATTAAAAAATGTATCTGACGTCGTAAAAGACTGTGAGTTCGTTGTGTTCAAAAGTGCTCTTGAGAACGGCGGTTCTGTCCGCGGTATCAACGCAAACGGACAGGCTGGAATGCCGAGAAAGAAGATCGATGCTCTCGTTGAGTACGCAAAGGGCTTCGGTGCAAAGGGACTTGCATACCTTGCGATCCATGAGGACGGTTCCTACAAGTGCTCATTCGGCAAGTTCATGAAGCCGGAAGAGTTAGACGCTCTTGTAAAGGCTATGGATGGACAGCCGGGCGACCTTCTGTTCTTCGCAGCAGACAAGAATAAAGTTGTATTCGATGTTCTTGGAAATCTCCGTCTCGAGATCGCAAGACAGTTAGACCTCTTAAAGAAAGACGACTTCAAGTTCCTGTGGGTAACCGAGTTCCCGCTCTTAGAGTACTCTGAGGAAGAGGGACGTTATGTTGCAATGCACCACCCATTCACAATGCCGATGGAGGAAGACCTTCCACTTATCGACACCGATCCGGGTGCAGTCCGCGCGAAAGCATACGATATCGTATTAAACGGTACCGAGCTCGGCGGCGGATCCGTCCGTCTGGAAGTAAAAGCAGAGCCCACCAGGATGACATCCAGGAGAAGATGTTCGAAGTTCTCGGCTTCACAAAAGAGAGAGCAAGAGAGCAGTTTGGTTTCCTTCTTGACGCGTTCAAGTACGGAGTACCGCCGCACGCTGGTCTCGCATACGGTCTCGACCGTGTCGTTATGCTCATGGTAGGCGCAGACAGCATCCGTGATGTCATCGCCTTCCCGAAGGTAAAAGACGCATCCTGCCTCATGATGGAAGCTCCGGCTCCGGTAGATCCGAAGCAGCTTGAGGATCTCGATATCGCGATCGTGGAGAAGAAGGAAGAAGAATAAAACGAGAAATTTCATCCAGAGAAATGCCCGTGAACAACGGAAATATCCCTTTGTGAAATGTTCGTGAACTTATAGAAATCCCACTTATTATCTGCTAAAATATAGCTGATGATAAGTGGGGTTTTTCTATTCTATAGGAAATTTGTGAGACAATAGATACGGAGGTAATACTCATGGATGCAATAAAAGTACTTATGGTCGACGATGAAGAGAGAATGCGCAAGCTCGTAAAGGACTTCCTGACGATCAAAGGATACCGTGTTCTGGAAGCCGGGGACGGTGAGGAGGCGATCGATATCTTCTTTAAAGAAAAGGATATCAGCCTTGTGATCCTGGATGTCATGATGCCGAAGATGGACGGCTGGGAGGTCTGCAAAACGATCCGCCGCTACTCACAGGTTCCGATCATCATGCTGACAGCGAGAAGCGAAGAGAGAGATGAACTTCTCGGCTTCGAGCTCGGCGTGGACGAATATATCTCAAAACCGTTCAGCCCGAAGATCCTTGTTGCAAGGATCGAGGCGATCCTGCGCCGTAGAAACGGAGTGGCGACCGGCGAGATCCTGGAGGCGGACGGAATCCGCGTGGACAAGGACGCCCACGAGGTGACAGTCGACGGAAAACCTGTGGATCTGAGCAACAAGGAATTCGAGCTGCTCACCTACTTTATGGAAAACAAGGGAATTGCACTTTCCAGAGAAAAGATTCTGAATAATGTCTGGAACTATGACTATTTCGGTGATGCGAGAACGATCGATACACATGTCAAGAAGCTGAGAAGCAAACTTGGTCCGAAAGGCGACAACATCAAGACCATCTGGGGCATGGGATATAAACTCGAGGTGGATGCATGATGAAATCGGTACGTTCCCGTCTGACGGTCACGTTCATTGGACTGATCGCGGTGATCCTGGCTGTGATCTGGGGCGTCAACAAGTGGTACCTGGAAGACTTCTATGTGACGAAGAAAGTCCAGGCATTAAACGCCATGTACACGGCGATCGATGCCCAGATTGCGGAGAATAAAGACAACGGGATCACGATCGAGGAAGCGATGGAGCGCGATCGCGACGCGAACGGAAACATCACGGAAGGAAACTTACAGCGCCTGATCCGGAACTTCAGCGACAGTGCGAATGTTTCGGTCCTGATCATTGATAACAGCACGGAGGACGCGACGGTCTACTCGACGTCCCGGGATACGAAGTTCTTAAAAGACCGCGTGGACCGGTATATCTTCGGCTGGGCAAAGGCAAAGTATACGATCCTGGAAGAAAACGAACAGTACAAGATCCAGAAGACGTACGACCCGCAGCGCGAGAGTATGTACCTGGAAAGCTGGGGCTTTTTCACGGACAACAGCACGGCCTTCATCATGAGCGCGCCGCTCTCGAGCGTCGGGGAGAGCGTCCGGCTTGCAAACCAGTTCCTGCTCTATGTGGGAATCATCGCAGCGGCGATCGGAGGTCTGGTCATCTACCTGACAGCGAGACAGATCTCAAAACCGATCTACCGCCTGTCAAACCTCTCTGAGCGGATGTCGAATCTCGATTTCGAAGCGAAATATGAGCCGGAAAAGCATGAGATGGAGGAGATCCAGGTCCTTGGCAACAGCATGAACACGCTGTCAGAACGCCTGGAAGAGACGATCTCAGAACTGAAATCCGCAAATAACCAGCTCACGAAGGATATTGAGGAAAAGACAAAGATCGATGAGATGCGAAAAGAATTCATCGCCAATGTCTCCCATGAACTGAAAACTCCGATCGCCCTGATCCAGGGATACGCGGAGGGACTTCAGGAAGGAATGGGAGAGGAGAAAGAGAGCCGTGATTACTATTGCGATGTCATCGTGGATGAAGCCAACAAGATGAATCAGATGGTAAAACAGCTTCTGACACTCTCTTCCCTCGAGAGCGGAAACGACAAGCCGGTGATGGACCGCTTTAACCTGACGGAACTGATCAAAGGTGTTGTGAATGCGTCAAAGATCCTCATTGAGCAGAACCAGATCCAGGTGGAGTTCGACGATCAGACACCGGTCTATGTCTGGGCGGACGAGTTTAAGATCGAGCAGGTAGTTACCAACTATCTGAGCAATGCGATCCACCACATTGACGGCGAGAAAAAGATCATCATCAGGATGATCCCGGAGAACGGACTCGTCCGTGTATCTGTCTTCAATACCGGAACTCCGATCCCGGAGGAGGCGATCCCGAATCTCTGGACAAAGTTCTATAAAGTCGATAAGGCGAGAACCCGCGCATACGGAGGAACCGGAATCGGTCTCTCGATCGTCAAGGCGATCATGGATGCGCACAACCAGCAGTATGGCGTAAAGAACTGGGAGAATGGTGTTGAATTCTGGTTCACGCTGGACGGAAGAAATTCATAAATATATATGGAAGAAAGAGAACCCGGAACATTTTGGATGTGAACCCGGGTTCTTTTTTGCAGTCCGGGAATCTGTGAAAATATGAATAGATGAGCATATATGGTACATGATAATGGATAAAATATACTATATGTTGTAAAAATGAAACTCATGCGTAACAACACCGTAAAAGATGTAAAGAAAAGTGAAAAAACATGTAAAAAATGGTTGACTTTTGGACGGGGATTTGATATTATAATACTCGCCTTGAGAAACAGGGCGAAACTTATTGAGAGTCATTAAGAAAACTTCTTAATCGCTTCAAAAAAGTTTTAAAAAGTTCTTGACAAACCGGAAACGGTATGATAGAATAAACGAGTTACCACTGAGAACGAAAGCGACAACGAAACAAAGTTCCTTGAAAACTGAACAGTATGTAAAACCCTGAAAATTCTTATAAAAATGGTCTTTTGGTTTAGACCATGAATGAGAACATTCAGAACAAAACCTAACAAAACAGTAGAACGGTTTAAAAATTAGCCAAGCTAAATTTTGAACCTGGATACAAACACTTTAACATGAGAGTTTGATCCTGGCTCAGGATGAACGCTGGCGGCGTGCCTAA
>OGZX01002614.1_pt1 | contig 13981 bp, 6 predicted proteins | sample 1576881 | NCBI WGS metagenome assembly OGZX01 (sample SAMEA3541542, study PRJEB24748) | human gut metagenome | biome: human gut; feature: human-associated habitat; material: faeces | place: China | collected 2012
AATCCAGCCATTGCAGGTCTTTCATCTTCTCTACTTCATAGGCTCTTGTATAAACGGAAACCTTGAAGCTTTTGTAATTTCCTGCCGAAACAGTACATGCTAATAGTAAAGCATATAAAATACATACTACTTTTTTCATTATCCTTGATCTTTTTAGAGTTAGTTTATATCAATAAGACATTGCCCCTTGTTAGGAGATATTTGTCGTTCACTATATTGTTTTGTAACTAATACCAGGAATATATAAAAGAGCGTTGGGGATTGATAGGAAGTTCAAAGGTTGATATTTCACCCCTTTCACAAGTTATTGTGAAAGGGGTGTTTATCAAGAACTGTACCTTTCAGTCAGTCCCTTTAGAACTTTTAATTAATACCCAGGATTCTGGTCACTTTGGCTGATTGCATTGTTCTTCTTGATTTCATCGGTCGGTATCGGATAAATCATCCGGTTCGGGTCGAAATTGAAGCTACGGTTAGTTGGAGTGCTATTCTTGGGATATTCACAGTTCAGGAATTCCTCGGCCATATTCGTACGGCACAGGTCATACCAGAAGGAATATTCTGCCAAGAACTCATGACGGCGTTCAATCGTCAATGCTACTTTCCATACGTCAGAAGTATAGCCCTTATCTGTTCTATACTTAGCATAGAATGTCTCTGCATCGGGCACTTCAACAACTTCTCTGTTCAGTGGAACAGGGAATTCGCCTTGTGTAAGGCTAACCTCAAGGTTACCCCAAGCACGGTCACGTACCTTGCGGATCATTTCCCAACCGGTAGCTGCATCACCGGTTTCAAAGCAACACTCTGCATAATTCAGCAAAATAGCAGAATATCGCATCCAAATAGCTGATTGTGGATTGTAAACGATTCCACCATCGGCCGGATGTCTTTTCCAATACTTGAGGCAGTAATTATTCGGCATGGACTCGGAAGTAACAAATTCATCCTCGAATCCGGAGCTGGCACCAATGGTCTCACCTGTAAACGGGTTGGTCTCTCCTCTTCGTACGGCAGAATATTTCAAACGTTTGTCACCTGGTTCAAAGGAAGCGCAATATTCATAAGATACATAGAGCGAACCCCATCCTCCGTATTCAGGACTGGCTGTCAGCTGTGCAGGCCACCAAACGGCGTCGCTTTGACCGTCAGCTCCCCAGTTCAGGTTACCGAAGTGCGGATATACTATTTCCCAAACACTTTCACGATCCCAATAGCGGTCTTCCATATGGATTTGTCCGTAACAAGGATTCAGTTCATATTCTCCACTCTGAATGATGTCATTCAGTTCTTTCTTAGCTTCAGTATACTTCTTGTTGTACATATAGGCTTGTGCCAGGTAGGCCTTTACCATACCTCTGGTAATACGTCCTTTCTCATCCTTCCACGGCTTCCAACCCAATACTTCGGAAGCATACTGGAAGTCATCGATGATAAGATTCCAAGTCACATCCGTACTTTCGGCACGGGGTTTCTCCGGGCTACTGCTATAAGTATCACCGGTCATCAGCATCGGCAGTCGGCCGAAGTTTTGTGCCAGGAAGCTATAGAAGAAAGCACGGATGGCACGGGTCTGAGCGATAATAATCTCTTTGGTTTTTTCGCCCTCGGAGAGAATAGAGGCATCTACATTATCCATTTTTGCAAGGAAGCGATTGGCACGGTCAATGGCTTTATAAGATTGTTTCCATCCTTCATAGAACATATCCTTATCGGCACGCCACTCGTGACGGGTAAACTCATTATCCCAACCGGATGCCTGGCAGTCCAATGCCGGGTAATTAGAGAAAGCCAACTGCGGTTTGATGTTCCAGCTCTTCTGGACGTCGCTGGCATTTTGCCACTCAGGATAGAACATATCATATACTCCATTCAGACCGGCAATGATGTTTTTTTCACTTTTGAAAAGCACGTCGGGTTCCAGAATGTCATAGTGATCGATTTCGAGAAAATCTTCTCCACAGGAAGATAAACCTCCAAGCAGAACGGCAGCTGTTATAAAGCTGAATATTTGTTTCTTCATAATTGAATTCTTTTATTAAGTTATTTGTTATATGCCTTAGTTTTAGAATTGGATGTTAGCTCCGAAACTGAAAGTACGCGGGAAGGGGTATCTACCACCGTCGAATCCAGTTTGGAGTACATTGGAGTTACCTACTTCGGGGTCACCGGCTTTATATCCGCTGATGGTAAAGAGGTTGTCTACTCCTACGAAAACGCGGGCACTTTCCAATCTTACGGCTTTGAGCCATTCTCTTGGGAAAGTATAACCTATCTGGATGTTCTGAATCTTCAGGAAGTCAGCGTTCATCAAGAAAGCATCAGATACTTGTCCGTTGTGGTTGGCATCTGTCTTGGTCAGTCGCGGATACTTGTTGCTGTGATTATCTTCGGTCCATGCATTCTTGATGCAGTCTGCCAATACATTACGGTAACCACCATCGGCAATGTACATATTGGTCAGGTTTTTATAAGCATAAGAAAGTACATCTTGTCCCAATACACCATACATATAGAGGTTGAAATCCCAGTTCTTATAATTTCCTCCTAAGCTGATACCGTAGTTCAATTTAGGATAACCGTTACCTAACACTGTACGGTCGTTGTCGTCGATATAACCGTTGTTGTCCAAGTCTTTGTATCTGTAATCTCCGGGGCGGGTACTTGCCGACTGGTAGTGTCCTCCGTTTGCATCACCTACAACCTTGGCATCCAGTGCATCAATTTCGGCCTGGCTTTGGAAGATACCGTCTACTTTCCATCCGTAGAAAGAAGCTACCGGATGTCCGTTTCTTGTCAGAGAGTAGTTAGACCAATAGTCGCCGTCGGCTACTCCTCTGGAAGAATAGATGTCATCTCCTACTTCGATGGCTTTGTTCTTCAAAGTAGAACCGTTCACTTTGACGCTATATCCCCATTCGTCGAACTGTTTCTGGTAGTTTACAGCAAATTCCAGACCTGAGTTACGGATATGTCCGGCATTGGTATAGATGCTGGTATAACCGGTAGAAGGACGTATGTTACGATAGAGCAGCAAGTCTTTTGCATCACGGATAAAGTAATCCAGGCTGATACTAAGTTCGTTGTTGAAGAATCCCATATCCAAACCGATGTTGGTCTGTTCATTGGTTTCCCATTTCAAGTTGGTATCAATTTCTGTTGTCTGCGTCAAACCCGGTGCAATTTCCGAAGCGCCATTCGTATAGATATAATAAGCGATACGATTGGATGATAACTGGTCTACAGAAAGATTGGTAGAGTTACCTGCATTACCGGTTTGTCCCCAACCTGCACGTACCTTCAGGTTGCTGAAGATGCCGAGGTTCTTGATGAAATCTTCTTCGGATGCACGCCATGCGAGAGATGCTGACGGGAAGGTACCATAACGATTACCGGCACCGAAGTTGGAAGAACCGTCACGACGTACGGTTGCTGTCACTAAGTAGCGATCCATCAGTGAGTACATTACACGTCCGTAGTATGATTCGTTACGTTCTTCACGTCCCAAACCTCCGCTTGCGTTGATGGTTGCAGCGTTGTTGGTCAGTTCGATACGGCGGATTGTGCTTGCCGGAAAATCAGAAGAACTTGCATTTATATCCTGAGGTTTGTAGCGAGATAAGGAGTAACCTGCCATCAGGTTTATGCTATGGTGCTCCAAGAATCTCAGCGTATAGTTGAAGAATGATTCCAGATTCAATCCTACTCCCTGGTATTGGTTGACGTTGAAACTGTCGAGGCGGTCTTCGCTTCCGTAGGTACGGTCGTGCCATGCATTGTATCCATGATAGGAGCTACCGAAGTAGTTCACACTACCGATGGTCTTGAAGGTAAGTCCTTTCACGAGGTCGATATCGAGATAAGCACTTGCCAGAACGCGGTTGAAGTAGTTGCGAGAGTCGGCAGTACGTGCGGCTGCTACGGGGTTATCCTGTCCTTTGTTCGTATCACCGTTACCTTCTTTCTTGAAGTGTCCCCATGTTCCGTCGGGCCAGCGTACCGGAACATTAATCAGTTCGCCGTTTTCGTCTACATCGTCCATTGTAGGAATGGTGCTGGCGTAATTCAACAAGTTGCCGCCACCGTATTTTTCGTTGTGGACATAAGAAAGGTTCACACCGGCGCGGATAAAGTCTTTCACTTTATAATTTACATTGGCGCGTGCTGTGATACGTTTGAAGTTTGATTCGATAACAATACCGTCATTATTTAAGTAACCTACTGAAACCATTGCCTGTGTGCTCTCATTTCCTCCCGAAATTGAGAGATTGTAATTCTGCTGCAGGGCAGTCTGAGTCATCTCCTTTTGCCAGTCGATGCTATTTAAATCTGTGTCATAGTTAACCCAGGCGCCATTTGTCATACCGATGCCATCGCTGGCGGCTGCGCGGCGTACACCATGCACGAACTCATAGGCATTTGCCATATCCAGCTTTTTGCCCAGCGTCTGTACTCCGTAGTTGGCAGAGAACGTTAATTGTGCCTTTCCTTGTGATCCTTGCTTGGTGGTAATCATGATGACACCATTTGCACCTTTTGAACCGTAGATGGCAGTTGCAGAAGCATCTTTCAGGATTTCGATGGATTCAACGTCGTTCGGGTTAATAAATTCGATGCTGGTACCAACCTGTACACCGTCCACTACATAAAGAGGGTCGGCAGAGTTGTTTACCGTTGCCACACCACGAATACGGATGGTTACTCCACCTTCGGGGTCACCAGAGTTGCGGACAACGGATACACCGGCTGCTGCTCCTTGCAAACCTTCTCCCAAGTTCAGAGGGTTGCGTTTCATCATGTCTTTTGAGTTTACGGAAACTACAGAACCCGTAACGTCTGACTTCTTTACGGTACCATAACCTACTACTACTACTTCGTCCAGTAATTCTGTATCTTCGCGTAGGGTGATTTTCATGTCTTTGGCTGCTTTAACTTCAACTGAAGTATAGCCGATATAAGATATCTTCAGGGTGCTTCCGAGGGGAACTCTCAATGTGAACTTTCCGTCCAGGTCGGAAGTAACTCCGTTTGTCGTTCCAACTTGAAGAACACTGGCGCCAATGATAGGCGTACCGCTCGTATCAACAATAAGACCATGTATTTCTTCAACTTGCTGATTGCTTTCTGTAGTTTCTGTGACTGTATCCGATGCAATCGCTACTTGCACCGTTGTGGTTAATAGTGAGAAGAATAATAGATACAAGCCTTTTATTATAGGGCTTGTGTTACGATGTGATTTTAAGTGTTTTTCCATATTAGTCTTGATAATTAGAATAAATTAAACTCAATAATAAGCTTGGTTAGAGCTATAGATTTAGAGGTATTCATGAAATGTTTTTTCCTTTCCCATAGGCATACCATAATTTAAGATTAATAAATAGTGTTTTCGATTCATCGTAAAAGTACTCAGTTGTAGGGAAAAAGGAGGGGGGAATTTGTTTAAATGAGGGGGGAGATTGGTTACGGGAACGGGCCAAGATGGCTCCTATTTGGGGGTTGTTTGGATAGTAGAGTGTATACCTCTTGAAATAAAGGTGAATTATAGTTTAAATCGCCCTACCTCTTATACTTGAATAAGAGAAGCAATTTTTTCCCAGTTAGGAAAATATATTTTTCTAACTGGGAAAAAATTGCTTCAAAAAGATGTAGTGCTAAAGTAAAGGCTTTTAGCCTTTAGTCTTCAGCTTTCTTTTCGCTGTTCCGGTCGTACTCCGAAGGTAGAACGCCGAATTCTTCCTTGAAGTATTTGCGGAAGGCTTTCATATCGTTCATTCCTATTTCCATGGCAATCTCGTTGATGCGCATCTGTGTTTTTTCCAACAGTTGGGCTGCATACCTCAGCCGCACCGAGCGGATGAGTTCGAGCGGGGTCTTTCCGGTCAGGGAGACTGACTTTTTATAGAAGTTGGTTCTGCTCATGCACATCTGTTTACTAAGCTGCTCTACTGAGAACTGCGGGTTTGACCGTTCTTGCTCGATGTAGGCGATTGCTTTCTTTATCAATTCCTCATCCAATGAACTGATTGGGGCATCGGCCAACTGGATGCTGGTGTGCGACGACTTCATCAACTTCTGGTGCATTTGCTTCTTTTGCTCGGCAATATGCTTGATTTTCAACGAAAGCGTATCTATGTTGAAAGGTTTGCAGATGTAATCGTCCGCACCGGCTTGCAAACCGGTGTATTCGTTTTCTTGTCCGGTTTTGGCAGTGAGCAGGATAACCGGGATGTGCGAAGTACGTACATCTTCTTTTATCAGGCGGCATAGGGTGATTCCATCCATTATCGGCATCATGATGTCCGTAATAACTATATCCGGGAATGCTTTCAGTATGTACTCCCATGCTTGCTCGCCATTGGGCTGCATCACTACGTTATAAGTGTCTTTGAGGCAGAATAGCATATACTCGCGGAAATCCTTATTGTCGTCTACCAGCAGGATGCTGGTCTTTTCGGTATCTGCATTCTCTTCCGGTTCGTTGTCGTTCGGGAGTTCTTCTGCTTCTGTCGGAGAAGTTTCTTCCGTTTTCACCGGAGTACTTTCCTCTGCTTCGTCGTGTATGGTTTCCTGATATTCGCTTGTTTCAATAGGGAAATAGAAGGAGAACGTACTACCTTGCCCGTAAGTGCTGGTTGCCGTTATTTCTCCATGATGTATTTCGGCAAATTCGTGGCACAGATGCAATCCGATGCCTGTTCCTGTACCCTGGTTTACCGCAGCCGGAGACTTGTCATTGGCGTTAACCTGGTAAAAACGGTCGAATATATGTTCCAGGTCTTCCGGAAGGATGCCGATACCCGTATCGGATACTTCAATGCAAAGCTGTAACTGCTCTTTTCGCTGTATGGGGAACAGCTTGACAGCTATTTTCCCCTTCTCAGGAGTGAATTTGAATGCATTATTCAGCAAATTGGCAATGATCTTGCGTACCTTGTCAGCATCGAACTTGATGATGAACGAGGGGGTAGATGAAGAAAAGGTGAAAGATATCTGCTTTTCCTCGGACAGTTGCCGGAAGGAGCGGACAATGTCGTTTACAAATAGTACGATGTCTCCCGAGGACAGCACCAGCTGATGTTTCTTCTGGTCAATCTTGCGGAAGTCCAATACTTGGTTAACCAGGTTCAGCAACTGTTGTGCGTTCTGGCGGATCAACTGGTACGACATCCGTAATTCAGGGTCTTTCTCCGTCTTCAGCAACCGCTCGATGGGAAGAATAATCAGGGAAAGCGGGGTACGGAACTCATGGCTTATATTGGTAAAGAACCTCAGTTTCATTTCATCCATATCGTGCTGCTGGCTTGATACGATTCTTTCCTTTTCATACCTGAACCTTTTATTCTGAATGTTCAGGACATAGCGCAGCATCAGATACAGGCAGATAATAAACAGAATGATGTATAGGATATAAGCGAATATGGACGAATAGAATGGCGGAGCCACATGGATTGGAATCCGTATCGTCTCACTGGTCTGCCCGCTATTCGGGTTACTTGCTTTGGCAAGGAAGATATAGTCTCCCGGATTCAAGTTGGTGTAAGTTACGAACTGGTGATTGTTGGTGACTTCATTCCATTCCGAGTCAAGGCCTACCATTTTATAAGAGATACTGTTCTTCTGCGGGTGCAAATAGTCCAGAATGGATAGACTCAATGCCAAACTGTGCTGCCCGTATGTAAAGCTGATTTTCGGGGAATAGCTGATATCCTTTTCAATGATAGGCTTTCCGTCATACAGTGTTTTGGGTGATACTATCTGGTTTTGTATCCACAAATCGGTAATCATTATTTTAGGCGAGTTATACCTGAGGTATATCTCGTGCGGTGTGAAAAGGGCCAATCCGTTGGTTGTTCCAAAGATGAAGTTGCCGTCCTTATCCATTGAGCCGGCATTACGGTTGAATGTGGCCGAAGGTAATCCATCCTCCTGCATATAATTCTGGATACTACACTTGGTTTCACCGTTTACCGTTTCCAGTTTTGCTTTTGCCAGTCCGTTCTTGGTGCCGATCCACATAAATCCTTTGATATCTTCCTGGAAAATGGCGATATGGTTGTCCGGCAATCCGTTGCTCGTGTCAAAACGGAACAACTCCTTGGAGTTCCTGTTATATACATAGATACCGTTGTTACCTCCCAGCCACAGCAAATTATTCGAATCCAGGTACATCGTGAAGAAGTAAGTCTCATTAATGGTGTTTCCTTGAGAAAACTCTTCATTCAGCATTCGCACCTTCTGAGTAGCAGTGTTATAGATGTTGACGCCCTGGCTGGTACTGATAAACAGCTCATTCTGGTTCCCTAAGGCTATATCATTGACTTTTCTTTGATAGACACTGTCTTTGCCATATACTATATCTTTTTCTTCCCAGGTTCTTGTGTTGATGTCAAACCGGTAGAATCCATCTTCCAATGTTCCTACCCAGAGGTTGTTGTCACCATCGTATTTCATGCTGGTGATGCTCGTCAGCTCATTATGGCCTTTCTTTATTTTCCGGGGTGAGTATGTGTGGAACTGTCCGTCATAGCAGACCAAACCTCCCATATAAGTACCTATCCATAGCCGGTCTTTCTTGTCCTTTATTATATATACAATAATGTCGGACGACAGGCTATTGGGGTTTCGCGGATCGTGTACATAGCGTTTATACTCCTGCGTCTGCCGGTTGTAGCAAAGCAGTCCGCCGCCATTGGTCCCTATCCATAATCGCTGCGGAGATTCCTGTAAAATGCAGGTGCAATCATTCTCCTCTATACCACTATCGATAGACAGAGGGTACTGCAAGCGCTTGAACTTGAACAGGTTCTTATGATGATAATCTACTCCTTTCTTATAGGTCCCTAACCAAATAATCTCTTCATTATCCTTATAGATGGATATTAAACTATTCTGGCTGATACTACCTCTGACGAACGGATTATTGTTGAGGCAGGTGATTTTTTCCGTTCGTTTGTCGTACAGATTGAGGCCACCGTGGTCGGTAGCTATCCAAATGGTGCCGTTGCTGCTTTGTTCTACTCCTCTCACCATATTGGAAGACAATTTGATTTCGGATTGTGTATCAAACTTCCGCCAGGAGTTCTCCTGCGGAGTGTAAAGATAGACTCCCCAGTAGTTAGGGGGATCCTGGTAAATCCAAAGTTCTCCATCCCTGTCGATAAACATATTCCATCCGGCTGCCAGATCGGGATGTGCCTGGTGCAGATACTCGCTTTTGAATAATGTTTCAAAGCGGCTCAAGTCAATACATTCCAATAATCCATTGACGTATAGCAGGTACATTTCGTTTTCATAGGTTGCGATGTCCGAAACCTGGCATTGCTCATGGTTGTTTTTGAGTGTGGTTACATTCTTGGAGAAGTAATTATACAGATATACATTGCCTTGCTTGTCCGCAAAGAGAAGGTTGTTGTCCGTTGTGGGGAATACCTGGTAGATCTCCTGGGAGATTCCTAATAAACGGGCAATCTCGGGTGTCGTATGAAATTCGTTTTCCTGAGGATCGAATACACTGATTTGTTTATCCCTGTATGTAATCCAGATGAATCCGTCTTTTGTCTCGCTCATTCTGAAGACGGTTTCTTCGGAGAAAGGAGCTCCATTCTCACGGTGCTGAAACACTTTGAAAGAGTTGGCATCATAACGGTTGATGTTTGAGATAGTGCCAAACCACATAAACCCACGTGAATCTTTGAAGATGCAGGTGATCTCATTGGATGATAGCCCATTGCTGCTATCCAAATGAGAGAAATATATGTCCGACTCATAGGCTTGTCCTCTGATGGCAAGAACCCATTGCAGAAGTACAAGCATCGTTATGATGTGTTTCATGGCAGTAAGATTGGGAAAAAGGTTCTTAACGGGGTGTCATCATAGCTTGGGCTTTAGAGTTTGTTCATAGGTGCCGTCTTGCAATATTTTCAATGCTTGCTGCACACTATTGTTGGTTGAGTTCATTACCTGGAAATACTCATTCATATCCCACAGGTCACGGGCAATCAATGCTTTGAGCTGTGTCTTGATCAGCGGCAACGATTGATTGTATTGTTTCTCATCGAATTCTATCTTCTCTTTATTGGCAAGGGCGCGTATGTCAGCCAGGAAGTTATCGTCTATCTCAAACTTATCATTGAAGGCTTCGAACTTCTTGTATCTGTCTTTCAGTTCCTTCCGATGTTTCTCAATGTAGCCGGTAGTGGCTTTGATGACTACTCCTTTGGCTACCAGGTTGCGGTGATAGTCGGTGTATTGGGTCGTATCTATCGGAACAAAATAATCCGGCATGATGCCTCCGCCTCCGTAAACAGTACGTGCCAGGCGTTTGGTCTGTACCTTTAGAGAGTCGGCAAAGTGGATGCTGTCCGCATGAATCATCTCACCGTGGTTAAAGCGGTCTATCAATTCCTGGTTGTACCTTTCCTGGCTACCGTCACCTTTTATGCGGCCGTCGAGGCTGGCAGTATGGTCGTATGGCTTTTGGATGCAACGTCCCGAAGGAGTATAATAGCGGGCTATGGTCAGGCGTATCATGGAACCGTCCGGCAGGTCGATGGGGCGTTGCACCAGTCCTTTGCCGAAGGAACGGCGTCCTACTACTACCCCTCTGTCCCAGTCCTGTATGGCACCGGTAAGGATCTCGCTGGCGGATGCCGAATATTCATCTACCAATACAATGAGGCGTCCGCTCTTGAAGTTCCCGGTACCTTTGGCAAAGAAATCACTGCGGCGGGCAGCTCTTCCTTCGGTATATACAATCAGTTCTTTCTGTTGCAGGAACTCGTTGGCAAGGTCGATAGCGGCGTTCAGGTAGCCTCCGCCATTGCCTTGCAGGTCAAGGATCAAGTCCTTCATGCCTTTCTTTTGAAGCTCTTTCAGCGAACTTATGAATTCCTCGGCAGTGGTGGCACCGAAACGGTTGATACGTATATACCCGGTCTTGGGCTGTATCATGTAGGCGGCATCCAGGCTGAGGATAGGTATCTTGTCGCGTTTCACGGTGAAGTATAAAGAGTCGTCCACTCCGCGGCGTACGATGGTGAGCTTTACTTCCGAGCCCTTCGGACCACGCAGGCGGCCCATGATGTCTTCCGTGCTCATCTTTACTCCGGCAATGGCGGTATCGTTTACAGCTACAATACGGTCGCCGGCGAGGATGCCCACCTTCTCGGAAGGACCGTTGCTCACGGGTTGTATCACGAGCAGGGTGTCTTCTATCATCTGGAATTGTACACCGATACCTTCGAAGTTGCCTTGCAGGGGTTCATTCATCTTTTTCACTTCCTCAGCATTGTTGTAGGTGGAGTGCGGGTCGAGTTGGGCAAGCATCTTGATGATGGCTTCTTCTACCAGCTTGTCTTCATCCACCGGATCTACGTAAAGGTTGGAGATGGCGAACTCCGCCATTTGCAGTTTGCGTATGGCGTCATTGTTCGGCTTTTGTGCCTGCACCGTCACGGTGCATATACCTATTATAATAATGCTGAGAATTTTCTTCATTGTCTATTTATTAATCACTTATCATTAATTTCCATTCCTTCCGGGATGAACATACTTATATCTTTTCCGAATTGCAACAACTCACGTACTGTGGTGGAGCTGATGCAGGTTAGTTCCGGTTCCGTGAAGAGCAGGATGGTTTCTATTCCGGTCAGTTTGCGGTTGACGTCTGCGATGGTTTCTTCGTACTCGAAGTCCTTCACCGTGCGGATGCCGCGTATGATCAGACTGGCGCCTACCTGCCGCGCAAAGTCGATGGTCAGGCTGTCGTACGATTGCACGGTGACGCGCGGCTCGTTCCGGTAGAAGTCCCGAATCATCTTCTCACGTTTCTCCAGGGGAAAATACGTGTTCTTGTTCTCGTTGATACCTATTCCGATGACGATTTCGTCTATGAAAGTCAGTGCGCGGTTCACTACCGACGAGTGTCCGATGGTAAACGGGTCGAACGTTCCCGGAAAGATAGCTCTTCTCATGATGCTAAATCTTCTTCAATAACCAGATTGTTGATAATAAAATTCTGTCGTTCCATGGTGTTCTTGCCCATGTAGAACTCCAGCAGTTCTTTTACAAGATCCGTTTTGCGCAGGGATACCTGTTCCAGGCGCATATCCTTGCCGATAAAGTGCTTGAACTCATCGGGTGAGATTTCTCCCAAACCTTTGAATCGCGTGATTTCCGGGTTGGGGCCTAATTCCTGGATAGCCTTCTGGCGTTCCTCTTCCGAATAGCAGTAGCTGGTTTTTTTCTTGTTGCGCACGCGGAATAGCGGTGTTTGCAAGATGTACACATGTCCCTTCTTTATCAGGTCGGGGAAGAATTGCAGGAAGAAGGTGATGATGAGCAGGCGGATGTGCATACCGTCCACATCGGCATCGGTGGCTACTATCACTTTGTTGTAGCGCAGTCCTTCTATGCCGTCCTCTATATTCAAGGCTGCTTGCAGCAGGTTGAACTCTTCGTTTTCGTAAACCACTTTCTTGGTCAGTCCGAAAGAGTTGAGCGGCTTGCCTCTCAGGCTGAATACGGCTTGGGTATTCACGTCACGGCTCTTGGTGATGGAACCGCTGGCGGAGTCTCCCTCGGTGATGAAGATGCATGAGTCGCTTTCCTGTTCTTTGCCTTTTCCGTCGCTCAGGTGATAGCGGCAGTCGCGCAACTTGCGGTTGTGCAGGTTCGCCTTCTTGGCACGTTCGCGTGCCAGCTTGGTGACACCGGCAATGGCTTTGCGCTCTTTCTCGGAATCCTGTATCTTTTGCAGCATCACCTCGGCTACAAGCGGATTCTTGTGAAGGTAGTTATCCACTTCCGTCTTGATGAAGTCGCCCACATACTTGTTGACGCTTACTCCGCCCGGTTCCATGGACGGGGAGCCCAACTTGGTTTTGGTCTGCCCTTCAAACTGCGGTTCTTCCACGTTGATGGCGATGGCAGCAACGATACCGTTACGGATATCGGAATATTCCTGGTTCTTGTTGTAGAACTCCTTGATGGTGCGGGCGATGTGTTCTTTCAATGCACTTTGGTGCGTACCGCCTTGCGTGGTGTGCTGGCCATTGACGAAAGAATAGTATTCTTCGCCGTATTGGTTGGTGTGCGTAAAGGCTATCTCGATATCTTCTCCTTTCAGGTGGATGATGTCATACAGGCCTTCGGCAGTCATATTGTCTTTCAGCAAGTCTTCCAATCCGTGGCGGGAGAGGATGCGCTGACCGTTGTAAATGATGGAAAGACCGGTATTAAGATAGGTATAGTTGCGCAGCAGCGTCTCTACGAATGTATTCTGGAATGTATAGTTCAGAAAAAGTGTAGCATCCGGTTCAAAGAAGATATAAGTTCCGCTTTCCTCTTCCGTATCTTCTGTGGTGTCGCTCTGAAGTACTCCTTTCTCGAATACGGCAATACGTACCTTTCCATCGCGATAACTGCGTACTTCGAAGCGGCTGCTGAGTGCGTTTACGGCTTTGATACCCACTCCGTTCAGTCCGACGCTCTTTTTAAAAGCCTTGCTGTCGTACTTACCGCCGGTATTCAGTTTGCTGACCGCCTCTATCAGTTTGCCTTGCGGAATCCCTCGTCCATAGTCGCGTACACAGACGCGTAGATTCTCGTCAATAGTCACTTCTATACGTTTGCCGGCACCCATTTTGAATTCATCGATACTGTTGTCCATTACTTCTTTCAGTAATACATAGATACCGTCGTCATTTTGTGAGCCGTCTCCCAGACGGCCGATGTACATGCCCGAACGGACGCGGATATGCTCCATATCGTCCAGATGACGAATGTTGTCTTCCGTATATTCTACATTACCTTCGGGCATCAGTCCGTTGATTTCTTCCATAATTAGCACATTATTTTATTTCTTTGATGAACGCCCGGCGCCGTTTATGCTGTTCGGTTTTGAAGTATTCCCATTGGGCTTGCACTTTGCCGTTCATCTCCAGCTCAGGGTTGCTCTCTGCAAATATAAAACCTAATTTTT
>OGZX01002620.1_pt1 | contig 13941 bp, 13 predicted proteins | sample 1576881 | NCBI WGS metagenome assembly OGZX01 (sample SAMEA3541542, study PRJEB24748) | human gut metagenome | biome: human gut; feature: human-associated habitat; material: faeces | place: China | collected 2012
GGACTTATCAATCCGTTGATTGAAATCAACGGCAAAAGAGAGCCTGCGGCATAGGGCACACCCTATTAAAAGAACTCACCGTTAAATCATCATTTACCAATGAAATGAAAATAGGATAAAATGTTTAATCTTAAATAAAAACACAATGCTTGCAGAATTGACAATTAAAGGATTCCTGGCCGAAACGGCAGGTAGCGCACCGGTTCCGGGTGGCGGAAGTATCTCAGCCCTTAACGGGGCAATCGCAACAGCGCTGACAGAGATGGTGGCAAACCTGACGATCGGCAAGAAGAAATATGCCGATGTGGAAGGCCAGATGAGGACAATAGCCACGGAAGCGGCTATTATCCGTGAACGCTTGATCCGTGATATAGATCGCGACAGCGAGGCTTATGACCGCGTGTTCGCCGCTTTCAAACTCCCGAAAGAGACGGAGGAAGAAAAGGCTGAACGCAGCCGGGTGATCCAGGATGCCACGAAAGAGGCCGCAATGGTTCCGATGCAAGTGGCAGAAGAGGTCGGATCGGTGATGGAAACGATTATATATGTAGCCCATAAAGGTAACCAAAATGCCGTGACAGACGCCTGTGTGGCGATGATGGCGGCGCGGACCTGCGTGCTGGGTGCCTTGCTGAATGTTCGGATCAACCTTACATCTATTCAGGATGAAGAGTTTGTCAAACGGATGTCTGAGAAGGCCGACCACCTGGAAGCGGAGGCAATCCGGATCGAGAAGAAGTTGCTGGATTGGGTGAGGGAACAGTTGAAAGTTGAAAGTTAAAAGTTGAAAGATATGGGAAATGTACATTATGTGGGGGCAGAGCCGCTGACGTTCGAGCGTATCGAAGAGATACTGACTGGAAATATGAAGCTGGAACTGACCCCGGAAGTGAAGGAGCGCATTCAGCGTTGCCGCGATTATCTGGACCGGAAGATCGAGACGCAGCGCGAACCCTTGTATGGCATTACGACGGGTTTCGGTTCTCTGTGCAACAAAAACATCTCGCCCGACGAACTTAGCACTTTGCAGGAGAATCTGGTGAAGAGCCATGCTTGCAGTGTGGGCGACGAGGTGAGTCCGGTGATTGTCCGCCTGATGATGCTGTTGAAGGCGCATGCCCTGTCGTTGGGGCATAGCGGCGTACAGGTGATAACGGTGCAGCGCATACTCGACTTCTTTAATAATGACGTGCTCCCGATCGTCTATGACCGGGGCTCGCTCGGTGCATCCGGCGACCTGGCTCCTTTGGCGAATCTATTCCTTCCGCTTATCGGAGTGGGGGATGTTTATTATAAAGGAAAGAAAAGGGAGGCGATCAGCGTCCTGGACGAGTTTGCCTGGAAACCTGTCAAACTGAAGAGTAAAGAGGGCTTGGCCCTGTTGAACGGCACGCAGTTTATGAGTGCCAACGGGGTGTTTGCCCTGATGCGCGCTTTTGCCGTATCGAAGCGGGCGGATCTGATCGCCGCTTTGTCGCTCGAGGCTTTCGACGGACGGATCGATCCGTTTATGGATTGTATCCAGCAGATGCGCCCTCATCCGGGACAGATCGAGACGGGCGACGCTTTCCGTAAGATATTGGAGGGTAGCGAACTGATCGATCGGCCGAAGGAACATGTGCAGGACCCGTATTCATTCCGTTGCATCCCGCAGGTACATGGGGCGACGAAAGATGCGATCCGCTATGTCTCCGGTGTGCTGCTGACCGAGATTAACTCCGTGACCGACAATCCGACAATCTTCCCGGAAGAGGACAAGATTATCTCCGGCGGAAACTTTCATGGCCAGCCGTTGGCTATCTCGTTCGATTTTCTGGCAATCGCACTTGCCGAGTTGGGGAATATCTCCGAACGCCGTGTGGCACAGTTGATCATGGGGCTTCGCGGCTTGCCCGAATTTCTGGTGGCGAATCCCGGCCTTAACTCCGGCTTTATGATCCCGCAGTATGCAGCTGCCAGCATGGTGAGCCAGAACAAGATGTATTGCTATGCTGCCAGCAGCGACTCGATCGTGTCGAGCAACGGGCAGGAAGACCACGTCAGCATGGGAGCGAATGCCGCGACCAAGCTCTTTAAGATCATGGACAACCTGGATCATATCCTCGCTATCGAGTTGATGAACGCCGCACAGGGCATCGAGTTCCGCCGCCCGGCACGCACATCCCCGATATTGGAGAAGTTCCTGAAGGCTTATCGCAAAGAAGTCCCGTTTATAGACGAGGATATTATCATGTATCCGGAGATACACCGGACTGTCGCTTTCCTTCGGCGGTACACATGCCCCTGATTATTTTTTTTGTAAATCATGCAGTATTTTCTTTCTTTTGTCATTTAATAGGAAATACGCGTGAAGTTGATGGGGGAAGAAGCACTTGTACAACACTGTAAGCGGGGAGAGAATGCTGCCCGCCGGGAACTCTACGATACGTATGCCGGTCAGATGCTTGCCATCTGCTACCGGTATGCCGGAGGTATGGACGTGTCCCGTGACCTGTTGCACGACGGCTTTCTGAAAGTGTTTTCCTCTATTTCTTCTTTCCAGTATCGCGGTGCAGGCAGCCTCAGGGCATGGATGAGCCGGATATTTGTCAATACCGCCTTGGAATATCTGAAGCGCAAGGAGATGATGCGCGAAGTGGTCCCGCTGGATCAGATTGCCGAGCCGGAAGATGTGGAAGAAGAGTTAAGCGAAATACCGACTCAGGTATTGATGCAGTTCGTACGTGAGCTTCCGGTGGGCTATCGTACTGTCTTTAACCTTTATACCTTCGAGGAAATGAGCCATAAGGAGATTGCCGCCTTGTTGCATATCAACGAACGTTCTTCCTCTTCCCAACTGGCGCGTGCAAAGGCCTTACTGGTAAGGAAAATAAATGAATATATAAGGAGACAATCGGAATATGGCAGAAAAGGATAACCTGATAAACGAGTACCGGAAGCGGAACGCCGGCTATGAGCTACTGCCTCCGTCGGACGGGTGGGAGAGGTTGGAGGCGGAGCTTCCTCCTGCCCGCCGTAGCCGTTTCGTGCTTTATCGGTGGGTTGCTGCTGCGGCTGTCCTGCTGCTACTGGTTGCCGTTCCTCTCTATTATTATGGAGAGAAGAAGTCTGTCGTTGTTCCCGCCCTGACAGACAGCAAGCCGGTAAAGACTGTCCCGGAGTCTGTTCCTATCCCGGATAGTGGCAGGGAGGAAGTTCCGGTTGAGAACTCTCCGCTGCTTGCATCGGCTATTAGACCGAAGACCGGTGAATCGCTTCGGGCTCCTGTTGTTGTATTATCCGGTCTGCCGTCAGGCTTTGGCTCTGTCGATAGAATTGCCGTCCGGCATGACCTCCAGCCTATCCGCCGTACGTCCCGTTCCTGGGTAACGGTTTTACCACCTGCTAATCCATCCTTCTTGCACGTTCCGGAGCGGAGACGGCGGACGGATAAGGGCTGGAATATCTCTGTCTATGGCGGCAATATGTTGAGCAATTATTCTTCCAGTTCCGCCGGGTTGGGGATGTTTAACTTTGCATCTGTTTCTGCAGAAGTTTCGCCTGGTGGCGGAGGGAATATTGATAATGCTCCGAGTGGCGGTTCGATGGATGATTTCCGGAATGACTTGCAGTCGAATGCTTCCAACTTCCGGACGAAAAGCGAATATGCGGCCTTTGAAGAGGTGGCTTTGCATAACTATAATATTCCGACCCAGACGAAGATAGAGCATCGTTTCCCTGTTTCGGCAGGATTGTCCGTGCAGAAAAGTCTGTCCGGCCGGTTGGCATTGGAGAGTGGCTTGGTCTATACATACCTTTCTTCCGATCTGTCCGCCGGTGAGGATTCCCATTATCAGCAGGAGCAGCGGTTACATTATTTAGGCATTCCCTTGAAAGTGAATTATGCATTTTGGCGGGACAGGCGCTTGTCTTTGTATGCCTCGGCTGGCGGAATGGCGGAGATGTGTGTCGACAGCAGCCTTAAGAGTTATTATTATGTAGCCCAGTCACGTGTCTATCAAAGCAGTACGGATTTGGATGTCGATAAAGTGCAACTGTCTGTCACTGGTGCTTTGGGTGCGCAACTAAATATAGTCAAGTCATTGTCTTTGTATGCCGAGCCTGGCGTTGTTTATTATTTCGATGACAAAAGCGGCGTTGAAACGATCCGGAAGGAGCATCCCTTTAATTTCCGGGTGCATTTCGGCATACGGTTCTCTTTTTAGGAAATTCTTTGTGTCTCGATGCAGTATTTTGTGATTTGTGCTATTTCTATTATGAAACAGTATAATAGTAACAGGTATGAAAAGTCTATTTTTAATGATTCCGCTTTTGCTTTTGCTTGCGGGTTGTGAGAAGAAAGAAAGTGTAGGGGGTGACGGCCCTTCCCGGATTTTTGCGGTGGGATGTAATCCGGTGGAGGAAACATCGGAGAACTCCGGTCGGTTCGATACGGATGAAGATATTGTCTTTTCGGGAGATGATATCGAGTGGTTTGATGCAGAGACGAGGGAAATCAAGTTTAAGGAGGCATTTTCTCCCTACTCCATACCGATGTATAAAGAGATCCGGTTCGAATTGTCGGGAGAAGTCCTGTTTTCTGCCATGACGTTTGCTACGGATATCAATAGCCAGATATTCAATGACCTGGTGTTATATTATAGTATGCAACGCAAGAAATACTATCTGAACGACAGCTATCCGGCACATATATTTACGGAGCAAGCCCGGATAAATAAGGAAAAACGTGCCGTAGCCTGGGCAAGATTCCTGGAACAGCTAAAGGTGGAAGGGAAGTTGAGAGGGAAGTAGAATATAATTACCGGACGCAGTCTGCGTCATCTGCGAAATCTGCGTCCGGTAAGAAACAGTTATTTCTTTGTCACAACCACCCGCTGTGTCGGGTCCAGATGTTCGTTGCGATAGTCGATTTGCTTGACAACGTTTTCTGCTAATTCCTGGAAAGCTCTGCCTGTGATGCTGTCAGGATTGAGGGCAACGGGCTTGCCGCTGTCGCCGCCTTCGCAGATGCTCTGTACGATAGGGATTTGTCCTAACAGCGGGATGTTCAGCTCTTCGGCTAAGCGTTTGCCGCCTTCCTTTCCGAACAGGTAATATTTGTTTTCCGGCAGTTCGGCAGGTGTGAACCAGGACATGTTTTCGACCAGGCCCAATACCGGCACGTTGATCTTTTCTCCCATAAACATGCTGATTCCTTTGCGGGCGTCTGCCAGCGCAACTTCCTGCGGTGTGCTGACTACGATGGCACCGGTGATCGCCAGTGTCTGTACCATTGTCAGATGTATATCGCTTGTTCCCGGCGGCAGGTCGATCAGGAAATAATCCAGGTCGCCCCAGTTAGCATCGCCGATCAATTGTTTCAATGCATTGCTTGCCATTGCGCCACGCCACAGAACGGCATCTTCCTTATTGACGAAGAAACCGATGGAGAGTAGCTTCACTCCGTAGTTGGCTGCCGGTTCGATCAGTTCGCGGTTACCCACTTCCACCATATAGGGACGGGCCTCTTCCACATTGAACATCTTAGGCTGTGAAGGGCCGAAGATATCGGCATCTAACAACCCCACCTTATAGCCCTGCAAGGCCAATGCGACAGCCAGGTTTGCAGCAACCGTACTTTTGCCTACGCCTCCCTTGCCGGAAGATACGGCAATGATGTTCTTGACTTCCGGCAGCAGCTTGTCCGGTTCGGGACGTGCTAACTGTTTGGCTTCTACTGTGATATTGCCTTTGATCTCGACCTCTTCGCCTACATACGTGAGGATCGCTGTTTCGGCTGCTTTGACCACCGACTTGATAAACGGATCGTTCGGCTTCTCGAAAAGGAGCGAGAAGCTCACCTTATTGCCGTCAATCCGTATGTTGTCTTCTACCATGCCCATTGAAACCAGGTCTTTGCCTGTTCCCGGGTAACGCACCTTTGCCAGTGCGTCCATGATTAGTTTGGGATATATTGCCATGTTGGAATTTATGAATTATGATTTATACGTTATATTTTATTTGCCGGAGGCCAATGCGCTCCGCTTGCTGCGGTTGAAGCTGCGGTAGGGATCGTATTCGATCTCCACTTCCGGTTCGACCAGTTGCTCCCGTTCTTCACAAACAAACTTGATGTATTTGATGTTCAGGCCGCGATCCAGCCATTGCTGTTCGTAATACGTTTTGATAGAGAGGATATCGTCTACCAGGTCCGAATGATAGAGGTCGTCGGTGCTGAACAGGACAGGATAGTGGTTCGCCTTTACCATTTCTGCGGTGTAGGTGTACATGAAGTTGCTGTCTGTTTTCAGGTGGACGATGCCGTCGCCGGCCAGTATCTCGCGGTACATCTTCATAAAGCGGGTGGAGGTAAGGCGTTTGTTCACCTTCTTCATCTGCGGATCCGGGAAGGTCAGCCATATTTCGGCCACCTCTCCGGCAGCGAAGAAGCTGGCGATCAGTTCGATGCTGGTACGCAGGAACGCCACGTTCGTCATGCCTGCTTCAAGCGACTCTTTCGCTCCCGTCCACATACGTGCGCCTTTGATATCGACACCGATAAAGTTCTTGTCCGGAAACAATCTGCCGAGGCCGACCGTATATTCGCCTTTCCCGCAACCGAGTTCAAGCACGATCGGATTGTCATTCTTAAAGAACCGTTCATGCCAATGTCCCTTCAGCTCGAAACCCTTTTCCTGAAGAACGGCAAACGGATATTGAAATACATGGGGATAAGCCGCCATGTCGTCAAACTTTGCTAATTTATTCTTTCCCATGCTGCAAAGATAATACAAATTCATTGAAGAATATATCCCGGTAGTTGTTGCCGATGGCGATTTCGTATTTGTCGATGTAGATGTCGTTGTTGTCGAAGGAGGCGATTTGCTGTGTGTTGACGATGTAGGAACGGTTTACCCGAAGGAAGATCTTGGGGAGTAGTTCGTGTATCGCTTTCATGCTGGTCTTGGTGATGATGCGCTGGTCCGGGAGCTGGATGATGACATAGTCCTTCAAGCCTTCGATGAAAAGAATCTCTTTGAAATTGACCTTAAAGAAGCGACGTTCGGACTTGACGAACATAAACTCGCTCTCCACATTCTCGATCTTCTCTTTTTCTTCCGTCAGAAGCAGGGCATGATAGGCTTTGGCCTTTTCGACTGCTTTCCGGAACCTTTCGGAGACGATCGGTTTGACCAGATAGTCGACAGCATCCACCTCATAGCTGTCGAGCGCATATTCGGCATAGGCCGTTGTGAAGATGACCAATGTGCTTTTGGGGATCATACGGGCAAATTCCAGGCCGGTCACTTTCGGCATGCGGATGTCCAGAAAGACCAGGTCGACAGGATTTTCCCGGATAAACCGGGCAGCCGAGGTCGCGCTGTTGAAAGAACCGGCCAGCGTCAGTTGCCCGGTCTCGTTTATAAGCATCTCCACTGCCTCGCGTGCCAGCGGTTCGTCGTCTACGATAATACAATTCATAAATCCATTTGTAAGTTAACGGTGTAACATTGTTTATTTTCAATAATCTCCAACAGATGACGGCCGGGATACAGCAGTTGCAGGCGTCTTCTGATGTTCTTCAATCCTAACCCGCCGATATGCTTGTCCTTTTCTTCCTCTTCGGGAGCCGGTATCGAGTTTTCGCACCGGAACAGCAGCCGTTTGTCCTGTACCTGGAAGAAAAGATGTACGAAGGAAGCATTCTCACTGTCCGTATTGTGCTTGACTGCGTTTTCCACAAAAGGGATAAACAGCAGGGGAGGAAGCCATACGCTGTTGATGTCGCCTTCCTGGGATATGATGTAGTTGAAATTGTCGCGCCGTATCTTTTCCAGATTCAGGAAGTCGTTCATGAAGCGGATATCCGAACTGAGCTGTATTTTCTCCTGCGAGCTGTCGTTAAGCTGGTAGCGCAGCAGGTTTTCGAGTTTGAAGAGGACTTCCGGCGCTTCCTCGCGTCCTTTCTTTATCAGGACATAGACGTTGTTCAGCATATTGAACAGGAAGTGCGGGTTGATCTGGCTTTTCAGGAATTTCAGTTCCGATTGCAGCGTCGCGTTTTCCAGCTCATCGATACGCTGGCTGTCGCTGATCCAATGCTTGAGAAGTACCAGTGCGGATGAGCCGGCAACCAACAGTCCGCTCGAGATAGTTGAAGACACGATATTCAGTATCGCCACCGACGGGCTGGCCGGCATGTTCTCAAACCGGGTATCTTCGAAAAAGGTCTGAATGAAACCGAGCGTGATAATGGATAGCACGATCAGGGCCAACGCCGTTATCAGGTAAGGGAAGAAGCGTCCTTTCAGCAGAAAGCGCGGAACCAGCACGTAAGCATTCACATAAATAAGCACGTCGATAATCAGGAAATAGCCTATCCATGAACGGATCCGGGGTGCGGTGATGATGAACGTGTCCGGCGTGTCCCAGAAGACATTGATCGTGATGAGCAAGACGATCAGTTGCAGCACGAGATGCCTGTACCTTCTTTTCTGAGGGCTTAACAGGAAATCCGGTATTATATGATCGATACTATTCGCCATGTGTATTCAGTTTTAAGGCGATGGAACTAACCTGCTCCTTCTTTTGTGTGACCGATAATGAGTAATTGTCCGGATAGAAATGGTCGAGGCGTACCTTCAAGCCTTCCAGTTCCCGGATTGCCGGTTCTGCCGGATCGTCAAACCGGCAGGTGACATCGATCTGTTCCCCTTCGCGCCCGGCTTGCAGGAGAATCGTCGGGCGGCCCTGCCGGCAGGCAGCTCTTTTCAGGGCATACTGGATGATTGGGACCAGCAGTAGGGGAGGAATCCGGACACCCATCAGCTCTTTTTCTTCCGTGATCCGGTAGTCGAACGTGTCGGAGTAAAACTTCTCTAAAGCCAGGTAGTTGGTCAGGAAAGCTATTTCGGAACTCAGCAGCACCCTGTCGCGTGCCCCGTCGTAAAGCTGGTAACGCAGCAACTGGCTTAACCGGAGAACCATGTCGGCCGCTTTCTGCGGTTCGCTTTTAGACAGCAGGCCCGTCCGGTTCAGCGTGTTGAACAGCAGGGACGGGTTGACCTGTTCCTTCAGACTGTCCACCTCCGTCTGTATCTTTTTCCTTTCCAGCCGACTGACGCGCTGGCTTTCCATCATCCAGTGTTTCAGCAATACGGTCATGGAGATACCGGTGATGCAGATCATGTTCAGCATAAAGTCAGACAAACTGTCCAGAATGCTGACCGGGTTAAGGAAGGAACTCCTGAGCGGAGGTATGCCCGATGATGTGAATATCCAGTATTCCTGTGCATAACGCAGCAGGATAAGCAGTAAGACGGAAGAAGCGGAGCAGAGGAGGTAAACCATATACCTTTTCTTTAGCAGCAGCCTGGGGACCAGCAGGTAAAGGTGCATATATCCGACGACTACATAGGAGAGCAGCGTACAGGCGCCTGCCAGGTAAACCTGGTTTTTCAGTGATTCGAACCGTGCGCCGTATGTATAAATGTTCTGGTTCAACGAGACGGCCGCTACGGCTATGAGCAGCAGGATATGGCGGGCTATCCTGTACCGGCTGTCGACCAGGAATCGGTATAAGAACGTTTGTCTGTTTGTGATGCTGTCGGTCATATCGCGGCTTCTGTCTTTAGACTGTTCGAATTTACGATTTTATTTGTTTCCTGCCGGTGAAACGGCTAAAATTCTAATTTATAACTGACGTTACTGATCGGGATACTGTTCCCGTTCCGTTCCATTACACCGCTTCTCAGGTTGTAGTGGTAGCCGTAATATTCCTTTGTTCCCGTTACATTCAGTGCCTTGATTGCAAATTCGTGTGCCACCCTTTTTCTGTTTATCTTATAACTTACTGTGAAGTTGGCAATGAACATAACCGGGTATTGTTGCGAATAGGCTCGCGTTTCGTCATACTGCGCCTCTTTGTCCGGATGGGCCAGGCTTGCCGCATTGTCCAGGGGCGAATAGCGTTCCCCGCCCTGCAAGGTGAGTTTGGTGTTGGCGCTTAAAATGTTTTGCCGGCCTTTTCCGATCATCCATTCCTTGCCGATCAGGGTGTTGAGGATGTATCGGCGGTTGAATCGTGTATTGTGCCAGACACCGTCTCCCCCTTTGTATCTGGAATCGAAAATAGAGGCGGTGACTAAGTAGTATAGACCTCCGCTTAGGTATTTCTCCAATGTTATATCGACTCCGATGTTGCGCCCTTTTCCCTTGTTTACCAATGCTTCTTCCACATAAAACTCCCTCCGGTTCAGGACTGAATAGGAACTGTCGGCAATGACAGGGACGTCGTACAGGAATTGGGCGTACGGCTCTACTTTAAAGAGCAGGTTGTCCGACAGCTTGTAGGCGAATGTCAGCATCAGGTGGTGGGCTCTTGTGAAGTCGAGGTCTTTGTTGACGGATTCGTCGCCCGTACTTTTGGAATTGACAAAGTAAACATCCATCTTTTCCATGCGGCTGTGCAGGCCGTATGCCACTGCAAATGAAACCTTGGCGGCAGGCGTCCATTTCAGTCCTAAGCGTGGTTCCAGTGTCCAACTGTTGTTGAGCGTCAGGACCTGGCTGCTGAGTCCGGCGTTCAGGGAAAGTCGGTCTGTGATACCGAAAGTAGAACTGGTGTAGACGTTGATCAGGTCGGTTTGTCCTTTCCCTCTGGAAACCGTGTTGAGCGGGGCTGTTTCAAACGGGGCGAGGTTCATTCTCATATTGTAGAACATCCGGGTATAGGTGAAGCCTGTCTGGTTGGTATGCCGTGAACTGAACTTTTGGTTGTAGGAAGAGCTCAGGATCAGGTTCGTATTGTGATTCTTCTGAAAGGTGAACGGGCTGGATGTATGGTTTGCCGCATAGGCATCTTCCGTTGCGTTCATACCCGAATAAGTGGCGGCCAAAGTTGTCTTCAATGTTGCGTCGTTCGGAAAGAAATAGCGGTGGCTCACCCCACCGGCCACCATGTATTGTTTGGCAATGGACTGGAAGTTATCGCGGGTGTGTTCCCATTCGGTGGGATCTTCGTCGAAATCATTCTTGTATTTGTCGATCCGGCTGGTTCCCCATACGGAGAATGTTCCGGCACGGCGCGTAGGAAAATTCAGTTTGAAGTTCAGGTCCTGATAGTCCAGCGTACCGCCCATGTCGAGGCCGGGATAGATGCTGTTGAGCAGTCCGGTTGTGGAATAGCGGTAGTTGAAGATGTAGGAGGCTCTGTGGTTCTTGCTTAGCGGCCCTTCGGAGGCAACGTCGATACCGAGTATGCCGACCTGGAACGTGTTTTCCATCTTCCGGTTATTCCCGTTCCGCAGTTTCATGTCGAACACGCCGGAAACCGCATTCCCGTATTCCGCCGGGAAAGCTCCGGTGAAGAAGTCCGAATTGCCCAATACCTGGCTGCTCAGGGAAGACAGAACGCCTCCACCCAGTATCGAGATATCGGCAAAATGGTTCGGATTCGGGATCTCGACATCTTCCATCCTCCATTGCAGCAGGTGGGGAGCATTTCCGTGAATGGATATCCCGTTGCTGGAGACATTGGCTGCCACCCCGGCAAATGAACTGACGAGGCGCGCCGGGTCGTCCAGCCCTCCGGCATAACGGCTCGCCTCTTCGACGCTGAGCATACGGGCGCCGGTGACCGCCATTTTATTGAGAGGCTGTTCCTTATTTATCTGTGGACGGATCACGACCTCGCCCAATTCGCGGATGTTCTCTTTCAATGAAATATCGAGGTGGACTTCTTTTGCGGAGGTGACAAGCACTTCACGGAATATTCCCGGGTCATACCCGAGATAGCTCGCCTGTACATTATGCCGTCCGACCGGAACGCCGTTGAGGACGAACTGTCCCTGCTCGTCGGTGGTGGTACCCGTTCCCGGCAGGTCTGGAAGCATAATCGTTACATCCGGCATCGGATGTCCGGAGGCCTTGTCGGTCACAGTCCCACGAATGGTTTGGACGAGCGGGCTGTTTTCTGCCCGTTGGCTGTAAGTTGTTGTTGTGAATAAGAGGGTGATAAGAAAGAGTAAGATTGTACGGTGCATAAGTATCTTCTTTTATGATTATGTGGCGAAGATACGCTTGGAAAGAAAACCCTTTTCCCATTATAGACGAAACCGCTTTTCCGGCAGATGGAATGATCTCTGTGGTCGACGAGTACAAACAAAGTAATGCTCATTCAAAAGAGTAGGCATCGCTTTCCAAAAAGGTGCAAGCCTTTTCTGAAAAAGGTAGGCACCTTTTTGCTGCTACCCTATAGCCTGTTGGCGGATAGGTAGTAGGGTATATTTTTTACCTTTAAGGTTATATTTTATGGGACGGGAGGGAAATAATTGAAAGTGGAGAGTTGAAAATTGAAAGTTAATTCACAATTCATAATTCACAAACCGTTCAATGGTTCACTTTTTTCTGCGTATGCTTTGAGTTACAACAGGCATGACGTATGAAGGGTATGCTTTTGAACCTTTCATAAGTGAAGGACTCAGGTTGTTTTTATATACCTTTCATTTACTTATGCGGTGTAAACCAAAGTGTACGATGGAAATGTGAAGGGTTGAAGCCTTTTTGGCATATAAAATAAAAAAGAAATTGTTTGTTATCATAGAATCTATATATTTGTATGTGAAAAAGATATGGTACATATAAACATAGCGACAGATAACGCACTGTTTTTAATATATGTGATTTTAATGCCATGAGAATAAACTATTTGCTTTTTTTGCTCATCATCTTTTGCTCTTGTAACAGAACAAAACAAATACATATAGCAGAGGAATCTAAAGACGAATCCATGGCTCCGGACTCGTATGTATATTATCCTATACAAGATGACCGGATCATAGTAGACCTCGATAAAAATCAAAAAGCCTCTCTCTTTGATTATTTCAGCCGCATTGAATTGATCCCTTTGGAAACAAGCGATGATATATTGGTGGGCTATTGTGAGGACATTGTTCCCTACCAAAACAGATATTACATTTTTGACAGCAAATTGCTTGTTGTTCAGATTTTTGACCAAGACGGCAAATTCATATCTCTGATAGATAAGTGTGGGCAGGGCCCCGGAGAGTACACTCCTAATTTGACAAGTATTTTCCTTAATCCTTTTACCGGAAACATTGACATTACAGATATGGGCTGTATTTACAGTTATGACTTGACCGGTAAACATGTAAGAACGATCCCACGCTCTGAAGAGGCATCCGGCTTTTATTGGAACTTAATAGCCCTTAGTGATAATTTGTATGTTTGCCATATATTAATGCTTAATAATTCAGATAAGCATAAAATCAATTATTACGATGTAAAAGAAAATAAAATGATTCATAGGGATTATGAGGAGGATGAGTTTTTAAACAATTATGCTTTTCTGCCTGCCGTTCCTCCCTTCTATGAATACAATGGGAAGTATTATTTTTATCGTTTTGTAGATAACGAAACTTATGAAGTAGGCTTGGATTCTTTAAAAAAGGCTTACACATGGGATTTTGGGAAGTACAATTATGATGCGAAAAAATTGAATTTACCCAATGAGCCAATAAGTATAACTACTCTTCCCTATAGAATAGATATTCAAGGTCAAAACAATCGGTATGTAATAGCTTATATATACCAGGGAGATCATGATAGAGCCTATTTGATACACGACAAATCCATTGATGAATGTAGATATATTAAACATTTTACTGAATCGGTAGGCTTTATTCCTCGAAAAATAACAAACGAATATGTGCTGACATGGTATGAACATGGTGAATTGGAGAATTATATATCCGAAGACATGTTAGATGAAAGCAATCGGAGAAAATACCATGAATTACTAAATGCAAGTGAAGAAATGAATCCTGTAATTGTTAAGTATTACTTTAAGTAACACAGGGGGGGAACGTGATTCCAGAAGAATTATATCTTTTTGCTCTTCCTCTTGGACTTGAACCAAGGACCCTCTGATTAACAGTCAGA
>OGZX01002626.1_pt1 | contig 13917 bp, 10 predicted proteins | sample 1576881 | NCBI WGS metagenome assembly OGZX01 (sample SAMEA3541542, study PRJEB24748) | human gut metagenome | biome: human gut; feature: human-associated habitat; material: faeces | place: China | collected 2012
CGACCCCGAGATTACAAATCACGTGCTCTGGCCAACTGAGCTAAAGAGGCATTCTTTCTTTTAATAATCAATCTCTCTCGATTGCGGGTGCAAAGGTAGGCATTATTTTTAATTATGCAATAGTTTGGAGGGATAATGTGATTTATTTTTATAAAAAAACTCTCCGGACCCTTGAGCAGGCCTCGGAGAGTATCATTTATTCAGAGTAGGATATTGTCCTTATTTTTTTAAAAGTAGCTCATCTATAGCTCTTTTGAAATCTGCTTTTCCCATTGCGCCTTTTGCCATCTGCGGAGTTTCGCCCATCGGACAAAAAAGAAGGGAAGGAATGCTCCGGATACCGAAAGAGGCGGCGAGTTCTTCCTCTTTTTCCGTATCGACTTTGTAGAAATCGATTTTTCCGGCATATTCGTCCGCCAGCTCTTCCAGGATTGGGGCAACCATCTTACAGGGGCCACACCAGGTCGCGTAGAAATCCACAATACAAGGTTTGTCTCCTTCATACACCCATTTGTCCGGGCTGGCTTCGTAATTGGCTACCTTTTTCAGGAAATCTGCTTTTGTCAATTCTGTTACTTTCATTTTCTGTTCTCCTTTCAATATCTTTTGGCAACGGCATCCCAATCGATGATTTTCCACAAAGCGTTCAGATGGTCGGGACGGCGATTCCGGTAATCCAGATAATATGCATGTTCCCAGACATCGAATCCCAGGATCGGTTTCAGACCGTGAGCAACCGGATTGCTGCCGTTAGCTTCTTTGGTAATCGACAGTTTTCCGTCTTTATCTTTAGCCAGCCATACCCATCCGGAGCCGAACAAACTTGTTCCGGCAGCGACAAATTCTTTCTGGAAGTTCTCAAATGACCCCCACGTTTCATCGATCGCTTTTGCAAGTGCGCCTGTCGGTCTGCCTCCGCCATAGGGAGAGAACTGGGTGAAATAGAGGTTGTGATTGAGTGTCTGTCCGGCATTGTTAAAGATGGCACCGTCGGATTCTGCCACGATCTGTTCCAAAGTTTCGTTCTCGAACTTGGTTCCCTCGATCAGGTTGTTCAGATTATTTACATAAGCCTGTAAATGCTTGCCATGATGAAACTCGATGGTTTCTTTACTTATAACCGGTTCCAGCGCGTCGGCTGCATAGGGTAACTGAATTAATTCAAATTTCATAACTTTATCTTTTTTAGTTGTTATTAGACTATTGCTATTATTTGTTATCAACAATAATAAGCTGAGACATAATGTTAGCATGTTCTATTTGTTTTATGTTGTTTCTACTATTCTAACATTCCCTGTCTGATATTTGTTCATGGAATGAAATGCATATTATTTATCGCGTGATAGAGGTTTTCTATGACCGGAATGTGCTATCTTCGCTAACAAATTAGAATAAGTACGATCATGACAAAAATTCAGGAAACACTGGCTGCATTGCCGGAAGAAAAGAAAGTGTTGTTCGCACCTGTATTCGGGGATGTGGATAAGTTTTATACGGCGGTTTATCTGATTGCACGCAACGAACATGTGACAGATCAGGAAAAGCCGGACCGATATGAAGACCGCCTGCAGGTGATCCGCCGGATTCGCAGTAAAGTGGAGAAACTGGTGGATTCTTTCGGATTGGAAGGTTCGGAGATCGTGGCGGATATCGCCAGCGATTACTTTGAAGATTATGTGAACTACAAAGAACCGGATATCCAAATGACGAACGACGAGTTTATCGGCATCATCCAAAAGGTGTCGCAGGTCTAAAATAGATTATTTGTTTTGTCACTAAAAGCAACTTTTTGTTAACAGAAAGTTGCTTTTTACGTATTAATCCGTATCTTGCAGACACTAATACGATCTAATCAAATTTGTTATGCAGGAACTGAATAATATACTGTCCCTTATCGATTCCCACTTTGGCGGTTCGCAATGGTTTGTTTTCCTTTTGTTGGGAACCGGTCTGTTTTTTACTGTTTATCTGAGATTCCCTCAGGTCCGTTTTTTCCGGCATGCCATAAAGGTTGTCAGTGGGAAATATGATAACAAGCACGATGTCGGCGATACTTCGCACTTCCAAGCCCTGTCGACTGCGTTGTCCGGCACGGTCGGGACCGGCAATATTGCAGGTGTAGCCCTGGCGATTCATTTGGGAGGGCCTTCGGCTTTGTTCTGGATGCTGATGACGGCTTTTTTAGGTATGACGACAAAAATGGTGGAAGTGACACTTTCCCATAAATACAGGGAACAAACGGAAGACGGGACGATTTCAGGAGGACCGATGTATTACATGAAGCATCGTTTGCATATGCCCTGGCTGGCAGCCTTGTTTGCCGTGGCGACTATATTCTCTTCGTTCGGAACAGGATGCCTGCCCCAGATAAACAGTATTTCCAACGCGATGTTTTCCACTTTCGGAATCCGGCATTATATAACAGGTGCCATTCTTGCTGTTTTGCTGGCATTGATCGTGATCGGAGGGATCAGGCGCATTGCGTTGGTATCGGAAAGGCTGATCCCTTTTATGTCGGTTCTGTATATAATGGGAGCAGTCAGTGTGTTGGCTTATAACTATGACAATATCCTGCCGGCCTTTGGTGCCGTGTTCGGTAATATTTTCAGCGGAACAGCCGCTTCCGGAGGCTTTTTGGGTGCTACGGTCGTCTGGGCGTTTAACCGGGGAGTAAACCGCGGATTGTTCTCCAATGAGGCAGGGCAGGGGTCGGCGCCTATCGCCCATGCGGCGGCCAAAGCCGAAGAGCCTGTATCGGAAGGAATGGTTGCCTTGCTGGAGCCGTTTATCGATACGATCGTTATTTGCCTGATAACCGGGTTGGTCCTGATCTCGTCGGGAGCCTGGATGGAAAAATATGATAATCAATTCCAGCAGGCGGATACTGTTGTCCTGTCCGGGACTTATCAAGAAAAGGTTCCGGAGCAGAAAGCGCTTGTCTCCGGACATATCCTCGGCAAACAACTGTTGCCATTTTTTACCGGTAATTTGAAAGTGGAAGACGGCATGATTCAGACAACCGGAATCACGATTCTCCATGCCCGTTCTTTTGCGGACGATGTACGGGTGATGTCCGGCAAAGAACCCTATACGGGAAGTTTAGCCGTTCAGAATGGAAGTGTGGCGTTACCCGTACTGAAAGATAAGCAGGTGTATCTGACCGGAAAGTCCTTGCTTCATTCGGCTCCTCTCTCTACGGAAGCCTTTAAGAAAGGATTTTTAGGTGACTGGGGACAATATATCATTCCTTTCTCTTTGTTGCTGTTTGCTTTTACGACGGCTGTCGCCTGGTCTTATTATGGTGACCGGGCTGTTACGTATTTATGGGGAAGTAAATATGTCCGTGCCTACCATATTATATATGTAGTCGGTTTTTTCCTGGCCTCCTTCACCGATACGACTATCGTATGGGCTTTCTCCGGTGTGACGGTTGCCTTGATGACTTTGCCTAATCTGATCGGCATTCTGATCCTGCATAAGGAGGTGAAAAGTTCTGTCGATTCCTATTGGAAGAGAGTCCGGGGAAAATAGTAATCCGTAATTCAGTCTCATAGTAATGGTTTCGGCAAATCATAACTATGATCTGCCAAAACCATACTGATGACTGTTGTCTGTCAATGTTTGGATTTGTCCGACAGGCGTTTCTCTAACAATCGCATATAATAGCCGCCTACAACCGAACGGGCCTGGAAGCCGCGTTGTGTTCCGTCGGAGGTGAAATGCCAGTCACTCAGCGGAATGCGCGAAGTTGTTTCGTTGGCATACAGCCATACCGGGAGCATAAGCGCTTCAAAGTCCGCTGCATCTCCGGTCAGGCAGGCGCTCCACAAAATCCAGTCCGATTTGGTATAATCTTCACGGTTATCCAGCGGCAAGCCGTATTTGTTTTGCTTGGTCTTGTAATAGGCCATTTCCGTTTCGGCAACTTCGGCCGGGAAGATATTCAGGCCCAACAGACGGTCCCAGACCAGATTATACTTCTGGCTCCAGGTTCCGGACTTGTCGAATGTCAACTTATAGTGGTCGTCGTCTTTTGCCATTGAAACCCATTTCTCCGCCATTTCGCGGGCAGCCGAGAGATAGGCTTCGGCAATCTCTTTCTTCCCCAGCATCTCTGCCATTTTGCCGTAGCCGGCTACTCCCATGATGGCTTTGATAGACAAGTTGGCATTGTGGGCGAAGTGGCCGGCAAAGTCGTCCGTGCAGAGTTGGTTCTCCGGATCGAGTCCTTCTTTTTTCAGGTAGTCGGCCCAGGTTGTCAGTACGTCCCAATGTTTGGCGGCATAATCGGCCTTCCCTTCGATTGTGGCAATGGCAGTTGCCAGGATCAGCATATTACCGGATTCCTCAACCGGCATGTCGCCGCCGTAGGTCTGACCGTTAGCCTGCGGATAGGTGCCGACATCATGTGCCGAGAACGGTTTGTTCCATTTACCGCTTTCACTATAGTAGAAGATGGGATTCATCATGCCTTTCAGCAGTTCCGGATTATAGCACAAGAACAAAGGAGCTGACGGATACGTGATGTCGACCGTGCCGATCGATCCGTTGCTGAAGTTCTCTTTTGAGAAGAACAGCAGGTTGCCCTCTTTGTCTGTGACCAGTTTATGGGCGCCGATAGCCTGGCGGTAGGCCAGTGCGCAGAGTTCGGCATATTCCTGACCGCCGGCAGCTGCCGTTTCCTGCATCAGCCGTGCGTCGAAATCCGTACAACGTTTCATTATCCTGGCATAATCCTGCTGGCCTTTGGCAAAGGCATCGAAAATATCGACCTGCCCGTCATGTTTCCAGTAAGCCATCCGGTTATCGTTGAAATATTGGATGGCATACAAATCATCGTATCCGATCAGCAGATGTCCCGAAACGGTCTGGTTATCTACTGTGCCCAGATTGTCGGAATAAGCTAAAACCGTCATCTGCCGTTCCATATTCTGAGAGATATTATCGGCATTGCCCGATAGTTTCCCGACAGACATAAATGCTTTCTTTGCGGCATAATAATCATCGATAGCAACTGTTACATTTGGGGACTCGGGAGCCGAAAGATAGAAATATCCCCAGTCAATGCGCTGGTCGTCGCCTTTCTTTCCTAATATATCCTGGTCGACAGAGCCGGTTTTCAGGTAGACATATCCGTCTTTTTCAATCTTCTCGAAAGATACCGGCTGGTCGATTGTGTTGACAGCCCACTGAGGTGTTGCTTCTAAATATAACTGTACATCGTGCGCTTTACCGTTCAGCGAACGAACCTGGTAAGTGATGTAGTTATACGGAGCTGCCATGGCGTCGAGGTCGTCCATCAGCATCGGGGCTGTGAAGATCAGGTCCAACTCGACCGGACCGCATTCGAATGTGTAGTAGGTCTGGGTCGGCATGACGGTTACCGATTTCTGGACCGCTTTGTTGTCGAAAGTGTCTCCCCGTTTCACTTTTTTCATGATGCCCATGTCTACGTATGCACCGCCGCCATTATTGCGGCAGTGGGCGGCCAGGATGTTTCCGGTCGGTTTCAGTGTGTTCGTGATTTTCTGGGGGATTTCTTTCAACAGGTCGTAATCCAGCCCGTTACCAGTTACGGCAACCAGCTGGCCATTTACATACAGTTCGATATTGTCGTCATGGGAATATTGGAGGTACAGGGACTCTTTCGTCATCCCTTCCGGCCAGTCGAACGAGCGGCGTACCCAGATGTCGCCGTCTTTCCATGGAGTGGAACGATAAGGATTGTCTTCGGTTCCAAAGGCCGCCTTGCCTGTTTTCCACCCTTTTGCTTCATAATCGGGAGCCATCCATTCTCCTTCCGGCTGGCTGAATGTATAGGTGGCATCCCATAAACCGGAAGCAGCCGTACCGATCACCGGAGTGACCTCGACTTTGTCTACACCCATAAAACGGTATGAAACACCGTCTACACGCAAGCTTCCCAACAACGGGAAGTTGCGTCCGGTCCAGTGACGTACGCTTTCTTCATTCAGTTGATCGGCAAACGACCAGGCGCTGGTGTACGGGTCAATGGTTACCAACGGTGTGGCCGGTGCGCGCAATTCATTTTTTGCAGCAGGAGCATATACTTCACTCATTGTACGGGTGTTCGATGAACAAGCACTCAGCAGGGCGGTACAGACTGACAGCAATGCAATTTGTCTTTTCATTTTTGTTCTTATTTTTTTATTGATGATAGCAAAATAATCTGTTTAGGTTGCCCGAAGTTAGAGATAAAAAACGAAAGTAGGAAGCTATATGTCTATGTTACTGTGTAATTGCACGATTTTTGAAAGCATTTGCATGATTTTTGAAAACGAGTATCCCGCCTTCCTCTATTAATCAAAATGAGTAATCCGGATGTAACAGTCTTTTAATAAAATGGAAATAACTTTTTTTGTGCTTCCGCTGTATACGTATCTGAGGGATAACACCTACATTTGCCGATTGCAGCAAGGCTGTAGCGAGAGGGGATAAGAATAGTTGATAAATTAGGCTTTTACAGGCAAAAATAGATGAAGCATTTTACGAATATCTTACGTTGGTTATCTGTACAGAAACACTTATATATTTTGTTTGGATTGTTGTTTATCGTCCCGAATTGTGTTTTCCTGTTCACAGAGCCACTTCCGGTTTCAGTCGGGATTGCTTCCATTATCATGCCGCTGGCATTCTGGATGGGAGTCTTGTTACTGGCACGCAGACCGGGAATAGTGGTTTGGTGCTTGCTACCGAAGATTATATTGGATGGAGGGCAGTTGGTTTTATTATACCTTTTCGGAGAATCCGTAATTGCGGTGGATATGTTTCTGAACCTGACGAGCTCAAATGCCTCTGAAGCCAGCGAATTGTTGGGGAACATATTTCTTGTCATAATCTGTGTATTTTTCTTTTATACACTTCCCACGCTGTGGTTGGCAACGCGTTCGATCCGCTTGAAGGACCGGTTGACAAACGTGTTCCGCCGGAAATGGGCATTGAGAAGCCTGGTGCTGTTTTTGACCGGAGTTGCCCTTTGCTTTCTGTCTCCTCTGCAAAATCATAGTTTCTCGCTGAAAGATGATGTCTATCCGGTTAATGCGCTTTATAACCTGTATTTTGCGATTACCAAATCGGAAAAGAATGCAAATTATCATATTACATCCGCTGATTTCAGGTTCGATTCTATCCGTAAAACCCATGTTGAAGGGAAACGGGAAATCTATGTATTGGTAGTGGGAGAGACGTCGCGCGCCATGGAGTGGAGCCTGTATGGTTACGAACGCAATACGACCCCGCGCATGAAACAACTCGACGGACTGGTCCATTTTACGGATGTGGTGACGCAATCCAATAATACGCATAAGAGTGTCCCTATTATCCTTTCTGCAGCCAGTGCCGAGGATTATGGGGTTATCTATGATGAGAAAAGTATTGTCACGGCTTTCAAGGAAGCCGGTTTCCGTACGCTGGTCATCGCCAACCAAAAGCTCACAACCTCGATGATAGGGGCTTTTTACCGGGAGGCCGATTCTTTTATCGATATGAGTAGTTTCAATACCGGTTCCTATCTGACTTCTTTATATGATGCCTCGCTTTTACCTTATTTGGAAAAAGAACTGGATAAATCGGACGATGATATGTTCGTCGTTCTTCATACATACGGATCGCATTTCAATTATCATGAGCGCTATCCGGCTGAGTTCCGTTTCTATACACCTGATAAGGCGGAAGGCATTCGTGCTTCCTATAAGACGGAATTACGCAATGCTTATGACAATTCGATCCATTATACGGACTATGTGCTGGGTGAGATTGTGGATATGCTGAAAAAGAAGGATGCCTGTGCGTCGATGCTTTACCTGAGTGATCATGGGGAAGATATTTTTGACGATTCCCGCGGGCGGTATCTGCATGCTTCGCCGATACCGACTTATTATCAGTTGCATATCCCGTATATAATCTGGTTCTCGGATAGCTACCGGGAGCTGTTTCCGGACAAATACTGGACGGCAGTCTCCCATCAGGCTTATCCGGTCAGTACAAACAGTGTGTTCCATACCATGTTGGATATCGCAAATGTGCAGACATCCGTGTCGGATCCCTCGTTAGCGCTGACCAATAAGGCTTTCGACATCCGCGACCGAATGTTCTTAGGTGATCACGACGAACCTGTTCCTTTCTGGAAAGTCGGACTGAAAAAGGCCGATTTTGTTATGTTGGATAAATGGAAGATGGCTTATAGTAAAGACTGATGAGTGCGCAGAACGGGCATATTACAAGTAAAGTCATATTGGGATACTTGTTATTGATCCTGGTAGCAGTATGTGCGGTCGTTTATATCTATAATGTTATTGAACAGTTTGCCGATGAAGAAGATCCCAGCAGCAGGTCAAGAGAGAAAGTCTATCTGGTCACGAATACCCTTTCCCTCCTTTATGAGAGTGAGGCGCTCGGACAGGTCATCGGACGTCCGCAAGGCGAGATCAGCCATTTTAACCGTACTTTGAACAAAGCTTTGCAGAATATGGATTCCCTGCGCACATTGGTGTCAAACCCGGCATTGCTTCCTAAGATCGATACGATCGATATGCTGATCGAACAGAAGCGTTTGAACACCCGCCGGCTGCTGGAAACCTGGCAGGAGACGAATGCCGAACATCTGTATGCCCAGAATATTGAAAAAGTGATTGCCCAACAGGACACAGTGATCCACCAGGTCGAAGTACAGGAGCGTGTTATTATCCACCAGGATTCTGTAAAGACCTCTCAGCCCCGCAAACCTCGCGGTTTTTTTCGGCGTCTTGCCGATGCGTTCTCTCCGCCTAAGGAAGATTCTGCCGTAGTGGTCAATACAACCCGCCAGATTGTGACGGATACGTTGGTGAATGCTTTTAATCCGGCAGATACGATTATGACGGTTCTGAAAAGCCTGCAGGACAGCGTTGCTGATCAACGCAAACAACTTGTCGACCAGTTGTTGGAGCGCGCTGCCAATCTGCGTTATAACAACAGCATTATCACAAGCCGGATCAACCAGATGCTACGTGATATAGAGGAAGAAGAGATGAATGTCTCGATGGAGCGTGTCGTGAAGAAACAGGAACTTCTGCGTGAAACCTCCTATCTGATTGCCGGTATCGCTGTCCTGTCACTGATTATTGTGATTGTCTTTATTATCCTGATTGCACGTGATATATCCCGAAGCCAATATTACCGGCTGCAATTGGAGAAAGCCAAACAGTATGCCGAAGATTTGTTGCACAGGCGGGAGAAGCTGATGCTGACCATCAGCCATGATATCCGGGCTCCGCTCTCTTCCATTATCGGCTATATCGAACTGTTGATGCGCCGCCATCCGGATGAGCGCCAGCGCTATTATCTGGACAATATGACAGGGTCTGCCGATCATATCCTTTCACTGGTGAACGGGCTGTTGGATTTCCACCGGCTGGAATCCGGACAGATGGAGATACAGAACATACCTTTTAGCGTACGAACGCTTTTCAATGAAATATATGGCAGTTTCCGTCCGATTGCGGAGACGAAAGGGCTGTCGTTTGTCTTGAATATGAAGGAGGAGGGGATGGACCGGATTTATTCCGGTGATCCGATACGCCTTCGCCAGGTGGTCAGTAACCTGTTGTCCAATGCGATCAAGTTTACGCATGAGGGACGTGTAGTTCTGTTGGTTAAGTTTTCTACGGCCAATAGTCAATTGTCAATTACTGTCAGTGATTCCGGTACGGGAATCCCTGAAGAGGAACAGGAAAAGATATTCGGTGAATTTACCCGCCTTTCCAGCACAGAAAAGGAGGAGGGATTCGGTCTCGGACTTTCTATCACCCGCAAACTGATCGAACTGATGGGAGGGACGCTTACGCTGAAAAGTGTTCCGGGGAAGGGGAGTGACTTCACGATTGTGATGCCGTTGCAGGAATCGGATGTACAGACATTGCCGGCAGCCTCTGCTCCGGAAGAGGACGAGGCCGAAGCGGAAACGTTTGAAGGACGTGAAATCTATTGCCTGCTGGTCGATGACGATCCGTTGCAGTTGGCGCTAACCGAAGAATTCCTGAAACGCAACCATGTGGAAGTAGCCAGCTGTACAAATCCCTTTACCGTAGTCGACATCCTCCGTAACAGTTCTTTCGATGCCATCATCACCGACATACAGATGCCGGGCATGGACGGTTATGGATTGCTGAACGCCATTCGCACATCGGGTATCCCCGGAACGGATACGGTGCCGGTAATAGCTCTTTCCGCCAGCGTGGAAAACGAGCATACCCATTACCTGGAGGTTGGCTTTACCGGATTTCTGAACAAACCTTTCACGGCAAAACAATTGATAGCCCTGTTGAATAATCTATTGCAGGCCAATATACAGGCCGAGACATCGCCGGAATTCAATTTCGATTCGCTCACCTCTTTTGCCGGAGAAGACAAAGAGGCTTCGGCTTCCATTATCCGGACGTTTGCCGAGGAAACAAATAAAAGTATTTCGCTCCTGCAGCAGGCATTGGATGCGACAGAACGTGTCCCGGCTGCAAAGATATCCCATAAGCTGATTCCTCTTTTCACCATGTTGGGAGCGACTGACCTGGTTGCACAATTGCGGATTCTCGAGAAGAACGACGAAGCCCTGACCGATGATGGCTGGAAGCGATTGCTGTCCGAGGTGATCCGACAGGCAACGGTCATAGTCGGTCAGGCTGTGGAACGCTATCTGTAGAAATATTCCACACTTGTGTCCATAAATTCCCCATTTATGAAGAGGCGATAATTATCCTTCGTAAAACATTCTATATGATATATCTGTTAGAATAGAAGAGTTTACGATAAAATATCGTAGACCTGACTTTGTTTGGCACGATATTCGCTTCCTCTTTAAGAAAGAAGCGGAAGTGGACGTTTCTACATTTAAACCGTTTAAAGTTATTATGTTCGAGTATTCTATTTAAGTCTGCAAAACAAAAAGAGCGCCTAAAAGGGTGCTTTTTTTGTTTTATATAACTTCTTTGCCTACTTTTGCAGCATGAATTAACAGTGGTCAATAGCCTGTCAATTCATTATTTATAATTCATAATTCAAATTTACTTTCTTACCATGGAGCACGGACTTTTAGCAAAGTCATCTCGTATCGAGGTGGTGGATGCACTTCGCGGTTTTGCCGTTATGGCAATTATGTTACTGCACAACATCGAACATTTTAATTTTTATGATTTTCCGACACCTTCTTCGGAGTTTATGCAGGCAATGGATAAAGGAATATGGGAAACCCTTTTCTTCCTTTTTTCCGGTAAGGCCTATGCAATCTTTTCTTTGTTGTTCGGTTTCAGTTTTTTTATCCAGTACAATAATCAGGCAAAAAAAGGCAAGGATTTCCGGTTGCGTTTCCTGTGGCGTCTTTTCCTTCTGTTTATTATAGGCTGTTTTAATGGAGCATTTTTCCCGGGAGATATATTGGTCCTTTATGCTATCATTGGTGTGGTGTTGGTGCTGGTCTGCAAATGGAGCGACCGGGCAGTTTTGATAACGGCTATTATTCTGATGCTCCAGCCGCTTGAATTGGGTAAGTTTTTTTATGCAATGATGAATCCCGACTATGTGCCGGCTGCCGGTATCTGGCGTATTCATAGCCAGCGCATGTATCCGTTCCTCTCGCAGCCGGATTTCTGGGCGATGGTCAAATCCAACCTCTGGGACGGTCAGTTGTTCAGCCTTTTGTGGGCATGGGGATACGGGCGTTTCTTCCAGACTGCCTCTTTGTTCCTGCTTGGTATGCTGATCGGTCGTAAGCAGCTGTTTGTAAACCTGTCCGAACATCGTGTGTTCTGGATGCGGACATTGGTTATCGGGGCAATCTGTTTTGTGCCGCTGTATTTCATCACGGCTTCCTTGCCGGATATGATTTCCAATAAAGCGATGCTGACCCCGTTGAATACCGTAGTCTCTTCTTTCCGCAATTTCTCCTTTATGTGTGTGTTGGTTGCATGCTTCATATTCCTGTGGCAACAGGTTTCGACGCATAAAGTGTTACACGGCTTGGTCCCTTACGGAAAGATGAGTTTGACGAACTACCTGACACAATCTATTATCGGTTCATTTGTCTATTTCGGTTACGGTCTGTCTCTGTACGATGACCTCTGCACGACCGCCAGCTTCGGAGTGGGTGTTCTGTTATTTATCCTCCAGTTAGGTTTCTGCCATTGGTGGTTGAGCAGATACAAACAGGGTCCGTTTGAGGGGGCATGGCGTAAAGCGACGTGGATATTTAGTAATTGAAAATTGAAAGTTGAAAATTGAAAATTAGAGTGGCGGTGCTATCTATTTTCAATTTTCAACTTTCAATTTTCAATTATCTCGCTATCTTTGTATACGAAACAAAAAAGAATAATATGCCGTCTATTCTGATTTTAGAAGATGATATAACATTCTCGTTGATGCTGAAAACCTGGCTGGGAAGGAAAGGCTTCGAAGTCAATTCGGTATCATCGGTTTTGGATGCAAAGAACCGGATAGAGGATGTTTCTTTCGATCTGATCCTGTCGGACCTGCGTTTGCCGGACGGGGATGGGATCGATCTATTGAAATGGATAAAGGAAAATAATATTTCAATCCCCCTGATTATGATGACCAGCTATGCAGAGATACAAACTGCTGTACAAGCGATCAAATTAGGGGCATCCGACTATATTGCCAAGCCATTGAATCCCGAAGAACTTTTAGGAAAGATACGGGATGTGATAAAGGCTGGAGGGGAGGAACCGGCTGCTCCGGTTGCTGAACCTGCCATGCGTCCGGCGAAGCGTCCGGAACCTTCAGGTGGTAATAATAGTCAGTATATCGAGGGACAGAGCCAGGCTGCGCGCCAGCTTTATGAACACGTACGACTGGTTGCGCCGACGGATATGTCTGTCCTGATCACCGGATCGAGTGGGACAGGAAAAGAATACGTCGCCCGTCGTATCCACGAACAGAGTAACCGGAAGAAAGCTCCTTTCATCGCCGTCGATTGCGGAGCTATCCCGAAAGACCTGGCTGCCTCCGAATTTTTCGGCCATGTGAAAGGCTCGTTTACCGGAGCTATCGATAATAAGGAAGGCGCTTTTGTGGCCGCCCAGGGGGGGACGATTTTTCTGGACGAAATTGGAAACTTATCGTATGAAGTGCAGGTGCAACTTCTTCGTGCCCTGCAGGAGCGTAAGGTGAAACCGATAGGCAGTAATCAGGAGATTGTTATTAATGTCCGTCTCATCTCAGCAACAAATGAGAATCTGCGTGTAGCGATCGATAAAGGCGATTTCCGCGAAGACCTGTATCATCGTATCAATGAGTTTACAGTCCGCATTCCCGATCTGAAAGAACGAAAAGAAGACCTTCTGCTATTTGCGAACAGCTTTTTGGACCAGGCGAATATAGAATTGCAGAAAGATATTATCGGCTTTGACAATGAAGTGATACGTCTTTTCCAGTCTTATTCGTGGCCAGGCAACTTGCGTCAGATGAAGAATGCAATCAAGTATGCAACTCTATTGGCTACCGGCCGTTATATCACCAGGAATGAACTTCCGGAAGAACTGACCGCCGCCCCGGTTTCTACTCCGGTCAATATCCAGCTAAAGAACGAAACGCATGAATGCGAGATGATCAAACGAGCCCTCCAGGAAGCCGGAAACAATAAAACGAAGGCTGCCCAACTATTGGGAATCGACCGGAAAACACTTTATAATAAGTTGAAAGCGTACCATATCGAGGAATAAGAAAACAGACTTATTGTATAAAACGCATTTTTCAGGTTCAAAAGACATCCGAAATAAAACAAATGTCAACCCGCTTTTTTGACCTCAAAAAGGGATTTTTTCTTATGATCCGGAACCTTATCGCCATGAAGAGGGACTTTATCGCTCTGATCCGGAACTTTGTTGCTCTAAAGTCGGACTTCATATAGTA
>OGZX01002636.1_pt1 | contig 13869 bp, 9 predicted proteins | sample 1576881 | NCBI WGS metagenome assembly OGZX01 (sample SAMEA3541542, study PRJEB24748) | human gut metagenome | biome: human gut; feature: human-associated habitat; material: faeces | place: China | collected 2012
TTTGCGGACATTTGAGAAGATATAAAAAGATAGTCAAAAAGACATATATAATTTAAAAGAAATGTTAAGCGAAGTGCCAGAATCCGATGATAGTTTTGAAAAAATATTGGATGAATTGGAAGAATTGGAACAGGATTTTCCAGATGCAATATTGGATGGAAGTGAGAAGGTTGAACAAATGGAAAAGAAGTTACAGTCCATTCGGGATGAAAAAAGAATTATCAGGCAGATAAAAAAAGAGGAAGAGGAAGACAAATTATTCTATACCGCAGCATGGGGACAGCCAACGGAACATACTTATCAAAACAGTAAAAAGAAAGAGGTGCAGACGCAGTGGGCGAAAACAAAATAAATACGATTAATTTAAATGATATTTTTCAAGATGTAAAGACAGATCTGATCGGAAATCTTTTAAATGAGACAAAAGATAGTAAGAAATGTATGTGGTATCTCATATGCGCATTAGATGGAATGGGAGATCAGGAAATACTGGAACTTTCAGGATATACAATTCCTCAAATCCAAGATGCCAGAACAAAATTTCTGAAACAAAAATATCAGGCAAAGACTTCCTTATCCAATGAAATTCAGATGTTAAAAAAACAGGTTATGGATGTGGTGAAGGAAAACAGAGATGTACGATCTTCTGTTGAAGCTGGACTAGATAAAGCAATTCAAGAGCAGATTGAAAAATCGAATAAACTGATCGAAGCAAAAGATGAAATGATTACAATGATAAATATGCAAAAAGTGGACTTGCAACGACAAAATGAAGAATTAAAAGCAAAGGTAAATGAATTGGAAAAGCAGTCAACATCGGTAGTGGCAGCAACGAGTAATCCTGCAGACAGGAAGGATGCAGAAACACAAATAGAAAAACAACTAAGTGAAGAGGAAAATATTGAAAATAAGATAGAAGTCAGACGGGAAGAAATTCAACCAGAAGAGAGAAAAAAGAGTATAGGAAAACGTATTCGTAAGTATCTTTTTTCGTCAACAGATACAAAGAAATTTATCGGGAAATATTTGGAGAATGATAAGATGACGAAGGAACAAAAGGATTATCTGTTGGAGTGCCTGGAAAGTGGAGTTGGTGTAAAAGAAATGTCAGAATTTGCATTTGAAAATCTGACGGTTGAACAAATGGAACGTTTAAGAAAGATAAATGAAAAAAGGAAGGAATAAAGGATGGATATTCATGTAGAGATGCACTTATCTTATGAGACGGATGTGTGGGCATATGGAATGGTCACTTTAGAAAATATCATCCGATTTCCGGTTCAGCTTCGTAAATTTAAAAATAAAGATACGGGAGAAGAGACTTCGTTTCTTAGTTATCCCAGAAGAGAACGTTGTGGAAAATGGGAAAATATACTTGTACCCGAAAAAAAATTAAGGGAAGAAATTGAAAAGGCTGTAGGAGAAAAAATCAAAGAGGAAATGAGAAAAGATTTGTATCTTCCAGAGATAGAAATACTTTCCATCAGCCCAATTGTTCCACGGTATCCACCGAATGCGAAAGCATATATATGTGGTGTTGCATCTGTTCAATTGCTAGGACTTACAATTAATGGAATCACTATTAAAAAAGGACAAAGAGGCTATTTTATTAATATGCCACAATATAAAAGTTCGGATGGGTATCATGATGTGATCTATGCCATAGGGAAAGCAATGCAGAAGAAAATTTCGGAGTGTGTTCTTCAGGAATATCAGAAAATAATGGGCGTACCGAATTTCGGTACAGAGGGAGGACTGACAAAATGAAAAAGGAAGAATTCATACAATTTGTAGCTAAGAATATTAAATATCATCTTCCATCTGAATTCAAAGATTTCAAAATTGAGGTTGGAAAACACATGGGGTTAGTGATATCAGAAAAAAAATCTCCTAACACAATAAGAATATATTTGGATGAAGCATATGAAAAATTTATGGAGAACAAAAATATATTTCCAGTCATGGAAACTGTTGCAAATAACATTACGCAGGGGTGGCATACTGTTGAGAAAATTAGAGACGAAAAAAGACAGGCGATAGAATTCGTGAATAATTACGCAGAGGTAAAGAAACATCTGCAGTTCGTGTTGCGAGATCCGGATTTTACTGAAATTCCGATGAATCAGATAAAAACGGAGCTGGGAAGTTATGTTGCGTTGTATGAGATCAATATGGACAAAAATGATGCGGAACATATATCTATACCAATAACCGATAAGTTAACCAAACGTTGGGGGATTACGGCAGATCAACTATATCAAGACACGATAAAGGTTCAGGCAGCATGGAATCAACCTTTACTGGCAGATCTATTGGAAATGGGAACTTATTTGAATGGGGGGACAAGACCTGATAATCTGCTATCAGCAGACAAAATTGATGATACCGGGCTGTACGTGCTAACAAATTATAAGCTGTATAATGGCGCAGCGATGATTGCACATGATGAAATGGCACAAAAAATAGGTAATCTGTTACAAATGGATTATTATATACTTCCGTCTACTGTACATGAATTGCTGGTGTATCCCGATAATGGAGTTATATCAATAACACAATTGCAAGAAATGGTAAAAAGTGTCAATGCTACAGACGTGTTGCCGAAGGATAGGTTGTCCGATAAGGTTTTATTTTACAATCAGCAGGAACGCAGATTAGAGCTTGCTACGGAAAGAGAGGAGTATTTTGAAGACAAAACAGAGGACACTCAAGAGAAAAAGGAATTAGCTGAAGGCAAAGATAAATCAGAATCAGAGAAAAAAGAAGATAAAAGTTTGAAATTTTCAATCCGATTGTAGAAAAATGTTTTTCTAGAAAGTTAATTCCTATATTTAGCACAAGAGGCGGAAAGCGAGGAAAAAATGATGTATGAAGCATTAGTACAGAAATTGAAGTTCCTTTTAATGTAATTATTCCAAACAGTTATAATTACGTACATAAGGAATCATAGATTTCATAATAAAAAATTAAAGAGGTAACGCATGAAATTTAAAGGTATTGAATTAAAAGATAACACAGAAGCAGAGTTATTAATAGAAATTGAAATCGTTGATATTAATGACGAAGATGAGCTTGAAGAATATGGTGAAGAATTGGAAGGAAAATTAGAAGATATTTTAGACTATGATAATTGCTCTCCATATGTAGATTTTATAGATGATAATTTATTAAATATACGTTGTGACGAAATTACATTTGACGAAAAAGGTGTAGATCTTTTAACTGTCATCTATAAAAATATTCTAAATGCAAATTTACAGAATGTAAAAGTTATGATTAATGTTCATGTTGATGGTAAAGAGTGGTTTAAAAAAGAAGATGGATCGGAATATAATGAGGATTCTGTTACTTTAGAAGAATTTTTATTAAATATTGAATATTAAAGTCTGGGGTGAAAGTATGGCTTACATAGAGAATGTAGTAATAGGAACTCCAATAGTAGATCCAAAAGATATGTTTGTTTCGGACGAAGATGATTGGACAAGGATGGAAGAGGAAGAAATTATGGAAAGTGTTTCGGAGAAAGAAAGGGATGAAACTGAGCAGGAAGATCGAACAAATGAAAACAGTTTTTTTGAACGTACAGATGATTCTTATGCAATCTATCAATATGATAACACAGATGGAAATTGGGGATACAAATTCATGGGACTGAGCATCATAAGTAATATGGGATTATCTGTGGATGGGAAAGATTACCGTATGATGTTCATGGAGCAATTGCATGAACATGATTCCCTGGATGAATTATATCATAGGTTCAATGCTGAACGACCAGAAGGGTTTGATGGACATTCATTGTCTGTTTCCGACGTTGTTATAATGAAACGTAATGGAGAAATGAAAGCGTATTACGTGGATGATGTTGGATTTTCTGAGCTTCCGGAATTCACGAAGCAAAGAGAGCAGATTATAGATAGGTCAAATGATTCTCCAGTTTATGCAGGAACACTGGAACAGGCGGTAAGACAGAAGGATGCGGATGCATATTTGGATTCAAGAAAATTAAATATTGATTGTAAAAAAGCGATAGAAGAAGCAATTCAAGAAAACTATGATGGAATACGTTTGAAGGATGATGTAGCGAAAGATGTTGTGAGACGTTTTGGGGAAGAACGTATGAATTTAGTGATGGCAAATACAATCCGGGAAAGCTTTTTAGAGGGACGATTTTCTAAGCAGAATAAAGAGTGGGCAGAACATATTAATATTCCGGAAAATATCAGTCATGGAAGGAACTTAAATCTTGATTATATAATTGAAAGTCATCCGGTTGTATTAGATGACTTTATTTCAATGGCAAGATTTGAAATTCGGATGCTGAAAATTGAACGGGCAATTGAAGATGCAGAGGTATCGATTACTACAGATACAAATGATTATGTAGCAGATGGACATGAGGGAGCCTGGCATACGATTGAGGAAAGGAAATATGCCGGAAAGAAGTTCTTTCTTATGGAACATAATGAGTTCGGCTCAAATGTAGCAGAAATTATTGTGACAGAAAATGGACAACTTGTGGCAGAGGATTTGTGGAATGGGTTTGATAAGGGGGCATTGGAAGCTATATCAGAATATCTGCAGGACAAGGGGATATCAGAAGAGGAAATATACAAAGAACCGGATGAATTGGCATATAAAATTCATGATGGATATTTTTCTATTCACCGCACAGACGGAGGTTATGACTACACTTTCTATACGAAAGATTATGAAGATATAGATGGCGGTATCTATGATAATCCAGACAGTCCTATAAAGCAGGTGGTAGAGGATATTCTGGAAGATGCAGGAATTTCGTTAGATGATGCAGAATGGATGGATTATGAAGAGTTGGATGCCGAAGTTGAGCATGCAGTAGAAATTAAACAACTCGCTGTGGATTTAGACAAATTCAGTTATGAATATGATACATACGAGTATAAAGATAGCATTGAAGACAGAGAAGAGCAGATTGATAAACTTACAGAGGATATTTTGACGAGGAAAACAGATGATATAAAAAAATGGCTGATAGAGGTGTCGGAAAATTCAGAGATAGATAATGATGTCAGAACTGCACGCTCATTGTTTTCTCGTCTGGAAGAAGCGGAGAGAGTATTTATATCTGACGAAACTAATGTCAGTTTCTATGCGGCTGAATGTATGGAATTTCCAGATTTTGGAGAACTTCATGAAAATCTTACTTTGGATGAAGCGATAAAAAAATATGAAAGTATTCCAGAAGAACGGATGCATGGGGTGAAAGGAATTGGATTTGAACTAGAAGATGGAAGTGATTACGAGGGCAAATATGGGTTGATGTATCATGGTCGGGTAGATCGAGAAAATGTTGAGATGATTCAATATTATAAAGATAATCCAGTGATTCAGAAAGCATTAGATGCATTGGAACAGTATTGCGAGACTTCTGCAGATAAGTCAGTAGAAAGACAACAAGAAACAAATAGAAAGAAAAAACAAAAGAGCATTTATCAAGGACTTCATAGATAGAAGTCTTTTTTGTTGTACCGAAATTCAGTACAGAGAGGATTTACTATGGCAACAACGTTATTGAAATTAAAAGAATTATCCCAACAAACAATTGAAGCGATTGTAAAAAGTCCGGATGCCTGGAAAAAATATTTAAATGCAGCACCAAATATTTTTCGATATTCTTTTGAGGATCAGCTTCTGATCTATGCGCAAGCACCAAAAGCAACAGCAGTTGCAACGTACGATGTCTGGAACAAAATTATGCACAGGGCAGTAAAGAAGGGAAGCTGTGGAATTGGTCTGATTCATACGAAAAGGCGGTATGAAAAGATTGATTATGTGTTTGACGTAACTCAGACAGCAGAAAAATATGATTCTCGATCCTTAAATATATGGAAAGTTACCGAAAAGAATGAAACTCTTGTTAGAACATATCTGCAGAATACGATTGATATTGAAGAAGGGATGGAATCTATCCCAGAGTTGCTACATGAACTAACCAGAGAAAGTGTCGATGATGTGATCGATGATCTGCAAGATGCGCTTAAAGAAGATGTTGAAGGCACATATCTGGAAGACCTGGAAGAAGATCAATTAAAACATGATTTTCAAGAACTGCTGGAAAATAGTATATTTTATGTCTGTTTGTCAAAATGTGGATATGATCCGGAAATGTATCTTTCCTCAGATTCTTTTCAGTTTATTACAAACTTCAATGATATTTCAGTGCTTCGACATTTAGGCTATGCTACGACTGAAACGTGTAATTCAATTTTGCATGGTATTACCGTATTCTTGATCAGAAATCAGAAAAATATAGATCAGAAAATAACACAACCGGAGACAACACCAGAAGTTTTAACAAAAATATCTGCAGAAAAGCGTGTACCGAATTTCGGTACGCAGAAAGAAGAACATGCAGAAGAGGAAGAACCAGATAATCATGTTTTGCGAACAGTACCAAAAGCTCCAGTTCGAGTAGATGAAGTGATCGAAGCAGATGATGACTATACACAATTAGAGTTCATTCCATCAGAAGCGGAACAAAGCGAACAAATCCAACTTGAAATTGCTTCACGTAAGACAGAGAATGATGCAGAGTATATCTTGGATTCAGAAATAGATGCGATATTGCGGCTTGGAGGAGGAGAGGAAAATTCACAGCATTCAATTGCTGCCCGTTTGATTAATGGTTTGGATAAGGAAGAATTTGCGGAATTCCTAAGCAGAGAATATGGTACTGGTGGTAAAGGGGTATACCTAAATAACCGAAAGATATCAGTATGGTATGAACAATCAGGACTACGGTTTGCAAGAGGTGAATCGGCACAGGATAGATATGATCAATTAATCCCCTGGCAAGAAGCGGCAGATAGAATTAAAAAATTATATGAAGATGGGAAATATCTGCCCAATTCGATTGTAGTAAATGCCTTGCAAGTGACAGAAAAAAAGTATGCTCAGAGGGTAGAATTATTATTTCGAGATGCGGGTGTGCTGCCGGAGGAGCTAAAGTATAAGGAAGAATGGGGCGATGTTATCCAACAAGAATTGTCCGAAAAAAATGGACAGGAAAAAATAAAAACAGTATTTGACACAATAGATAAAATGATTCAAACTGATTCTTCTATGCCAAGTTGGATAAAAATAAATAATGCCAAATATCAAAAAATATTTGAAGAATTAATATCGGAAGAAAAACATTATATTCTGCAATCTTCCGATATTTTTATGCCGGAAAAGCAATTTATTACAGAAGACGAAATCAATGCTATATTAGGGAGTGGTTCTAGGGCAGAGGGTGGAAAAAAACGCATCTATAACTTCCTGACAAAGGAACATAGTATAAAAGAAAAAATAGAGTTCCTAAAAAATGAATATGGGATAGGAGGACGTACGCCGGAAGTCATCGGAAGCCGGTTTTCATCTGAAAACCATGATGCAAAAGGGATTGTCATTGAAAAGGAATTTTGTGGAAAGGTCATATTAAAATGGAACATGGTTTTACGCCGTATCGAAACCATGATACAGAAGAACCAATATCTAACAGAAAAATCGGAATCTGAAACGGTGGTTACAGAACAAGAACAGAGTTCTCTAAAACCGGATACTGCAGATCAACAGGATAGTGTACCGAATTTCGGTACAGAACAAATGGCATCTGCAGAAAATGAGCGCATACGAGTAGCAATCGAAAGCAGTGAGGATGTAGAAGAACGGGACATTGGATTTTTTACATATCATTATCCAGATGGAAGAGATGGAATACGTTTCCGTCTGGTACGCATTGGTGAGGATGGGAAGTTAGAGGTATATCCTTCAGCAAATCGATTCTTTATTAACCAGACTGCGGTTGATGAGTATATAACAGAACATGCGGAGATTCTTGAGGTGATAGAATATGATGCCATTGTACATGAAGCAATGGCAAGTGTGTTGGAAAACAGACCAACTACACCAGAGGAACAGAAGCAGATCCAGGAAGTATTACAGAAAGAAAGCAAAAACAATACGCAAACAATTCGTCCTGGTAATTTCTATATTACAGATAATCAGTTGGGAAATGGAACTGCAAAGGAAAAATATCAAAGAAATGTCGATGCAATTCGATTGTTAAAGCAATTGGAGCAGGAGCATCGGCAGGCTGATCGGTATGAACAGGAAGTTCTCTCGCAGTATGTTGGATGGGGAGGTCTTGCCTATGCATTTGACGAAGGAAAATCTAATTGGGCGGATGAATATAAAGAACTAAAAGAGCTGCTTACAGAGTCCGAATATAAATCTGCACGAGAATCTGTATTGAATGCACATTATACGCAACCTGTGATTATTAAAAGCATGTATAAGGCGTTGGAACAAATGGGATTTAAAAACGGAAATGTGCTAGAGCCTGCAATGGGAGTAGGAAATTTTTTTGGAGCAATGCCGGAATCCTTGCGTGATTCAAAGCTATATGGTGTGGAGTTAGACAGTATCAGTGGTAGAATTGCAAAACAACTGTATCCGGATGCAGACATCCGGATTACTGGTTATGAAACTTCCGGATATCCGGATGATTTTTTTGATGTTGCGATTGGAAATGTTCCGTTTGGTAATTATCAGGTGTATGACAGGCGATATGAACAACATCATTTTCTGATCCATGATTATTTCTTGGCGAAAACTTTAGATCAGTTAAGAAGTGGTGGAGTAGCAGCGTTTATCACATCCAAGGGAACAATGGATAAAAAAAATAATCTGGTTCGTTCCTACTTGTCACAGCGAGCAGAATTATTAGGAGCAATTCGCTTACCAAACACTGCATTTAAGGGCAATGCAGGAACAGAAGTAACATCGGATATTTTGTTTTTCCAGAAAAGAGAAGGAATTTCTTATGATTCTCCGGAGTGGCTGGACATTGGAGTAAATGAAGATGGTATTGAGTTAAATCAATATTTCTTAAACCATCCGGAAATGGTACTCGGACACATGGAAGAGGTAAGTGGACCATATGGAAAAGAAACCGCATGTATACCGCTTGAAGGGGCAGATCTGAAAGAACAACTAGATGTTGCAATCACGAAGGTTCAAGGACAGATTTTTGTGGAAAATCCGGAAGTTGTAATCGAGGAAGATCAAAGAGACATTCCTGCAAATCCAGATGTAAAAAATTACTCTTATACATTAGTTGATGAACAATTATATTTCCGGGAAAATTCCAGAATGTATCCAGTGAATCTTTCAAAGGCTACAGAGGAACGTGTGCGTGGAATGATTGAAATCCGAGAATCAGTAAGGAGATTGATTTCTCTACAGATGGATGAAAATGGAACAGATGAAGCGATTAAAACGGAACAAGAAAAGCTGAATAGAGTCTATGATGAATTCTATAAAAAGTATGGTGTTATAAGTAGTACTGGAAATAAGAGGGCTTTTTCATCAGATGCATCCTATTGCTTATTGTGTTCATTGGAAATACTGGATGAAAATGGAAATCTGGAACGGAAAGCGGACATGTTTTCAAAGCGCACGATCAGTAAAGCGGTGCCGGTTACCAAGGTGGATACGGCGATTGAGTCACTGACGGTTTCAATGAGTGAATATGCAAGAGTAAATCTGCTATTTATGGCGCAACTGACGGGTAGAAGTGAAGAAACTGTAATAGAAGAACTGAAGGGGATAATCTTCTTTAATCCGGAAACCAATCGTTGGGAAAATAATGATGAATATTTATCCGGGAATGTCAGAGAAAAATTACAAGTTGCAAAAGAACATCTACAGACAGATTCTAGATATCAGGAAAATGTAGATGCCTTAGAAAAGATACAGCCCAAAGATCTTGATGCGTCTGAAATTGAAGTCAGGATCGGTGCCACCTGGATTGAACCGGAAATGTATGAACAGTTTATGGAAGAGGTCTTCCATACACCAAAATATCATCTGAATAACCGGAGAATTGCAATCGAATATTCCAAAACAACCGGAGAATGGCGGATTAAAGGGAAAAACCTGGATAGTATTGGAAATACAATCGCTTATAACACCTATGGAACGCAGAGAATTAACGCATATGAAATTCTTGAAGCAACATTAAATCTACGGGATGCCAGAGTGTATGATAGGGTAGAAACCGATGGAACCGTCAGATATGTCGTAAATAAGACAGAAACAATGTATGCAGCTCAGAAGCAGGACGCTATAAAAGAAGCTTTCCAGGAATGGATTTATGCCGATCTACAGAGAAGAGAAACGATCTGTAAAACATATAATGAAAGGTTTAACTCGATCCGTCCACGGGAATATGATGGAAGTTACCTGGTATTTCCAGGAATGAATACCGAAATCACATTAAAACCACATCAGAAAAATGCGGTTGCACATCAGTTGTATGGGAAAAATACTTTATTGGCTCATTGTGTTGGCGCTGGAAAAACATATGAAATGATTGCTGCAGCAATGGAGTCGAAAAGACTTGGGCTGTCGCAAAAATCACTGTTTGTTGTGCCAAATCATCTGACGGAGCAGTGGGGATCGGAATTTTTACAGCTATATCCTGGGGCAAATATCCTGGTTGCAACGAAAAAGGACTTTCAGCCAATGAACCGGAAAAAGTTCTGTGCCAGAATTGCACTTGGAAATTATGATGCAGTGATTATAGGTCATAGTCAATTTGAAAAGATTCCACTGAGCGATGAACGTCTGAAGAAAATGCTGAATGGTCAGATTGATGATATTATTGCAGCAATTGAGCTGGCAAAAGAAAGCAATACAGAAAACTTTACCATCAAGCAGATGGAGAAAACCAAAAAACAATTAGCGGTAAGATTAGAAAAGCTAAATAAGAAAGAAAAAAAGGATAATACAATCACGTTTGAGGAGTTGGGCGTAGACAGGCTTTTTGTAGATGAGAGTCATTACTATAAGAATCTTTTTTTGTATACAAAGATGAGAAATGTTGCAGGAGTATCACAGACGGAAGCACAGAAATCAACGGACATGTTTAATAAGTGTCAATATATGAATGAAATTACAGAAGGAAGTGGTATTACATTTGCAACTGGAACGCCGATCAGCAATAGTATGACAGAACTGTTTACGATACAGCGTTACCTTCAGATGGAGGAACTGCAAAAGACTGGTCTCACACAATTTGATGCCTGGGCAGCCACGTTTGGCGAGACGGTTACAGCAATTGAATTAGCTCCGGAGGGCTATACTTTTATAGGACGATGAATTTAACTGTCCTAAATTGAAAAAATACATAAGGAAGGAGGTAAAAAGAATGTCAAGGACTTCAAGAATTACGGCACTTTACGAGCGTTTGTCGAGAGATGATGACCTTACAGGCGAGTCAAATTCGATAACCAACCAAAAGAAATACTTGGAAGATTACGCCCGTAGGAATGGTTTTGAAAACATTCGTCATTTTACCGATGACGGATTTTCGGGTGTAAATTTCAATCGCCCCGGCTTTCAATCTCTGATAAAAGAAGTTGAAGCAGGAAATGTAGAAACCTTGATTGTAAAGGATATGAGCCGATTAGGGCGAAATTATCTGCAAGTAGGGTTTTATACGGAAGTTCTGTTTCCACAGAAAAATGTCCGTTTTCTTGCAATCAACAACAGTATTGACAGTAACAACGCTTCGGATAATGATTTTGCTCCGTTTTTGAATATTATGAATGAATGGTATGCCAAAGACACAAGCAATAAAATCAAGGCTATATTCGATGCCCGTATGAAAGACGGAAAGCGTTGTAGCGGTTCTATCCCTTATGGGTATAACCGACTGCCGAACGATAAACAAACGCTTGTTGTTGACCCTGTGGCTTCGGAAGTGGTAAAGCGTATCTTTCTTCTTGCCAATGATGGCAAAAGTACAAGGGCAATCGCAGAAATACTGACCGAAGAAAAAGCTTTAACCCCTGCGGCATACGCAAAGGAATACCACCCCGAACAGTACAACGGCAACAAGTTCACAAACCCTTATCTTTGGGCAATGTCAACGATAAGAAATATTTTAGACAGGCAGGAATATCTCGGACACACCGTTTTGCGTAAGTCTGTAAGCACAAATTTCAAACTTCACAAGAGAAAAAGCACAGACGAAGAAGAACAGTATGTATTTCCGAATACACACGAACCTATCATATCGCAGAAACTTTGGGACAGCGTTCAGAAACGCAGAAGCAGAGTAAATCGTGCTTCGGCTTGGGGAACGCACAGCAACCGTTTGAGCGGATATTTGTACTGTGCCGATTGCGGAAGAAGAATGACTTTGCAGACACATTACAGTAAAAAAGACGGTTCTGTGCAGTATTCTTACCGTTGCGGTGGGTATGCAAGCAGAGTGAACGGTTGTACTGCTCATTCGATTAGTGCTGACAATGTTGAAGCCTTGATATTATCATCTGTCAAACGCTTTTCAAGGTTTGTTCTTAATGATGAACAAGCCTTTGCTTTGGAACTGCAATCCCTTTGGAAAGACAAGCAAGAGGAAAAGCCGAAACACAATCAATCGGAACTGCAACGCTGTCAGAAACGCTATGACGAACTTTCCGCACTTGTTCGTGGCTTGTATGAAAATCTCATATCGGGTTTACTTCCCGAAAGACAGTATAAGCAACTTATGAAACAATATGATGACGAGCAGGCAGAGCTGGAAACGAAAATGGAAACGATGAAAACAGAACTTGCCGAAGAAAAAGTAAATTCCGTTGATATTAAGCATTTCATTTCGCTGATACGCAAGTGTAAAAATCCTACGGAAATCTCCGATACAATGTTTAATGAACTTGTTGATAAGATAGTGGTTTATGAAGCAGAGGGTGTGGGAAAAGCACGAACACAAAAGGTCGATATTTATTTTAACTATGTCGGTCAAGTGGATATTGCCTACACCGAAGAAGAACTTGCCGAGATAAAAGAGCAGGAAGAACAAGAGGAAAAGAAACGATTGGAAAAACAGCGTCATCGTGAAAAAGCCTACCGAGAGAAACGAAAAGCGAAGAAAATCGCTGAAAACGGTGGCGAGGTCGTCAAGACAAAGGTTTGTCCTCATTGTAATAAAGAGTTTATCCCAACAAGCAATCGACAGGTGTTCTGTTCAAAAGAGTGTTGCTATCAAGCAAGGCAAGACAAAAAGAAAGCCGACCGAGAAGCAGAACGGGGAAATCACTATTACCGACAGCGTGAATGTGCTGTGTGTGGAAATTCCTATTGGCCTACACACAGCCAACAGAAATTCTGCTCCGAAGAATGTCAAAGGGTAAATCACAATAAGAAGACCTTGGAGTTTTACCACCATAAAAGAGAAAAGGAGAAGTCGCAATGCAAAGATTTATCACAGACGAAAGAACGGGTATCCGATATGAGCTTATCGGGGACTATTACTACCCCTGCTTAACCGCAGAAGAAAAGCCTTTGCTTTCAAAGTACGGAAGAATGCGAGAGCGATATTTGAAAGAACACAAGCGAGTTTTATATTACACTCTGCTGACAAGTGGAAAGTTATATGAACACCTTGCCGAGATTGACACTTCGGCTTGTGATATGGCTGAATATCTTATAAAGGAAATGGCAAGAAAGCAAGGAGTTACCGAGCAATTAAAGGCTGTGGATATGATGAGATGGGTCGGACTTATGAATAATATTCGAGCTTGTGCAGATGAGATTGTACTGAATGATATTGTGTATTCCTGATGGAGTACCAACCGAAGAAGAACTGCTGTCGAGTGATGGCAGTTTTTCTTTTTCGGCAAGTGATCAAGAAGTTATTAAGTCGAGAGTGTAGTCGAAGTGGGCAAGTTGAAAAAATCACAAAAATATGGTATAATGCATTTTAATTAAGACAGCAAATCGGTATTTATAAAGGAGAATATTGATGAAACTATTTTTATGTTCGCACTTTTCAAG
>OGZX01002637.1_pt1 | contig 13861 bp, 12 predicted proteins | sample 1576881 | NCBI WGS metagenome assembly OGZX01 (sample SAMEA3541542, study PRJEB24748) | human gut metagenome | biome: human gut; feature: human-associated habitat; material: faeces | place: China | collected 2012
GCCTGGAAATTCTTTCCCGAAACGGTCAGTGTCCCTTTGTATTTCCCGGCGCGGGCATCGGAGGGAACCCATACGTTCAGCCAGATCGGTTGAGTTGTGAGGGCTTTGATGTCTTGTATCTTGACAATGTCCAGCACGTCGGCAACGACAGACGAATCCCACTCGGCTTTGTTCTCACGGTGTCCGCAACCGCCCTTGCGGTCCTTGTTCAGTTCGTCGGTCATGACGTAGCGTACAAAATTCGTCGTGATGGCAGAAGCCGGAATAACAGAAGAACCGTTCTTCAGTTCGCTAACTGTGATGGTTGCGTCTTCCAGGTCATTCTTGGTCCACAGTACGGCCTGTGCGTTTATCCTTTCGCCTTTCCAGGCTTTCGTCTGCAGGCGGGTTGTCTTTTTCACATCGGGAACGTCCAGCTTTTTATAGCGGATATCCGTTGTGCCCCAGCTAAACTCGGTTGGCGTTTTCATCTTGTTCCAGACCTCCTCACTGTCGTGCGGCTTTGTGTCTGTCAGTTCCTCATAATTGCCCAATGGATATTTTTCTGTCTGTTGGGCGAAACAGACGGGCCCAAACGCAAGTAAGGCCGATAAGATCAGAGCGTTTTTCATGTACGATTGTTGTTTTTTTAGTTTACGAGGGTAAAGATAAGAAAGAATTTTCAATTGCCAATCCTTTTGTAATGGCAAGTAATTAGGTCCCCGTTCTCGTCGTGCAGATGCATTCCGCTGCCTTCGCAATAGCGAAACATGTCGCAGTCGGCGCATTGTCCTTTCTTTGTCCATTTCCGGTTGCGGTATTCCTTGAAGCCGTTGTTCCAGACATCGATAAAACTGTCTTTATAGATGTTTCCCTGGTGATAGTTGGCGCGGATGCTCGGACAGCCGGAAATGGAACCGTCTATCAGGACCGATGCGGTGCTGACACCTGCGTCGCAGTGGAAAATCTGGTCGCGCACTTCGCCTTCATAGTTGCCGAGGAAGCCCTCGCAGGCAAAGTCTACGTGTATCTTTCCTTCGTGGCGGCAATGGCGGATGAATTGGAGGACCCAGGTGAACTGTTTGTCGTCGATCTGCAATTCCGGTGTTTCTGCCGCCCGTCCGACCGGGAAAATGGTAAAGATACGCCAGTTCCTGACTCCCATCTCGATCAGGAAATCTTTGAACAGCATCAGGTCCTTAAAATTCTTCTGGTTGACGCAGGTCACGACATCCCACGCGATTTCTTTTTCTTCCGCCAGCATCGCAATGGCGTTGACGGCACATTCGAAACTCCGCCGGTTGCCCCGTAGCCAGTTGTGCGCCTCTTCGAAACCGTCGAGGCTGATGGTGATGGAGTGCATGCCGGCGGCAAGCAATGAGTCCAGTCGTTCGCGGGTGAGCAGCAGTCCGTTGGAGACAATTCCCCAAGGGTATTCACGTTTGTTCAGTTCCCGTCCGCAGACCTCGATGTCCTTGCGAACCAACGCTTCCCCTCCGGTAAAGACGATCATTACCTGGTGCGGGTTCACATGCGGGGTGATTTCGTCGATGACTTTCAGGAAATCTTCGACAGGCATATCGGGATGCGCCGACGAAACATGGCAATCGCTTCCGCAATGGCGGCAGGACGCATTACAACGAAGCGTACACTCCCAAAAGAGTGTACGCAACTCATGTATCTTGGCCCGGTTTCTCCGGATACTTCTGAATAGTTCTAAAGCAAGACGTTTTCGTAATCCTGGACGTTTATTCATTCTTAATCTCCTCTTTTAGGATGAAATTTACTTCTTTTTCGACAGAGCCTTCAAACCAGCCTCCTTTATCTCCTTTATAATCACTATTGGAAATCGCTATATCTGTAGAGTCCTTTTCGTATGAACCGTTCAGGGCGCCGTCGATATCTGTAGCAATGATTCGTAATCTACTGGTTGGGATTTCTTCAAACTGGCAGGTGAAAGTTCCGGCAGAATTTGTTGAAACAGCCGGGATTGTGTCAAACCAGCTTTTACTGTTTCCATGATGTTCCACCAGACATTTGATTTCAATATCTGAGATCGGCATATTTTCTTTGTTTACAACTTTGCCATTAATCATGAAATTGGCATGCGGAGTCCCGTACATGTCAGGCATATCGTCCATTTCTTCATCATGGCAACCGGTAAATCCCAGTATTGCCAATATACCGGCCAATATCCAATTGGCAGTCTTCAATAATTTATGATTCAGTGTTTTCATAAGGCTAACTATTTATTTGTTTTTGTTTCTGCTTCCTTTTCTTTTAGCACGATTGTAATCTCTTTCGTCGCTTCTCCCAGATACCAATCGCCGTCTCCACCTTCCAGTTTCATGTCTTTAAAGGAAACGGATGTACTGTCCGGTGCATAGTCTCCGCCGTTTGCATTTCCGTCGATATCTGTAAAGAAGAGCGATATGTATTTATTATCTTTCGTATAAATGAATTCACCTTTGCTGTCTGTGTATAGGGTGTCAACATAATTAGGAGAATCCGTATAAGCGGTACGTATTTGGATTTGTGGAATCGGGATCTGGGCTTCATTGATGACTTTCCCTTTGATTGTAAACTTGGCGTGCGGGCATCCGTACATGTCAGCTCCGCCATCACATGTCGTGAAACCTAATAGTGCAAGTAGCCCGCCCAGTAGCCAGTTTATGTTTTTCAATAGAGAAGTAGAAACCTTTTTCATATTTTTATAGCATTTGTTTATACTATATAGATGCAAATATAAGGAATATAGTTGCATCTTATATCTTTTTCCCAAAAAGGTTCTTCCCCGTGTTACTCCCGACTATCAAAATGATATTACGATAGCATCTAATTCGGATTACTACCCCATATAAATGATTTTACTATAGCGGGTAATATTTTTTAACGTATTATTCTGGTAGCCGTTTGATGTGATCCGGTTACGAATTGTCAATCCCGGACAGGGCGGAAAAGGGGCGTCAAGATGAAATAAAAGCCCCGGAATACCCGGAATAAGCCGGATATTGAGTAACTTAGCGGCCCTAATTCAATCTATCAGTCAAACATGAAAGATTTTCTGCGTATACTGAGGCGCTTTGTGCCTCCCTATAAGAAATATATGGTGTGGAATGTGATATTCAATATCCTGTCTGCCATATTGAATCTATTCTCTTTCGCTTTAATCATACCGATTCTGAATATCCTGTTTAAAATCAGCGACGAAACATATACGTATATCGATTGGACATTTAATCCGCTGTCCTTCGAGGCTTGGAAAGCGACTCCCGAACTGCTGAAAAATAACTTCTTCTGGTTTGTTTCCGACATGATCGAGACGAAAGGCGGTTCTTTTACGCTTATTATCTTAGGTATATTCCTGGTTGTATCGACTTTTATGAAGGTCGGGACCATGTATCTGGCTTTTTACACGATGATTCCGATCCGTACGGGAGTCGTGCGCGATATCCGTAACCAGATCAACCGCAAGATTACGGAGCTTCCTCTCGGCTTTTTCTCGGAAGAACGGAAAGGCGATATCATTGCCCGCGTGTCGGGTGACGTGAACGAGATCGAGACTTCTATCATGAGCTCGCTCGATATGCTCTTTAAGAACCCGATCCTTATATTGATCTACCTGATCGGGATGATTGCGATCAGCTGGCAATTGACGCTTTTCGTGTTTATCCTGCTACCTGTCGCCGGTTACGTGATGGGCCAGGTCGGTAAGAAGCTGAAACGGAAATCATTCGAGGGGCAACAGCAATGGGGCTATCTGATGAGCCAGATCGAGGAAACGTTGGGTGGCCTGCGGGTCATCAAGGCTTTTAATGCGGAACATAAGATACAGGAGCGTTTTGAGAATAGCAACGAAACGTTTCGCCGGCTGACGAACCGTATCTATCGCCGTCAGCAACTGGCGCATCCGATGAGCGAGTTCTTGGGAACGGCAACGATCGCGATCGTGCTCTGGTACGGAGGAACGCTGATCCTGAGCAGTAACAGTCCGATCGACGCTTCTACTTTCATCTACTATCTGGTGATCTTTTATAGCATCATCAATCCGGCGAAGGATCTGAGCAAAGCCTCATACGCCATTCAGAAAGGGCTTGCCTCCATGGATCGCGTGGATAAGATCCTGAAAGCGGAAAGCGATATCAACGATCCGGAGAATCCGAAGCCTATTGCCCTGAATGAGAGCATCCGTTACCAGGATGTCTGGTTCAAATATCAGCATGAATGGGTTCTGAAAGGCATCGACCTGACAATACCTAAAGGGCGTACGGTGGCCCTGGTCGGACAGTCCGGTTCGGGAAAGAGCACGCTGGTGGATTTGCTGCCCCGTTTCTACGATGTGGATAAAGGCAGCATAACGATTGACGGTACGGATGTGCGCGATGCGACCCTGTACGACCTGCGCAGCCTGATGGGGAATGTGAACCAGGAGGCGATTCTTTTTAACGATACGTTCTTTAATAATATCTCTTTCGGAGTGGAAGGAGCTACGCTCGAACAGGTGCAGGAAGCGGCCCGCATCGCCAACGCGCACGATTTCATTATGGCGAGCGAAGAAGGATATGATACCAATATCGGCGACAGGGGCGGTAAATTGTCCGGCGGGCAGCGCCAGCGCATCAGCATTGCCCGTGCCATCCTGAAGAACCCGCCGATCCTGATTCTCGATGAGGCCACTTCCGCACTCGACACCGAGTCGGAACGTCTGGTACAGGAGGCTTTGGAGAACCTGATGCGTAACCGTACGACGATCGTGATCGCACACCGCCTTTCGACTATCCGCAATGCCGATGAGATCTGCGTAATGCACGAAGGCGCGATTGTGGAACGCGGACGGCATGACGAACTGATCGAACTGAACGGATACTATAAAAAGCTCTGCGATATGCAAAGTTTCTGATTGTCAATTGAAGAAATAAATATTTTAATAGCCATGAAACTAAAATGTCTCTCGTTCATATTGCTTTTCCTGACAGGATGCAATATGCCGGATGTGAAAACGGGCAAGCCGTTATCCTATCATTTTAATGCTCCCGCAAATATCTGGGAGGAAACATTCCCGTTGGGCAACGGGCGTCTCGGATTGATGCCGGACGGAGGTGTCGAAAAAGAAAACATCGTCTTGAACGAAATCTCCATGTGGTCCGGCAGCAAGCAGGATACCGATAATCCGCAGGCCTATTACTCGCTGGCGCAGATACGGCGACTGCTTTTTGAAGGCCGTAATGATGAAGCGCAGGAACTGATGTATAATACATTCGTTTGCAAAGGCGCAGGTAGCGGACAGGGGCAAGGAGCCAATGTCCCTTACGGCAGTTACCAGCTATTGGGTAATCTGACATTGAACTATGATTATCAGGGGGCGGCCGACTCGATCTCGGGCTATCGGCGTGAACTGAGTCTGGACAATGCGATTGCGACCGCCTCTTTTAAAAAGGGCAAAGTGAATTACGATCGTGAAGTCTTCACCTCCTTTGCTGATGATTTGGGAGTGATCCGCCTGACGGCCGATGCCGATAAAGCACTGAACTTCTCTTTTGGGATGAACCGTCCCGAACATTATCGGGTGATGTCAGACGGCAACGATCTGCTGATGCAGGGACAACTGCCTGATGGCGTAGATACGCTTGAGATGAAAGGTCTGCGTTATGCATCCCGTGTCCGCGTCCTGCTGCCGAAAGGCGGAACCGTTACTCCCGGCGACTCGACGATTTCCGTGCGCAATGCTTCCGAAGCTATTTTGCTGGTCAGCATGGCGACCGATTATTTCGATAAGGACCTGGACGGACAGATCTCTTCTTTACTGGCAAATGCCGAAAAGAAAGATTACGCTTCCCTGAAGAAATCACATATCGCGGCTTACCGTTCTCTTTTCGGGCGTGTGGAGCTGGACCTGGGGCGTTCTTCCCGGGAAGATCTGCCGATGGACGAACGTCTTATCGCTTTCAGCGAAGATCATAACGACCCTTCGCTGGGTGCGCTTTACTTCCAGTTCGGGCGTTATCTGTTGATCTCTTCCACCCGTGTAGGTCTGTTGCCTCCTAATTTGCAGGGACTTTGGTGCAATACGATCAACACTCCCTGGAATGGCGATTACCATTTGAATATCAATTTGCAGATGAATCTTTGGCCGGCAGAGGTGGCGAACCTTTCCGAACTTCATCTTCCGTTAATAGAATGGACAAAGCAGCAGGTTGCCAGTGGTGAACGGACGGCAAAATCCTATTATAACGCTCGTGGTTGGGTGACGCATATCTTAGGTAACGTGTGGGAATTTACGGCTCCGGGCGAACATCCGTCGTGGGGCGCGACCAATACTTCCGCCGCCTGGCTTTGCGAGCATCTGTATATGCACTATCTCTATACATTGGATAAAGAATATCTGACAGATGTCTATCCCGTATTGAAGGGTGCTTCACAATTCTTTGTGGATATGTTGGTGGAAGATCCCCGCAATAAATATCTGGTGACGGCTCCGACTACTTCGCCGGAGAACACCTATAAGCTACCGAATGGGAATATGGTGAATGTTTGTGCCGGTTCGACGATGGACAATCAGATCGTACGGGAACTCTTTACCAACACGATCGAGGCGGCGAATATCCTCGGTGTGGATGCAGACTTTGCCGCCGAGCTCGCTGCCAAGCGTGCTCGTCTGATGCCAACGACGATCGGTCAGGACGGACGTATCATGGAATGGCTCGAACCGTATGAGGAAGCAGAACCTCATCATCGTCACGTATCCCATTTGTACGGCCTGTATCCGGGTAATGAAATTTCAACGGAGCAGACGCCGGAACTTGCCGAGGCTGCCCGCAAATCGCTTATCGCCCGCGGTGATGAGAGCACGGGATGGTCGATGGCATGGAAGATCAATTTCTGGGCAAGGCTGCATGATGGCGACCACGCTTATAAGCTGTTGGCTGACTTGCTCCGTCCTACTAATTTCCGTAAGATGGATATGATGAACGGTGGCGGAACTTGTCCGAACCTGTTCTGCGCGCATCCTCCTTTCCAGATCGATGGCAACTTCGGCGGTTGTGCCGGTATTGCCGAAATGCTCGTACAGAGCCAGACCGGACGGATCGAACTGCTCCCGGCCTTGCCTTCTGCCTGGAAAAGCGGTAGCTTCAAAGGACTGAAGGTGCGCGGCGGTGGCGAAGTGTCTGCGAAATGGGCGGAAGGGCAGTTGACAGAAGCCGGTCTGAAAGCATTGGTCCCCGGTACTTTCCGCATCAAACTCCCTGCTAACTCCGCCAATATGAGCATCAAACTCAACCAAAAATCCGCCTCCCTCCCCGTAGTCGACGGCATGCTGTCCGTAGAGTTGCAGGAGGGGGATCGGTTGGAGTTGAAGTTTTGATCTGATTATCTAAGATAAAGATAAAAAGGTGTGTTTAGTATAGAAACAAGAGACTAAACACATCTTTTAAATTAAGAAGAAAGAGAAGAAACTTGTTTCTGTATTTCTCTTTTTATCATATCCCAATCAGTAATGCTGAACATCAAAGGTTCGGGCTCTTCTTCCGCATCGTCAAAATAGGAAAGGCTTTTAATGACCATAAATATGGAACCGTCTGTATATTTCTCTGAATAAAAACGAAGCATTTCTTCTAACGAAAAATATTGGAGGAGGAAATAGACATCAATAAAATCCTTTTTTGTACCTCTGCCAGTTATTGCCGCCAGTTTCATGGCACAAATATCTTCCAGACCTGCCAGTCGAAGAAAATCAGTGTTATTTACTGGAGCTAACCAAGGATATCCATAGTTTACAAGATCTACTTTTATATTGTTAATGGTGAAGATATGGATGTTCTTTGAGTTCTTTATGATTGAAATCTTTCCTAAAGGACGGATTATTTCAAGAACCTCATCCGGCTCTATAGACAAAGCTCCAAATAAATCTAAATCAACAGATGTTCGATGGCCAATTTGTAAAGCCAGCGAAGTTCCTCCTGCCAGACGCAGACTTTCAAATTCCGGAATAGCCAGAAGATTTTTTAAAAGTTCCAGTGTTGCGGGATCGATTGTTTTGTAGTGTAGCATCTGAACTGTTCTCTTGGAATGTGTGATATTGTTGAAATAAAAGCGAGAGCCCGGGGTTCGAGATCCCGGAACTTTTTTGCGGTACAAGCTATATCAGATATTGGAATATAACGGCAAAGTAAATCCCAGTCATTTAAAGTACCGTATTCCAGTACACGTTTGATAATAAAAGCGCCATGATGATCCCAGTCCAGTTTATCCCGGTCTGTATCCCAGAATAAATGCGGGGAAAACTTTCCGATAATATCTTGTTTGACTGTTTGCATATAGCCTTTATTTGTTTATTGTTCTGTCGACAAATATACAGACTTTTCTTAATATAACGGCAATTTATAAATAAATCCAACCGATAAGCGTTGGGTGTTTTCGACAGAAGCACCCAGCGCTTTTGCTTTTTCCGTCAGGCTGTAGGAACGGCCTGTTCCTGTCAGGAAGATGTGCAGGTTTTCGTCTGCCATCGGATAGAATTCGATACCGGCCTGATAGCCCCAGGCGGTGCGGTATTTTCCGGAAGGGAGCGCATCTTCACTACTTCCGGCTTTATAGACGGAACCTGTTTCGTACATGCCTTTGGCAGAAACGTTCCATTTCGGATGAAAACGGCAGTTCATTTTGGCTACAAACGAAATATACTGGACATTGCGGAGGCAGACAGGGCCTTCTTCATCCTCATTGCCAACCGGAATCGATTCGGTCAGGATGCCCAGCGGGTCGAGCGAACCGCGTGTATACATCACATCCAGATAGCCGTCGAACGGGCCGGTACAGACATTGTGTCCCGCCCAGGCCATATACATCCATTTCCCTTTAGCCTGCTCGCCGGCGGTAGCTGAGTAACGGAGGTTTAACACTTCGTCCAGATAGCTGCTGTTCCAATTAAACGTATAGAAAAGCGGAGCGCGCGGCTTTTCTATCCCGGCGGGCAGTATGCCGTAGGCATCTTCCATGCTGCCGATGCGGTTGTCCGTCACCTGTACGCGCAATTCCTGCGAGGGCGTCAGTTGGTAAGCCAACGTTGCACCTGTGAAATAGCAGTCCATATACTCGTTCATGTCGCTGTACTCATATACCTCGACCGGATTCATGTCATATTCAAATCCACCCCAGGCAGCATCCTGTTTTCCGAGGATAACCGAGAATTTGTCGTTTAGGCGGTAACCGATCAAGGCATACTCGATCGATTCCGGCAGGTTTTCCAAGTCCATCCCTTCATTTCCCTGGTTGAGGTTTTGCCGGTACCAGTAGAAAAGCCGGTCGTTTACTTCGCCGGCCGCTTCGAGCTTGATATGGTTAAAACGGAAAGCCGCTTCATCCAGCTTGTTACCGGTGAAGAACGTATTAAAAGAGGCGTGCATTTCCAGATTCAGATTGAATACATTATTCCGCCGGGGAATCTTTGTTGCATATTCAAACAGGGAAACGGCAGACGAATCCCGTTCGGGGATGATCGATTGCGCCTGCGAGAAAGTAGTACATAAAAAGAAGGCTGACAGCCAGAATGCCGTTAGTCGTTTCATTGTCGATTACGATTGTGTTTGATTCTGGCTGCAAAGATACTATTTCTCTTCAGTTTTGCCCATGTGTTTCATCACCTTTGCATCCAGATAAAAGATCAGTTCTTCTGCAATATTCGTACAGTGGTCGCCGAAACGCTCCATCTTGCGGATCACGCCGGCCATATAAAGGCCTGCCAGCGCACTGCTCGGATGAGCTTCGATATAGTTGGCAATCAGGTGTGTCGAATTATGATTGATTTCGTCGATAAGATTGTCTTTCATGAAAATGCGTGAGGCGATCTCCGAGCTTTCCTTCTCGAAGGCTTCCTGCGCGAGGGAGAACATGGAGAGAAGCTCCTGTAGCATCTCTTCCACGCGTGTATCCTTGATCAATTCCGGGTCGAGCGGTTCCCCTTCCGGCAGGTTGACGGAGAAACGGGCGATACTCTCGGCAAAATCACCCAACCGTTCGAGGTTCGTATTGATCTTATACATCGCCAGCACGAAGCGGAGGTCGACGGCTACCGGCGCATACAGGGCGATGATGTCCTCGCAGTCGCTGTCTATCTTCAGTTCGAAAGCATTCACGCGGCGTTCGCGATTGATGACTTTATAGGCAAGTTCCTTGTCACCTGTCAGCATAGCTTCGCCGGCATTGTATATCTGCTGGTGGACAAGCGCCCACATCTCGTTGATCGTATTCTTCAACGTCGTTATTTCCTTCTCAATGACTTTCATCTGTTTATTAATTATTAATTCTTAATTTTTTAACTACCCAAACCTTCCCGTAATATAATTCTGAGTCGATTCCTTTTCCGGATTAGTGAATATTTTACGCGTATCACCATATTCGATCAGTTCTCCCAAATAGAAATATCCCGTCTTATCGCTCACACGGGCAGCCTGCTGCATGTTGTGCGTGACGATTACGATGGTATAATCCTTTTTCAGCTCATGCACCAGATCTTCAATCTTGCTTGTCGAGATCGGGTCGAGGGCCGAGGTCGGTTCGTCCATCAGCAGGATAGAGGGGGAAATTGCTAATGCGCGGGCAATACAAAGCCGTTGTTGCTGGCCGCCGGAAAGGGCGAAAGCCGAATCTTTCAGCTTATCCTTCACTTCTTCCCAGAGGACTACCTGTTTCAGGCTCTTAACCACTGTTTCTTCAATATATTCTTTGTCTTTGATTCCATTGACACGGAGCCCGTAAGCGACATTTTCAAAGATCGTTTTCGGGAACGGATTAGGCTTCTGGAATACCATTCCGACATTTTTACGGAGTGTATCGATCTTTTCCCCTTTTTCGTAGATATTCCGCCCGTCGATGAAGATTTTCCCTTCCAGACGCGTGTCCGAAATCAGATCGTTCATGCGGTTGAATAGACGGAGGAAGGTAGATTTTCCACAGCCCGACGGGCCGATAAAGGCTACCGAGGTATTGGCTTCTATCTGCATCGAGATGTTTTTCAATGCATGGAAATCGCCATAATAGAAATCTACGTTTTGAGCATCAATCTTTATCATACTAATAATTTATTAATTTGCCAATTTGCCAATATGCCAATGAAAATACATCTATTCTTAATTGGCACATTTAGCAAAGCGCCACATTGACCTATTGGCACATTATCTAATTCATTTTTACCTTTTTGGCGAAGTAGTTACGCAAAGCATTAGCCAGCAGGTTGACAATCAATACGATTGCAATCAATACCAATGCCGTTCCGTATGCCATGCCGCGTGAGGCTTCGACGTCCGTACCGCTGGTCGAAATTACATACAGGTGATAGGGCAATGCCATACACTGGTCGAATATGCTTTCCGGCAGTTGAGGAAGGAAGTAGGCGGCTACGGTGAACAGGATCGGTGCCGTTTCCCCCGAAACACGTCCGACAGACAGGATCAGGCCGGTGATGATATTCGGGAATGCCATCGGAAGCACCACGCGGCGGATTGTCTGTAGTTTTGTTGCGCCCAGAGCCAGGCTCCCGTGGCGGAACGAATCTTCAATACTTTTCAAGGCCTCTTCTGTTGTACGGATAATCAGTGGCAACGACATCAGTGCTAATGTAAACGAACCGGCTATGATAGAGTCGCCCCATCCCAGCGTGTTGACAAACAGTGACATACCGAACAGGCCGAACACGACCGAAGGTACGCCGCTCAGGTTGTTCGTCATGACGCGTATGAAACGGATCAACTTGCCGTTTGTCGCGTATTCATTCATATAAATACCGCTCATGATCCCGATCGGGAAACTGATGATACTGCTTCCGAGGATGAGGTAGAACGTTCCGACGATTGCCGGATAGATTCCCCCTTTTGTCATGCCGTCTTCAGGTGCTTTCGTCAGGAAATCCCAACTGATCACGCTGCCTCCCTTGATGATGATAAAGCCCAGGATCACAAACAGGATCGCAACTACTAAATAGCTCAGGAAGGTAAAGAAACCGAAAGCCAACTTTTGTGAGGAACGTTTCTTAGCGTCTATATTTCCTACTTTTTGTACAGGTGCCATATTCTATTAATCAGATTTTTCTTTTAGATGAAATATATTCAACCGTGATACTCAATATCAAGGTGATGAGGAAAAGGACTGCACCCAGCAGGAACAACGCTTCGTAGTGTGCACCGCCGGCAGGCGCCTCTCCGAGTTCGGCAGCAATGGTTGCCGGAATGGTTCGTACAGGTTCAAAGAAGGATGTCGGGATGACAGCCGCATTTCCGGTTACCATCAGCACCGCCATTGTCTCGCCTATCGCACGTCCGATACCCAGCACGATAGCCGACGTGATACCGGAGATCGAGTAGGGGATTACTACCTTATAAATGGTTTGCCATTGAGTTGCCCCCAATGCCAGACTTGCCTCTTTCATAGCACGTGGTGTCGTCCGCATGGCATCTTCTGCAACGGTAATAATGGTGGGAAGAGCCATGATCGCCAACACAACGCTGCCGGCGAAAGCCGTTTCACCGACCGGCAGATGAAGCCCTTTCTGTATCAACGGAACGATCACCACCAACCCGAAGAAACCATAGACGACAGACGGGATGCCAGCAAGCAGTTCGATGATAGGCTTCAGTAAATCGCGTGTCCGTTTGTTTGCAATCTCCGCCATATAGATCGCAACGGCTATCCCGAAAGGAAGCGAGAGGACGATTGCGCCGATACTGACGAGCAACGTCCCCAACAATAGCGGAACCAGTCCGAATATCGGGGCGGGAGTGGAGGTAGGATACCATTTTGTCCCGCCGAAAAATTCACCCGGCGTGATCTTCTCTTCCGGAAGAATCCTGCCCTGAAAGCCGTTTTCCAACAGATATTGTTTCGGGAAGAACGCAATGATGCCCGGCTCTTTAGCCACCAGCTCGCTGATTTTCTGCGGTACATACTGAAACTCGTCGCCCAGCTCTTCTTCGGAGTAGTAATTGGTCAGATCGGAGAAACGGAATATCAGGATTTCTTGGTCTTTCCCTGTTATATCTTTCCAGTTACTGATGTCTCCGTCGAAAATATCCATGATCTTTTCCGGCGATAGTTTTTTCACGTCATTACTTTCATTTACGGCAAGTACGTAACCTTCTTCAATGGCCGGAGTGTTAAAAAGGCCGCCAGCCTCTTTAAACAGGAAAAAGACAATCAGTAAAATCGTCAAACTGCTGACACTTCCGCTGATAAGCAATCCCCCTTCTACAATCTTTTCGAAAAACTTTTTCACTTTGTTTACCTTTTTATTCTGCTGCAAAGGAACGAAACAGACATTAAGATGCTGTTACACGAGGTTGAATGAGGTGTTACGATTTTGTTACGTTTGTATTTCAGGATTCATTGCAGGCCATTATTCAATTGATCCTGATCAAATGGAAATTCCTTCCTTATGAATTGTTATTATGATATATTTATTTTATAATTATGATAGATGTAATTATTAATTTAAATATATATAGAAATAATATATGATATATATCAAAAGTATAATTGATAGGAGTGAAAATAGAAAGCCTTGCCGACTCTTTTGAAAAAGGATGCGCAGGTTTTCGGATTTGCTTCGGCTCTCATTTTACAAAATAGGCTCATTTTTCTCCTGTTTTGATGCTTTTCTTCAAAAATGCAAGATTTTAGCTTGTAGTATTACTTAAATATAACGCTGTAATTGTTTAATAATCAAGTGAATATATGATAGGTGTGGAAATTACAAAAAGTGCCGTTTTTTGTATATATAATTGGTATTTTTATCTTTTGTAATTTGCTGGGAATCAACATTGTAATTTCCTGAAATTGAAATGACGAAAAAAACGTACGTTTATTTTCGTCACAAAAATACGCATACTTTTTA
>OGZX01002638.1_pt1 | contig 13859 bp, 10 predicted proteins | sample 1576881 | NCBI WGS metagenome assembly OGZX01 (sample SAMEA3541542, study PRJEB24748) | human gut metagenome | biome: human gut; feature: human-associated habitat; material: faeces | place: China | collected 2012
TGGAAGGAGAATACGGTGAATCAGATCTTTGCATCGGTGTTCCTGTTATCCTTGGTAAGAACGGTATCGAAAAGATCGTTGAACTGGAACTGACTGCTGAAGAAAAAGAATTGTTCGCTAAGAGCGCTGCAGCTGTTAAGAGCACAAACGAAGCATTGAAAGAAGTTGGTGCCTTATAATCAGGTAAACGACTGAAATAAACAAAAAAGAGAATTCCACCCGGAATCCTCTTTTTTTGTTTATAACAATTTCTATCTTTACACGCCTAAGACAAGCTAGTATTATATTATGCATGAAAAATCCATACATAGCGAAACTATAAATAAGCTTCGTGAAGGTTCTCACGAAGCTTTTGATACATTATATAATGTATACGCAGATTCCCTGTACGGATTTGCCTTATTACATACCAAGTCGGTTGTACAAGCAGAAGATATTGTCCAAGAGACTTTTCTTAAATTGTGGAACATGAGGGCTTCCCTATCTGTGGAAGGATCTTTCAAGTCCATGTTGTTCACCATTGCAAAAAATCATGTGATCGATATTTTCCGCCAACAAATAAACCGGCCTAATTTCGAAGACTACATCGCTTTCTGTGAAGATGAAAACTTGCTCGATAATACCTCCGTCGAGAAAATATATTACGATGATTTTCTGGAAAAGTTGGCGATTGCCAAACAAAAGCTTACTCCTGCCCAACGGAATATCTTCGAACTCAGCCGTGAAGAAGGAATGAGTAACGCCGAAATAGCAGCCGCCTCAGATCTGTCGGAGCAGACAGTAAAGAATCATTTATCTGCCGCACTAAAGATACTGCGCACCGAATTACGCAAATACAACTTCATCTTTGCTCTTTTTATTTAAGTTCAAACAAATATGTTTTACAACACATCAAAATAGCTGGTACTATTTTGATGCTATTACGTGTAACTATAAACGATGACAAAATATGACTGATTTATTCAATAAATTATATTCTCAATTCCTAAATGGAAATACCGATCGGGAAAGATTCAAAGACTTCAAAGAGTCTTTGAATCGACTTCCGGATACAGAACTATCCCAAAAGATGGAAAAGTTCTGGTTGGAAAATGAGAACTATCCGGCTATGGATATACAGCATAAACAGAATATCCGCAAAAAACTTCACGAGCAAATAATACCTCAACAGAAGAAAACGTTTATGTACTGGCGTCATATTGCTGCGGCCGTCGCAGTAATCGCCTTACTATCCGTAACAGCCTGGAACATATCCGTTATGCAAAAAAAGAATTCGGTTGATCCCTTCCTGGCAGAAGTTCCGGCAGGAAACAAAGTACAATTAACATTACCGGATAAAAGCTCCGTCAAATTAAATTCGGAAAGTACCCTGTCGTATACCTATCAAAACGGTAAACGCGTTGTTAAACTGGCAGGGGAAGCCTATTTCCATGTCTCAAAAGATAAGGAACATCCTTTTGTCGTACAAACGGGAGATTTAAACATAGAAGTACTGGGTACCAGCTTCAACGTTTGTCTCGACAACGACAATAATTCGATCGAAACATCCCTGATAGAAGGATCTATCCGTCTTTATGATTCGAAATATCCTTCCGAAACATTCATATTAAAACCCAACCAGAAAGCAATCTATTCCGGCAATCGGAAAATCAGCCTTTACAATACGGATAATGTAAAAGAAACGGCCTGGACACGCGATCACCTGGTTTTCGAATCAGAAAAGCTCAGCTCCGTATTCCATAAAATAGAGCGATGGTACGGTGTAAATATTGAATTGAAATGTCCGGAAATAGCCAACGACCGTATTTCCGGTTCCTTTAAAAATGAACAATTGCCTTATGTAATGGAGGCTTTGAAAATTCAATACGGATTCAATTATGAAATAACAGGAAACAATGTAGTAATCAATAAGTCTAATAAATTAAAAAATAAGTAAGCCTATGAAATGAAGTATTTATCTATCAACAGAGTATGTATTAATATTAAATATCAACTTAAATCTAATTTAAAGTAATCATGAAGCAAGTGTTTTGGAGTATTGTACTCCTATTCTTCTGTTCAACAATGTATGCGCAGGACATTTCGCAAAAAATATCAATGAATCTGCAGAATGTCACGCTAAAAGAGTTCTTTAATAAAATAGAAGCTCAATCTTCTTTATCCGTTGTTTACCGGGACATTATCCTGAGTGAAAATCCGGATATCGTAGTTTCAGTAACAGACCGTCCTTTACAGGAGGTCCTGAATCTAGTACTGGAAAAACACGGTCTTTCTTACAAAATCAGTAACAAGACAATTGTAATCGTTAAAGCTCCGGCTAAAGCTTCCGGCAAACAAGCGGAAAAAACAATTACCGGGGTTGTACTGGACGAAACAGGTATACCTGTGATTGGTGCCAATGTTGTTGTAAAAGGCACGACCAATGGTACAATAACCGATATCGACGGTAACTTCACCCTTAACACAGCCTCCGGAGAATCATTACTGATCTCTTACATCGGTTACCTTCCCGTAGAAGTAAAGGTATCGAACGCCAGCAAAATAGATGTTTTGCTGAAAGAGGATGCGCAGGGACTGGATGAAGTGGTTGTAGTCGGTTATGGTACCGTTAAGAAAAGAGACCTGACCGGAGCTGTCGCCTCTGTCAATGCCGCCAAGATTACGGCTGTTCCGACTACCACTGCTGCCGAAGCGCTGCAAGGACGTATCCCGGGCGTCGTAGTATCCAACTCAAACTGGTCGCCGGGGGCAACTCCTAGTGTAATGATCCGTGGTAAACGTTCTATTAAAGCCAGCAACGACCCATTGTATGTAATCGACGGTGTGCCCGTTACCGGCGGTATGGGAGAGATCAGCCCTTCGGATATCGAGTCGATGGAAGTATTGAAAGATGCCTCCGCAACAGCCATCTATGGTGCCCGTGGTGCTAACGGTGTTATCCTGATCAGTACCAAACAAGGCAAATCCGGCAAAACCCAAATTGACTACAACGGTTATGTGGGCGCACAAACCATCTTAAACCAGTTGGAATTATGGGATGGCGGAGAATATGCAGAATACACTCGTGAAGCTTATCGCAACACAGCAAACTCAGCGATACGATACAATTCGGATGTAGCTTCCAGAGATCAGGACATGGTTTGTCCGGGATTCACACGCGACCCGTCGATCATGGAATCCGTTATGATGGGTTGGGGCGACAATGGCGTTTATGATCCGTCACGGGTACGTACTACGCATTATATGGATAACGTAACCCGTACCGGTATGGTGACCGACCATCAGCTGAGTATCCGCGGTGGCGGCGAACGGACCAACTTCCTGGCTTCCGCTACTTACAATAAGAATAACGGTATTTTCAAAGATGAAGATTATGAACGTTACTCTATTCGTTTGAACCTGAATCATGAGATCAACAAGTATGTGAAGATCGGGGCACAGACACAATATTCACACGCGACTCAACAACGCGGTTCCGGACTTGCCAGTGGTTGGCGTTTAAGTCCCCTGGCCCAGTTGTGGGATGACAAGGGAGAACTTATCCCGTTACCAGGTTCTTACAATGTATATAATACGATGATGGACCTTGTTCCGGGAGCTGTTGACCGCCCATTGAAAACGACCCGCTACCTGGGTAGCTATTTCCTGGATATCAAATTACCGGTCGACGGTTTGAAATTCCGTTCCAACTTAGGTATCGACTCTCGCACCGTGCAAGATTACGAGTTCAGATCGGCGAAAACAAGTAACCGGGGTATGGGTACTTCCTACGCTAAAAATGCCGTAGACAAGTATACGATGTTTACATTGGAAAATATGCTTTTCTATGATAAGACCTTTAACGATAAACACACATTGGGTGTAACCTTGTTGCAATCGATTCAGGAAGATAAAAAGGAAAATGTCAATGTCGCTATGGAAAACCTGCCGTCGGATAATCTTAAATATTACGATTTAGGATCAGGACTGGTGACCAACACGATCGGTAGCTCGATGGTTAAATGGAATATGGCATCGTTCATGGGACGTATCAATTATAACTATTTAGGACGGTATCTGTTAACTGTATCTGCCCGTTACGACGGTTCTTCCCGTTTGGCAGACGGACACAAATGGGTTCTTTTCCCTTCTGCCGCCCTGGCATGGCGTATTAACGAAGAATCTTTCATGGCCAATACATCCGGTTGGCTGGATAACCTGAAACTGAGACTCGGCTTTGGTAAGACAGGTAACTCGGCGGTAGATCCTTACCAGACAAAAGGCCGTTTGACATTGATCCGGTATCCGTTTGACAACGGCGCTTCGGAAACAATCGGTTATGCACCCAATATCATGGCAAACAGTTTGCTGACATGGGAAACGACCGACCAGTGGAACCTCGGTTTGGATTTCGGAATTTTGAAAGGACGTGTCAACGGTACGATCGACCTATATATGCAGAACACACACGATCTGTTATTGGAACGCCAGTTGCCGGTTGTTTCCGGTTTCCCTAACGTGCTGTCAAACGTGGGCAAGACCCGTAATAAAGGTATAGAAGTTTCTATTAATACAATGAATATTAATACGAAAGACTTCCAGTGGAGCACGGATTTAATGCTGTCCTCAAACAAAGAAGAAATCGTCGAATTATACAACGGTAAAAATGATGATATAGGAAGTAAATGGTTCATCGGCCAGCCGGTCAATGTACATTATGATTACAAAAAGGTTGGAATCTGGCAGAACACCGAAGCCGATCTGGCTGAAATGGCAAAATTCGCAGCCAACGGTACCGACTTTGTTCCGGGAGATATCAAAATCGAAGATGTGAACGGTGACCATAAGATTACGGATGCCGATAAGCAGATACTTGGAAATCCGCGTCCGAAACTGATTGCCAGTATGGTAAACACCTTTAATTATAAGAATTTCGACCTATCGGTCTTTTTATATGCCAGTATGGGAGCCATGCTGTATAACGATATTTATGCAGTGGAACATTGCGGACGTAACGGTGGCGTAAAAGTAGATTATTGGACACCGAATAATCCGACGAACGCTTATCCTCGTCCCAGCATCGATGAAGAACGTCCGATCTATATTACATCCACGTATTATGAAAAGGCCGATTACCTGCGTGTAAAAACTATGACACTGGGATATACATTACCCAAAGACCTTACCAAGAAGTTCATGGTAGAAAAGCTGCGTGTATACTTTACCGCCCAGAATCCGTTTATCTTTACCAATTACACAGGTATCGATCCGGAAGCAGCCAAGGTAGACGACTCCGGCAATCCTAAAACAGACGGTAGCGGCTTCGGTACTCCGAGTGTAAGTTCCTGGGTATTCGGTATAAACATGACTTTGTAATTTTAACCTTATAAATAAAGAATGAAAATGAAATCTATATATTACTATATGCTGGCAGGCCTGACACTCTCAACTACAGGTTGCAGCAGCTGGTTAAGCGAAGATGATGCTCCGGTAATGTCGTACGACTATTACGAAACGGAAGCCGGAGTAAATGCAGCCATTACGGCCGCATACGGCTTTCTTCGCTGGGGAGTCGGAGGTGAACGTTTTGATGTCCTGACCGAACATGGTACGGACCTGTTCACAGAAGGGGAAGACGGTAGTCACCGCGAATCATATAACAAGTATGCGACACAACTGAATCCGGATGACGGTATTTTATATGAGATGTGGGAAAACCACTATAAAGGGATCAGTGATGCCAATATTGCCATGCAAAAAATTCTGGATTCACAGGATTTGCTTGAAAATGTGAAATCGCAAAGCTATGCAGAAATGCAGTTCATCCGTGCTTACCTTTATTTCGACCTGGTACAACAGTTCGGACGCATACCGCTGGTAACAGAAGGTAGTTTCGATATCCGTACGAATTTTAAACGTGCTCCGATAGCCGACATATATAATTTAATTATAAGCGATTTACGCAACGCCGCAGAAAACCTGCCGGTAAAAGTTGCGACCAAAGGACGTGCCACCTGCTATTCTGCCGCACATTTATTGTCGAAAGTTTATCTGACCAGGGGCAGTGCTATCAACGACCAGCGCGGCCAACAAACGACAGACATGGACAGTACGTTATATTACGCTGAAAAAGTAATCAATAGCGGAGCCTTTACCCTTCAGGAAAACTTCTCTTCCCTGTGGGATATCAGTAACCAGGGAAATTCGGAAGTCGTATTTGCCGTACAGTTCACGACAGAACCGATGTTTAACGGCGATGGAAACAAACAGCATCTATTCTGGCTGTCATGGTACGAAGACCAGCCGGGCATGTTGCGTGATATTGCTAACGGCCGTCCGTATCGTCGCCATGTAGCAACGAAGAAAACGATGGATGACTTGTTCGACCGTCTGCACGATTCACGTTTTTACAAAAGTTTTAAATGGGTATATTATGCCAATAACGTAAACACGCTGCCCGTATGGGAACCGCTGTCGTATGATGGTACTGTTTATTTCAACCCGGACCCATCCAAAGGACAGATCGCCGGCAAACTGAAGTTCCAGCATGGTGATACGGCTATCTATTACACAATGGAAAAGACCGGATTCGAATCCAACAGCGATAACATGCGTAAATTCCGTGCCAACTATACTTACTCTTACTTCCCCCGTGAAATGCATTCGATCCGTTATTTCCCGTCATTGGTCAAATATCTGGACCCGAACCGTCCTTCTGTTTCGGAAGAAAAAGGTTCACGCGAATGGGTTCGCATGCGTCTGGCTGAAACATATCTATTGGCAGCCGAAGCAGCAGGCCGCAAAGGTGAGTTCGACAAAGCTGCCGAATACATCAATGTGATCCGTAAACGTGCCGCATGGGCTGAGGGAGAACAGAAAGAACAACAAATCTGGCTCTTCGAAGGAGGTGCAAACGATACTAAAAGTACCTATGAGGAACTGAAAGTTACGGCGGCAGACCTGAAAGACGATTTTATCACATTCATCCTCAACGAACGGGGACGCGAATTGCTGGGAGAAACAAATCGTTGGGAAGACCTGGTTCGTTGCGAATTATTATATGACTGGGTGAAAAAATATAACCCGGAAGCTATTCATATAAAACCATATCACAAACTTCGTCCGATCCCGCAGAAACATATCGACCGCCTGAACCCGGTCGGAGAGATCAGCGAAGAGCAAAATGAAGGTTACTATTAATCAGTTGTGGTCTTAATATAGAAGGCGAGGCAAAAAAAATGCCTCGTCTTCCACTAAATAAAAGTCAAAAGTATGATCTCTAAAAAATAAAAGATACTTTTGCATATCATAATACCATACAGTCTATTAATATTAAATCTGTTATGAACAACGAATCAATCAACAGAAGAGATTTCCTGAAAAGAATTGGAGCGATAGAGGGAGGCTTATTACTACTTTCCAGTCCCTGGTTCTCCGCTTTTGCCGATGTAGAACACACGACGGGTAACAAAGCCCGAATAGGATTCATAGGACCGGGATCACGCGGATGCTTCTTATTAGGATTCCTTGCCAAAAATCCGAAAGCGGATATCGTCGCAGTATGCGACATTTATCAACCTTCAATCGATAATGCATTGAAGATAGTACCGAAAGCAAAAGTCTATAAAGACTATAAAGCTTTATTAGAGAATAAAGAAATCGATGCAGTCATCATCGCCGTCCCTTTGTATCTGCATAAAGAGATCGCTATCGCCGCATTCGAAGCCGGCAAACATGTCTTCTGCGAAAAAGCATTGTCCATGACAGTAAAAGATTGCTGGGATATGTATATGAAGCATAAGGAAACAGGCAAGGTCTTTTTCACCGGCCAACAGCGCCTGTTCGATCCCCGCTATATAAAAACGATGGAAATGGTTCATTCCGGCATGTTCGGAGAGATCGAAGGTATCCATACATTCTGGTACAGAAACGGCGACTGGCGCCGCGAAGTTCCCTCCCCGGATATGGAACGGTTTATCAACTGGCGTCTCTATAAAGAATATTCCCGCGGCCTGATGACAGAACTGGGCTGCCACCAATTACAGATAGGAAGCTGGGCCATGCGCTCCATCCCCAACAAGGTGATGGGACACGGTGCTATCACCTACTGGAAAGACGGACGGGAAGTAGACGACAACGTCAGTTGCATTTATGTGTTCGATAACGGCGTAAAATTGACGTTCGATTCCATCATTTCCAACAAATTCTACGGACTGGAAGAACAGATCATGGGGCACTTGGGAACTGTCGAACCCGAAGCAGGAAAATACTACTTCGAGACGCCCGCTCCGGCTCCCGGATTCCTTCAACTCCTCAATCAGATGGAGAACAGTTTGTTCGATTCCGTTGCATTTGCCGGAACCAGTTGGGAACCGGAAACGGCCAAGAGCAACAGTGGCCAATTCATTCTCGGTAAACGTCCCGAAGGCGACGGAACCTCCCTCCTGCTTGATGCGTATGTGGAAGCAGTCATTACAGGTAAACAACCGGAACATATTGCCGAAGAAGGATATTATGCCAGTGCAATGACACTTCTGGGTTATCAGGCGATCGAAGAAGGGCAGATCCTCTCCTTCCCCGACGAATACAAACTGGATTATTTGAACCATAAAAGCCCGAGGTCATGAAAGATACCATCATTACAGCAAGTAGAAAGCGGAGCGAGTTGCTGGCATTCTTAGTTTGTTTTATTATTGCCAATCTCGTAAACATATATTCTATATATACATTCAAAACATCGTGGGCGGAACTCGTCACATCCATCGGATTCGTTACGATCTGCTCCGTCGTACTTTATGTCATTTGGGCCATTATCCGCCTGGTATTCTTCTCTGTCAAACGAATATCGAAACGATAAGTCAACAAAATAACGATTAAACTTACAAGTAAATTATCATGAAAAAAGGATTCATCTATTTAGCTCTGATGAGTTGCACTTTAGCTCCTATCAGTGCTTTTGCACAAGCAGACAACGTATTGACCAGCCAGGAAAAGAATGAAGGCTGGGAACTTCTCTGGGACGGAAAAACAACCAACGGCTGGCGCGGTGCTAAATTGCAGGAATTCCCTAAAAAGGGATGGACGATCATCGGCAACGAACTGGTGGTAGAGAAAGCCAAAGGAGAAGAGTCGGGCAACGGAGGTGATATCGTCACCATCAAAACATACAAAAACTTCGAACTGGTTGCCGACTTCAAGATCACGGAAGGGGCCAACAGCGGTATCAAGTATTTCGTCGACCCGGAACTGAATAAAGGAAAAGGATCGGCTATCGGTTGCGAGTTCCAGATCCTGGACGACGACAAGCACCCGGATGCCAAACTGGGAAGAAAAGGGAACCGGACAGTCGGTTCATTATACGACCTGATCCCGGCCTGCCAGGAGAAACCATTCAAGAAGAATGAGTTCAACACCGCCCGTATCGTAGTGAAAGGCAATCATATCGAACACTGGCTAAACGGCATGCTGGTAGTAGAATACAACCGTAACGACCAAATGTGGAGAGCGCTCGTAGCCGGAAGCAAATATGCCGATTGGCCAAACTTCGGAGAAGCGGAAGAAGGTCATATCCTTTTGCAGGATCATGGCGATGAAGTACACTTCAAGAATGTCAAGATCAAAGAACTGAAATAATCCGTCATTTTCACAGAATGCCTGATATATTCCGACAACTGAATGCCGACAACGGCGTACTATACACATGGTATGAGGCCATGCACACACGCATCGACCTCATACTGTGTGATCGGTCGGAAAACCATTGTCAGGAGACCGCCTATCAGATCAAACAGGAAATAGCCCGGCTGGAAAAGATAGCCGACCGCTTCAACCCTGACAGCGAACTATACCTCCTTAACCGGACAGCCTGCCTCCATCCGGTTGTTGTAAGTGAAGAGCTTTTCCATATTCTATCCGATTGTTTTAATTTATACGAACGAACCTGCCAGTGCTTCGACATCACAGTCCAGTCGACAATACAGCAGGAAGACAGGGCCGGTTGCGTCATCATGGATCAGAACCAGCAAACCGTTTACTTCAGCAAGCAGGGTATCACTCTCGACTTATGCGGATATATCAAAGGATATGCATTGGATAAAATCCGGACGATACTGAAAGAACAATCTATACAAGACGCATTAATCAGCCTCGGAACCAGCTCCGTACTTGCTGTCGGTAATCATCCGGCAGGAAAAGGCTGGATGGTAAATGAGGTACTGCTTACCGATGAGGTACTGACCACCTCAGGCAATAACCGTACCGACCGGCAACACATCCGCCACCCCCGCAGCGGAGAATTTATAACAGGACTGAAAGAAATATCCGTCATTACCCCGACTGGAGCAGAAGGCGAAGCGCTATCGACCGCCCTGTTTGCCGCCACTCCGGCAGAGCAATCATGCATACTCACAAACTTTCCCCAAAAATACGTAACTACCTGCAATTGCTGTACGAACAATCATGATAAACACTAATCCCCTTTGCAATCTCCATTAGCTCATTATTGACAATAACTAAAGCTCTGATTACAGGAAAGATTGGACGAATTGACGGTAGACAATACTTTCCATACATAGTATCAGGATAGAGTGATATACAGATATACATTGACTCTCGGATTGGAGTTATTTATTACATATCAGTCAATTACAGTTTCCTCGTAGTTCTACAACTTGGAAACTCTAGTTTCCTGACAATTCCCCTCTCTGGAAACTCCAGTTCCCTCCGCAGGAAACTGTAATTCCCCGGGCAGGGAACGCCAATTTCCTCGGCAGGAAATTAGAGTTTCCTAACGAGGAAATTAGCACCACCTCTGCATCGGCATTTCATTACATGCCGAAAATACAATAAGAAAAATGAGTCATTCATTTATTCAGCTGCTTTATCATCTACCATCTGCTTTAAAAGATATTCTACATTACAAACATGACGGGTGTATTCCGCCTGTATCTTTCTTGCAACAGAGCAACTGGATGCCATCTGGGCAAGAAACTGTAAATGTTTTCCCAAAGAAGTATTCATTTCCAACCGCTCCTTCTTTTGTATGTTATCTTGTACGGAATAGACTCCGCAAGCTATTTGTATCTCCAACATACCTTCATCCCAGGCATGTTGCGTATACTTGCAAAGTATTCCGAGGTTTCTCTTCAGATCTTTGCGGAGGATGCTTAATATTTCAAAATCACTGCGATTAGAAGAACATGCATTCGGACTAATCAGATGAGCTAGTTTGAGGTAAAAATCTTTCAGTTCTTCGTCGGAAAGAAAGGAGGGGTTTCCATTTGTCTTTCGCATCTCCTCACCTTGTTGAACAGTTAACAAATCTGTTTCCATAAGTATTAATATTAATAATGGATGTAAAGGCGAAGATTTTCTGAATATAAGAGCGGTTCCGCCTGTCCCGTTGCATTTCATCTCTCAAAAGACAGTAGATGCATTAACATTCTACACGGGGGTACGGAACCGCCATATAGAATGATCGCAGGCGGGCATAAAAATGCCCGCTACGAACTGAGGCGGGATTTCCCGTCTTTTGAGAGAATATGAAATGCACGACAAATATACGATAATAATTAAAACAGACAATAAGATATTCCGGATATGAAATATTTCGGTCGATTTTATTGTTTACCTATGTTCTTGATTCTTGTGTATTGAGAAAAATCTTACTGAAATATAACAAAAAAAGAAGGCATCCTTTTCAGACACCTTCTTTTCTGTATATGTTAGTGCTTTATCAATACGAATTCAGCACTTTATTCAATTCATTCACCATCTCTGTAGCCGACTTCTGTGTATCAGCCAGTCCTTCCGGAGTAAACATGGCAACAGTCTTATTCAGCTTATCCAGTTTGCTGCCCTTCAGTTCTTCGCGGAGGATGCGGATTTTTTCAGCGTCCTGGAGGCCTTCTACCAGGCGTTCGAAACGGATACTGCTGCGGGGACCCGGATAGATACTGTATGTATCGCCGGCTGCCCAGGTGCGGAAACGGGAGTCGCGCAACGGATCTTTTGTCCAGCTGTTGACTGCCCAACGCAGGTAACCGTCGTAACCACCGGCAACAGCGTGCAGGATTGTCCACGGAGCTTCTGCCGGCTCAGAGAAGGTAAATGTATTCGGGAAAGCCTCCGAGCAGCAAGTGTAAACGGTACTGATCTGGCCTTTGCGGTCGCGTTCAGCTTTTACGTCTTCCGGGAATTTGTGGCCGTAGGGGATACTCAGGTAATACAGGTCGCCTTGTATCTCTTTATGATAGTTTCCAGCCAGCGTGATCTTAAATTCAGGGTCAGCTTGCTTGATCACCTTGATGGCTTCTTGCATGGCTTCCAACGGACGTTCATCCATAGAAATCGCAGTCTTTTCAAACCAGCCTTTTGCACGCAGGTGGCGGGAGAAATCTTTCAGGAAAGAACCCCAGTAGTCGGCGTAAGCTGCATCACCCGGTTTGGCTTCGATGAACTGGATGCGGTTGGTTGCCTGGTCGTAATAGTCGAAACTCAGTGCCCACGGGATCATGGTGTAGCAGCTGATCAGGTCGTTGATGCCTATATCGTTCATCATGAAATCTACCCATTTGTCGAAAACGGTATAGTCATATTCCCAACTGCCGTCGAGTTTCTTCATGCGGAACACCATGCTGTCGAAATGATCTTCGGTCTGTCCCGCCCAGGGTTTGTGCATGATGCTGGTGGTGATGGCACGCTGTCCGGCGTTGGCCAACATCTTCATGATCGGGCGCATGGCATCGAAATGTTCTTTGCTCCAGAGAGGCACATTATAGTAACGGGCCACGGAGTACGGGTTCTGCCACAAGTCCAGATGAAATTTCCAGTCTTTCGGTTCCGGCAGGGTACGGTTCAGTACATCTATCTCCACCTGTAACTTCATCGGTTGGAAGTTTTCGCCTGAAACGGTCAGTGTTCCTTTATATTTTCCGGGACGTGCATCCGACGGTACCCATACATTCATCCAGATAGGTTGTGTCGTACGGGCGGCGACGTCGTGCATCTTTACGATATCCAACACGTCGGCAACAACGGAAGAATCCCATTCCGCCTTGTTTTCACGTACACCGCAACCGCCTGTGCGTTCTTTGTTCAACTCGTCGGTCATTACGTAACGTACGAAATTGGTGGTGACGTTGGAAGCCGGGATAACGGATGAACCGTTTTTCAATTCGCTGACGGTGATGGTTGCGTTCGACAGGTCGTTGGTAGTCCACAATACGGCCTGAGCGTTTACGCGTTCTCCTTTCCAGGCTTTCGTCTGCCAGCGGGAGGTCTTTGTAACGGTTGGGATACTGAGTTTCGGATAACGAACGTCCGTGCTCGCCCAGCTGAGTTGGGTAGGCGTTGTTATTTTATTCCATACAGCCTCACTATCGTGTGGCTTGGTGTCGGTCAGTTCGGTGTAATCGGTGATATTCGATTGCTGTGCGTAACAAACCGGGCCTAGCGTTAGCAGGGCACAAAGAATAAGAGAGTTTTTCATGTATAAATTCTTTTAGAAGTTTATTCGGGGGATAAAGATAGGAAAAAGATGGGATATTGTACGCAATTACTTTATCCGATTATAATGACAGAACAATAGATTGCCGTTATCGTCATACAGATGCATGCCGTTGCCTTCGCAATAACGGAACATTTTGCAGTCGGCGCATTGCCCTTTGCGTGTCCATTCGCGGTTGCGGTACGGCTTGAATTCGTTGTTCCAGATGTCGATGAATTTATCTTTGTAGATATTCCCCTGGTGGAAATTGGCACGGATACTCGGACAACCGGAAATGGAACCGTCTGCCAGCACCGAAGCCGTATTGATTCCGGCATTGCATTGGAAGATGGAGTCGCGCACTTCGGCTTCGTAGTTCCCGAGGAACCCTTCG
>OGZX01002643.1_pt1 | contig 13841 bp, 8 predicted proteins | sample 1576881 | NCBI WGS metagenome assembly OGZX01 (sample SAMEA3541542, study PRJEB24748) | human gut metagenome | biome: human gut; feature: human-associated habitat; material: faeces | place: China | collected 2012
TCTTCTGCACGTTGGCATGCTGACGTTCCACATCCGTCTTGCCCATGTAAACGATGCATTCCATGTTCATCAAGGCGCAAACGGTAGCTGTAGCAACACCGTGCTGTCCGGCACCTGTTTCGGCAATGATGCGGGTTTTACCCATGCGGCGTGCCAGCAGAATCTGTCCGATTGTGTTGTTGATTTTGTGGGCTCCCGTATGGTTGAGGTCTTCCCGTTTGAGATAAATCTTGCAACCATACTTTTCGCTTAATCGTTTTGCCTGGTAAAGGGGAGAGGGACGGCCTACATAGTCGCGCAGCAACTGGTTGAATTCCTGCTTGAAACTTTCACTTTCCAGTACTTCCAGATAGATGTTCTGTAAGTCTTCCACACACTGGTGAAGGATTTCGGGGATATAAGCGCCGCCGAACTCACCATAATAACCGTTTTTGTCAACTTGATACGTTTTCATCTTTTTGCTATATTATTTTAGTTGTATTCCGTTTGTTTGAAAAAGAAAAAAGGCCCGTCGCAAGTGCGACAGACCTTTCTATGATATCTTGACTAGTATATACACAGGACTGCGTTCCTTACGACCGTTTGAGGAGTAAAGAGCGCCACCACCAAAATGTATTTACTATAAATGTTCTCATGACTGTTTTTGTTATTACGGCAGCAAATATAGATATTCTCTGACAAACTGCAAATGATTTGATGCTTTTTTTGAAAAATATAAGTTTTGCCACTATTCCTTTTTGTACTATATTTGTCTGTCAGAATGATTTGAGGTAAGAACCAAGCGTATAAATTAAGATGAGAAACCTCTGTAAGAACTTTATTTTTACTTTATTATTTGTATCTGTAAATTGTTTAGCAAACTCTTTGCCACAGTATTCGTTACCCGACACTTTGCTGACGGAAGACTATATATACGAATACACTTTTACCGATTATGATAAGGCTGTACGTATCATTGAAGAGATGCGTCGACGTAACCTCCTGCCGGAACATCGACTCGATATTGCCGAAGGGGATCTTTATTTCAATACAGGTAAATATCACGCAGGATTGAAATATTACCGCCGTGCATTGGAAAGTGATTCGGTGCGGAACAACGACAACGACTATATGGAACAACTCCACCGTATGATCTCTAGTTACGATTGCTTGCACGATGAAGCTCGAAAAGCCTATTATGTGGAATTATTACTGCAAAAGGCTAAAGAATGCAGTAATCTGGTAATGCAATCTGTCGCTCTCTTCAATATGGGCAAGATGATTTACTACCAGGAAGATAAGGAGCGGGGTTACGAACTTGTGAACGAAGCGATAACCTTAATGAAAGAATCGGACTATAAATATAAATACGACAATCTCCGCTATAACTATAACTCCTTGCTGATCATGCAACAACGTGATAAGCGTTACGAGGAAGCCCTGCATACGCTCGACCTCCTGGCTGAAGTTGTAAATGCAGATATTGCAGGAACGCCCTCCATCGGTGGACTGGCAGAGAAAGAACAGAAAACAATGTATGCTCAGCGTGCTGTCCTGCTTTCACGCCTGGGACGGATAGCGGAAGCTGACGAAGCCTATGGCCGTTGGCATTCCATTGGTGATAAATATATGAAAGACGATTACCTGATCTGTCCTTACCTGATGGACAGGAAACGATTTGACGATGTAATAGAACTGTATGCCCCTCGTGAAAAATTCCTTTACGAGCAGAATGATACTATCAATTACCATATGATGACCATTAAGCGTTTACTGGGGAGGGCTTACGCGGCTAAAGGAGACTACCGTTCTTCCTCCGTCTATTTTGAACAACTCGCTGTCCTGACTGATAGTTTGAAGATACGTGAACAGAAAAGTGCTGCCATCGAATTAGCAACGGTATACGAAACCAACGAGAAAGAAGCACAGATCATACAACAAAAGAATCAGCTTGCCATTAGTCGGGTCTGGTTGGTCAGTGCGGGGATTGCTGTTTGTTTACTGGCACTTATCATCTGGTTGATCACACGAAATCTGCACATCATACGGCGTAAAAATAGGGCTATGGTGAAACAGATGAAGGAGCAATTCTCTTTCGGTGAGATGATGGAGAAACGGATACGCGAGTTGGAACGCGATTTATTACAGACTCAATTCCCTTTGGCTGGTGTAGCTCAACCGGAAGTTGCAGCTGATACAGCCAATACACAGGAACAAGTATTGTTTGCAACTTTTCATCGCCTGCTTACGGAAGAACAGCTCTTTAAGAAGCCTAATCTTACCCGCGATGAGGTGGTAGCTCGGCTGGGTGTCAATAAAAACATGTTGATATCGACTCTTCAGCAATATGCCGGAATCTCTTTTACCGATTATATCAATAATTTGCGGTTGGCTTGTGCTTTGGAACTTTTGTCGGCTATGGATGATGATACGATCGAATTGATAGCTGAAAAATCAGGTTTCGGTTCTGTGCGTACTTTTTATCGGTTATTCAGGGAGAGATATGATATGTCTCCTTCCGACTATAAACGGATAGTGTCGAATCCCTGACGATTTCTTCTTATCTTTGTCGCATGAAACAGACAGACGAATTCAGGCAATTTGTAAAAGAACATGCTGGCGACGATTTGACACGGTTGTTGCTGAGTGCTTCCCGTTATCCATCGGTGGATGTTCCCTTTGCAGTCGAACAGATTGCTTCCCGGCGTCAGATTAAAGACAAACTACCTGTATGGTATGCAAACGACGCCTTGTTGTTTCCCTCTAAAATATCGGCGGAGCAATGCTCGTCCGAGCAGACAGCTTTGTATAAACAGCGGTTGGTGGAGGAAAGTGATACTCTATGTGATCTGACCGGTGGTCTGGGGATCGACAGTTATTATCTTTCCCGCAAAGCCCGTCATGTCACCTATATAGAACGTTTCCCTGCTTATTGTGAAGCGGCGCGCAATAACTTTTATGTATTAGGAGCTGATAATATCACTATCATGGAAGGTGATAGTACAGAATTGATTTCCGGATTGCCAGAAGTCAGTGCTTTTTATATCGATCCCGCCCGTCGTGGTGAAGGCAATAAGCGTGTTTATGCCTTGCAGGATTGCGAACCGGATTTACCAGCTCTTTTGCCTGAATTGTTCCGTCATGCACCTAAAGTAATAGCCAAACTATCTCCGATGGCTGATATTCAAATGACACTGGATTTATTGCCGGGAACTACCGGGATTCATGTTTTGTCAGTGAAGAATGAATGCAAAGAATTGCTCTTTGTGGTAGAACGCGATGCCGTTACGGAATCACCACTTATCCATTGTATTAATTACACCAGCAGTGGCCAGGAAGAATCTTTCTCCTTTGTCTGGGAGGATGAACGGCGGGAAGGATTGCATTTGTCAGACCGTGTAAAGAACTTTCTGTATGAACCGAATGCTTCTTTGTTGAAAGCCGGAGCTTTTAAAAGTGTGGCTTCCCGTTTCGGGCTTGGTAAGTTAGATGTCAATAGCCACCTTTATACATCGGATACCCAGTTGGATAATTTTCCCGGAAGAAGTTTTCGTGTAGAAAATATACATCCTTTTACAGGAAAACTATGTAAAACTTTATCGCGACTTATTCCACAGGCAAACATTTCTGTACGGAATTTTCCCCTTTCCGTAGACGAATTACGTAAGCGTACAAAGATCGCAGATGGGGGCGATATATATCTTTTTGCAACTCAGATAGGATCTGAAAAAATATTGGTAGAATGCCGGAAGGCATAATTCTATTTTTACGTTTACTCCCCTGTCCTTTAAATCAAAGCCTCTTCGCTTGTACGCTTTTTACAGCCTTGCCTTTCTTATAATCTTCTGGTTAAAATAGATTAATTTACGTTGAGGTGATAACGGTTTTAATCCGCCTGATTGTGTAATATATAAAGAAAATAATGTTACCTTGAGTCACGAAAAGGATGAGACGGGAAGAAATAATATCAGATAATCAGATTCTTATCAAGATAAAATCAGGCGATATTACTTGTTTTGAATACTTGTACCAAAGGTATAAGGGAAAAATCTATAATTTCATTTTAAGTCTTTCCGGTGGTGACTTTTACCTGGCCGAAGAGATTACCCAGAATGTTTTTCTTCGTATCTGGGAAATACGTAAAGATATGAATACAACTGAGTCTGTCTCCTCTTTCATGTATACGATGTCTCGCAATATGTTCTTGAACACGGTCAAACGGCGTGCTCAGGAAGCCCTTTACCAAGCTTCTTTGCAACAGGAATATGAAGAAGCAGAAAATACGGTAGAAGCTGAGATCGAATATAAGTTATTGGAGCAGGAGATCAATCGTTTGATTGAACAATTACCTCCCGCCCGACAGCGTATCTACCGGTTAAGCAAGCAACAACATTTTACGAACAAGGAAATTGCCGAAATGTTACATATCTCTGAAAATACGGTTGAATCGAACCTGTATAAAGCGACCTTATTCATGCGAAAGATCCTGTCTCTACGTTATGATGCCGATATAATCATAGTAATGTTTTTGTTGGCAGGGATCGATTGAATAAAAAATGAAGAATATGAAGAGCGAAAAGAATATACATATATTGGAAGATTTTCTCCAGGGAAAGGCCTCTGGCCAGGAAATTCGTTATTTACTGTCTCAACTGGATAATGCGGGCCAGTGGGATGGCTGGATGAAAGACAAGTGGGAGAAAGCGGACAGTGAGATTGATACCCGTGTAGAACGTAAAATGTATGAAGACATCCTCAGGGGAACTTCCCGGAAACGGAGTTATTTCACAACCCTTCGTCGATTCTGGAATGTAGCGGCTTCTATAGTGATATTGTTTTTATTCTCGTTTACCGTTTATCTTCTGAAAGATAAAAATGAGAATGCTTCTTTTAAAGATATGACCATAACGGTTGATAAAGGACAGAAAGCTTCGGTAACTTTACCTGATGGAACTTTGGTGTGGATGAACTCGGCATCCAGCTTACATTACGGTAAAAATTTTAATGCATCTAAAAGAAATGTAAGACTGGAAGGTGAGGCCTATTTTGAAGTTGCTAAAAATCCGGAAGCTCCGTTTACGGTGATGGTTGGAGATGTCTCTGTGACAGCTTTGGGAACGTCATTTAATCTCAAAGGATACCCTGGTGAACCGTTAGTCTCTGCTCTTTTGATAGAAGGGAGTATAGAAGTCAGTTCGCCGTATGAACATTTGTATGTCCTGCCGAATGAAGTGGTCCACTATGATTACAGAAATAAATATTTACAGAAAACACGGTTGGAAGACATACGCACTGTGACTGCCTGGCGCGACAACCGTTTTGTGCTTGATGACCAGAGTTTATTAGAGATAACCAATCTGTTGTCGAGACAGTATAATGTGACATTCCGCTTTACCGATGAATCGTTAAAAGATTATCAATATACGGGAACACTCGGAAATACCAGCCTCCAGAGTATTCTCCAGATACTTTCACTTACCTCCCCCCTGAGCTATCAGATACAGGATAGCGTAATTGTTCTTTCCGAAAATAAACAAGTGATAAAGCAGTACAATACTGTGATAAAATAGATTATTCACCTTAAAACAGCATGCCTATGAAGTAATGAACCCATGAAAATACCATCAAAAGAGGGAAAACCAGTTAGATTCTCCCTCCTTAATTAACATGACTCAGTGTACGAAGTCGTCTGCAAAACAATTGGTACACTGGCGTTAATCACTTAATAATACAAAATTATGAATAAAAGATCAGATAACAGGCCTAAACACGAAAAAAATGGCCGCTTCAAACATGTATTGACCACAATAATATGCTTTTTACTATTATCTGTCCCGGTTTTTGCTCAGATCAGTATAGATATAAAAGGACAGACGATCAAGCAAGCATTGAAAACAATAGAAAGTAAAAGCTCCTATACGTTCTTTTATAATTCTAAATTTACCGAATTAGATAAGAAAGTGTCGCTAAAGGTAACAGACCAATCGATTGATTTTGTCCTGGGTAAGTTATTATCGGGAACACGGCTTACATTTGAAAAAAAGGAGAACAATCAGATCGTTCTTATCCCGGAGGCAACCAGGCAGGAACAAGTTCAGAGTGAACGTACCCGGCGTATCTCAGGGATTGTTGCAGATCAGAATGGAGAACCTATTATTGGAGCAAATGTCGTAGAAAAGGGAACAAACAACGGGACTATCACCGATGTAGATGGAAGCTATTCTCTGGAAGTTCAGCCAAAGGCTGTTTTGTTGGTATCTTATATCGGTTATATAACGAAAGAGATCCCGGTAGGAACAAATACAACCCTTACTATTAATCTGTCTGAAGATACCCAGAACCTGGATGAAGTGGTTGTTATCGGATACGGAACGCAGAAAAAAGCCTCTTTGACCGGTTCCATTTCTTCTGTAAAAGTGAGTGAAGAACTTCAATCCTTATCTTCCTCAAATATGTCGTCCGTATTGGCTGGTACGATGTCCGGATTGCGAATCAACAATGCAACGGGGGTACCCGGTGTCGCATCGAAAATTCAGATACGTAATGCAGGTTCGTGGAATGATGCCCCGGCAGTATTTGTTATCGACGGAGTAGTCCGTGAAAAAGATGATTTTGATCGTCTGGATGTGAATGAGGTAGAGAATGTGACGGTACTGAAAGATGCTGCTTCGGCTGCAATCTATGGATCGAGGGCATCCGGTGGGGTTGTTCTGGTAACGACCCGTCAGGGAAAAGAGGGTAAACCTCAGATCCGTTATACCGGTTCTTATGCTGTAGAGACCCCGGGAGTGGAAATGGAACGTACTACCGGTTATGAAACAGCTCTTCTATGTAATTATATTCATCGTAACAACAAGGGATTCTGGTATTATTGGGATGACGAAGAATTGGAGTATATGCGTAATTTGAATGGAGGTGACGGTTTTGATGTTTTAGATGATTCCTATGTCAATCCGATGTCGACTCACCATTCGTTAACCCTGAGTGGTGGTTCCGAACGGGTGAAATACTTTATCAACGGTTCTTATTTCAACCAGAGCGGGTTCCTTAAAAAGATGGACTATTCCCGTTATAATATCCGGGCGAATCTGGAAGCTGCTGTTAATAAGAACCTGACATTGGTTACTCAACTGGCTTCATCATATGGAAATAAGAATAATATAAGCTGGGGATTTGGAGAAGATATGTCCGGTATATATACTCATTTGCGTTGTATCCAGCCGGATTACCGTTCGACGACCAGTGACGGAAAACCTGTGGACTGGGGTTGGGTGGGTAATTTGAAGGAGTTTTCCAACGAGGCGAATTCCGGATATAATAAAGACGAAAACCAGATGTCTGATGTCCTGCTGAGGCTCGAATATAAGATCCCTTATGTGGAAGGATTGAAAGCCAAGGCACAATTCTCCTATTCTTATCAGAATATGTATAATAAGACATTTAATAAGAAACAGGACCTGTATACAGTGAAGAAAGAAGGTTCCCATGGACATATCTGGACTGATGAGGTGATCGGTACGATCAAAAGTTCCGAACCAGCAAAGGAATATATTAGTCAGCGAAGCGACCGTTTCAAGTTTTATCAGTTGAACCTGCAACTGGATTATGCCCGGACGTTCGGTAAACACGATATTGCTGCATTATTTGTTTATGAACAGAGAGAAAGCTGGGGACGGAAGTTTAACGGAGCCCGTGAGAATTTCCCGGTACTGATCAAAGACCAGTGGTTTGCCACCAGTTCGGCTCGCTCCGATTCGTATGTGGATGGTAGTGACGAGGAGAAAGGCCGCTTATCGTATATCGGACAGGCGAATTATGGGTTCGATAACAAATATCTATTGAATCTTTCGTTACGTGTAGACGGTTCGATGAACTTCCCGAAAGGAAAGCAATACGGTTATTTCCCTGCAGCTTCAGCAGCCTGGATTATATCCAGAGAGGACTTTTTTAAATCGGACGATATCCAGTTGCTGAAACTCAGAGCTTCTGTCGGTTTGACTGGTAACGATAATATTATCGGATGGCAGTGGCAGGAATCATATAAGTATGGTTCAAATGCTTATCTGGGAACAACTCCGGCTACGAATCCGGGTATTCAGTTTTCGGGTATCGTGAATCCGAATGTGACCTGGGAAAAGTCTTTGTCTTATAATATCGGGGTCGATATGTACCTGAAAGATAAATGGGTTTTCAATATAGATGGCTGGTTCAGGAATACGTATGATATCCTGGGCGACCGTATTTTGTCTATTCCTACCTCCTTCGGTTTCACCATGCCGAAAGAAAATTATGGTGAAGTCCATTCAAGAGGTATTGACCTGGAAGCGAGCTATAAGGACAAGATCAAGAATGTCAGTTATTATGTAAAAGGTATTTTCTCGTATGCCACTAACGAAGTCATTAAAAGAGACTTTGTACAGGATGCCCCGGATTATGACAATCCGATCGGTCGTCCGCTTAATTACATTAAGGGATACAGAGATGCCGGTATTATCCGTAACCAGCAGCAGTTGGATGAATTGAATGCTTCTTACAAACAGCAGTTCGGACAAGACCATGAATATACGGTGTTTGGTTATAAACCGGAACTGGGAATGTTGATATATAAAGACCTGAGTGGCCCGAACGGCGTTCCCGACGGAAAGATCGACTCTTACGATCAGGATGTAATATGTAATTATTCAGCACCTCCGTTCAGTGTCGGTCTGACGCTGGGAGCAGAATGGAAAGGTATCTCCATCGAAGCCTTGTTCCAGGGTGATTTCGGATATAAGCGAGGACTGGATTCCCGTTATCTGAATTTATATGAATGGAACAGAATGCCCCGGAAGTGGATGGACCACTGGAGTGAAGAAACTCCGAATGCTTATTTCCCTGATCCGAAAGGGGCAGATTCATTCAAGAGTTATAATTACACGTCGACCTTTACGATCCATAATGCAAGTTTTGTCAAAATGCGTTATCTGAATGTCGCTTACCGGCTACCTAAGCCCGTATTGAATTATATCGGTTTTATAGATAATGCCCGTTTATTTTTCTCTGCGACCAACTTGTTGACGATCACTAAGTTTGATTTCTGGGATCCTGAACTACCTTCTACCGGTTCATATCCGAATATGAGATCATTTAATTTTGGTATAGACATAACCTTCTAAATAGCTGGAAATATGAGAAAACTAATTAATATATCAGGTATAATGCTTCTGGCATTTATCTGCAGTTGTACATCCGTTTTGGATAAGGAAGACTTCTCTGCGATTACTCCCACGGATGTCTGGGAAAATGAAAATATGATCGATGCAGTATTGAACGATATTCACGGAGCATTGCTGCCCGGTTGGTCCTATAACGGTTGGCTCTCTGACGAAGCAGCCCAGCCGAACGATGGCTTTGATGCTTTTTTACAAGGGACAGCCACGATCGACTCATGGGATAACTGGCCTTATACCCATATCGAGAAAATCAACTTTTTCCTGAGAAATATCGAACAGACGACGTTCGACGACCGGAAACCGGGTTGGCGTGGGCAGGCACTGTTCTGGCGTGCCTGGTGCTATTTCAATATGGTGAAAGCGTATGGTGGGGTCCCTTTAATCCTGGAGCCGCAAGATGTATCGAATAAAGAGTCTTTGTTTATCGAACGTTCGCCTACATCTGTTTGTTTCGAACAAATGATAAAAGACTTGGATGATGCAATTGCCGGTTTACCGGACTCCTGGGATGCCGGTCAATATGGACGTATCGACAAAGGAGCAGCTATGGCATATAAAGGACGGATTCTACTGTACTGGGCTAGTCCCCTGTTTAATCCGGACCGGGATATTCAGCGTTGGACGAAAGCTTACGAAGCAAATAAGGCAGCCGTAGACTATCTGACCGGGCAAGGAAAAGGTTTATATCCGGATTTTGCCAATATTTGGTATGATGAAAGAAACCAGGAGGTGGTGATGGTCAACCAATTCTTTGCTCCGGATCATAAATTCTACCAGGGAGGAATACGCCCTATGTCTTATACCAGAGATGCAGTAGCCCAGAACTTGCCGTTATTGAATACAGTCAATGCTTTTCCGATGCGTGACGGTTCCGATTTCGATCCGACTAAACCTTTGGCTTACGATACTCTGTTCAAATCGCGTGAAGACCGTTTTTATGCGACAATAGCTTACAATGGTTGCGACTACCGGATCAAAGAACTGAATCCCGGTGAACATTTATGGATCGGAAGAACACCGGACGGTGCTTCGCTGGAGTTTCTGGTACATAATCCGGCAGAGAACTTTGAACCGGCTTTCACTGGCTTTATGACGAAAAAGAGCGTAGACCCCAGTATCGAAAAAGCGACGGTGAATGATGCAACAGTCGATTGGATAGAGATCCGTTACGCAGAGGTTTATATGAATTACGGGGAATGTGCCAATGAAATAGGGAAAACGGACGAAGCGTTGAAAGTCCTGTATGATATTCGTAAGCGTGCCAACATCCTGCCGGGTAACGATAATCGTTATGGTATAAAAGAAACTTCGGTGAATGATATCCGGGAACGTTATATCAAAGAACGTTTTATTGAATTCCTGTTTGAGAATAAGAGGTTGGATGACCTGAGGCGTTGGCGCAGGTTCGATATTATAAATAACCAGAAAAAGCGTTATGCTATTGAATCCTGGTTGAAGCCGGGGATGGAGATTCCGAAGAAAACGGATGATATCAATGAAATCTGGAATCATTTTGAAATAAAAGTGGTGGAAGAAAGTCCGAGGTATACGTATAATATGAAAGATCAGTATTATTTTTATGCGATCCCGAAGAAGCATCTGGATGCAAATTCTAAATTGCAGCAGAATAATAACTGGGATGGAGGAACATTCGATCCGCTTAAGTAAAGAATAAAAAGTTGTTCGGGAATGATCTTTATGGAGTAGTTCCCGGGCAACCTCCTTTTAAATGATAGTATTATGAGAATACAATTAATCGCATTGCTGATAGTCACATTTTGCTTGTCCGGTTGTAAAAATAGAAAATCGGAGGAACTGTTGTCCGATTATAATATCCGTTGGACAACTCCCGGCAAAGATGTAACCGGTTCTATGCCGGTTGGAGGAGGAAATATTCAGCTGAATGCCTGGAGTGAAGCAGGCGATATCCTGTTCTATCTGGGAAGTACGGACTCGTATCTGGACAATGGCTATACATTAGGGAAACTGGGACGTGTGCGGCTGAGTTTTCATCCGAATCCTTTCGGTAATACTTTCTCCCAGGAATTACAGTTGAAAGAATCGGAAGTCGTTTTTTCCGGGGATAATGGTTTTAAGTTGACTTTATGGGTAGATGTCTTTAACCCGGTAGTGCATGTAGAGATGAATTCGGATATCCCGCTGGAGATTAAAGCCGGTTACGAAACCTGGCGGTTTAACCAGGAATATCGGGATAACAAGATATTGTTTTATCATCGGAACCTTTCTACCAATATTGTATTGGAGAATATGATCAAAGATCAGAAGGCTGAATCGTTTCGTGATAAGATCACTGACCCGATTGTCGATCTGACTTCGGGAGGTTTGATTTATGCAGATCACTTTGTCCCGTCTGTTGCCGATAGTGGAATTTATATGGGTACTCCCTATAAGACACTCCGGATAAAATCGGAAAAGCCTTTGCAAGCAATGGATTTGCGGGTTGCGGTTCGGATCGAGCAAGATCGTTCCCTGGAGCAATGGTGTGGGCAATTGGACCAGCTGGCAGATAGAACCCGTGGTACAAAGGAGGCAGACCGTTTAAAAAGTCTGGATTGGTGGGATGACTTCTGGGATAGAAGCTATATCCATATCAATCCGTCTATGGATGCATCGGTTGCCGGTACAGCCGATATTCATTCTGATTCAGTTGCTGCTGCCTGGCAGGTAGGACGTAATTACCAATTATTCCGTTATATGCTGGGTTGTTCGCGTGGAGCCAGACATCCGGTGTTGTTCAATGGAGGAATCTTTAATTTTGATAATGAGAACGGGAAATTACCGGAGTACCGCAACTGGCAGGAATGTGAATTTATGGCCCAGAACCAGCGGTTGGTATACTGGCCGTTGTTAAAGACAGGAGATAACGATATTATGCAGCCGGTCATGAATATGTACCGTAATCTGGTTGATCTGCAAAAGGCTAGAGCGCAATATTACTGGGGACTTGAAGGTGTCGCTTATCCCGAAGGACTTAATATATACGGACTTCATTCTGTTTATCAGGACCCGGAGATCATGGTGGACTGTTTTAACCGTTGCCCTTCCCGGAAACGGACGGAGTATGGGCATAGTGGCTATATTCATCTGGAACATCATTACACATCCATGCTTGATTTTGCCTATATGTTGCTGGAAGCTGCCCGCTTTGGAAAAGAAAGTTTACAGAACCAGTTGCCGATGATAGAAAATGCGGTGAAGTATTACGATAATTATTACCGGAAAAGCCGATTGCAGCGTAAAGGTGCGGAATTGAATGAGAAAGGCAAACTGGAGCTTTATCCGTCCAGTGCACTTGAACTATATGCCGGAGCTAAAAATCCGACCGATGTGGTTAGCGGGTTGCAGGCTTTGGTAAAAGGAGTCTTGTCGTTCCCCCGTAATGAACTGACAGATGAGCAGTATAATTATTTCCGGGAGGTCTTAGCTTGTTTACCGGATCTTCCGACGGCCGGAAAAGAGGGATATACAGTATATCCTCCGGCAGAAAGCTGGGAGTTGGAGGGGGATCAGCATAATATGGAGTTTCCTCAACTTTACGTTCTTTTCCCGTTTGAATCGGTCTCATTTGAAGATGCGAAGGGATTGAAAATAGCGGAGAATACCTGGTTACATAACTCAAAAGCTTCGGCCCAGAAAAATTATATCTGCTGGTTCCAGGGAGGAATTTATACCGCCCATTTAGGGTTGACACAGGAAGCAAAAAACTATGCAATGAATAAGTTTTTACATCCGGATGGACCCGGAGGAGACCCCCAGGTAAAGAAAATGCGCTTTCCGGTTTTCTGGGCTAACCCCGGTTTTTGTCACTGTCCTGATATGGATCACGGAGGTTCGGCAATGGTGGGTTTGCAGGATATGTTGATGCAGACTCCGGAAGATAAGATTTACCTGTGTCCGGCGTGGCCTGCCGATTGGGAGTGTGATTTTAAATTGCATGCCCCATACAATACCATTGTCCAGGGAAAGATTGCCGGTGGTAAACTCTCGGAACTGGAGGTGATACCTGCTTCCAGGAAGAAAGATGTGATTGTCATGAATGGATTCAGGTAGTTCTGTATATTAATAATATAACAAAACCGGAAAAGAACAAGATGATACAAAAGAATATATATTTCCTGATTATATGTAGTTGCATTTTGTTTGCAAGGGAAACAAATGCAAAAGTGGAAAACAGCTTGAAACAGTATAACATCGTATGGAACGAGCAGTCTAACGGATCTAAGGAGTCCATGCCTTTGTCCGGTTGTAATGGATATGGAGCCAATGTCTGGATGGAGGAGGGGACACTGTATCTTTACCTGGCATCGAATAACAGTTATGATGAAAATGGAAATCTGTTGAAGCTGGGAAGTATCCGGATACAAATGGAACCTAACGTGTTCGGCGGAATGAACGATTTCCGGCAGGAACTGGATCTGTATAATAGCCGGATTATCTTGTCCGGAAAAGACGGGAACGGAAGGACAGCCTCTTATACCCTTTGGATCGATCCTGTTTTTAATGGTGTACATGTAGAGGCGGAGAGCTCTGTTCCTGCAAACATAACGGCTTCGTTTATTACCTGGCGGGACCGGGATACAATTGTGAATCAGGATAACTGGCGTTCAATTCGATAAAGTGGAAAACTGC
>OGZX01002645.1_pt1 | contig 13837 bp, 15 predicted proteins | sample 1576881 | NCBI WGS metagenome assembly OGZX01 (sample SAMEA3541542, study PRJEB24748) | human gut metagenome | biome: human gut; feature: human-associated habitat; material: faeces | place: China | collected 2012
CATATACTAAACATATATGATATACTGATTGCACATTACATAAGTAAGGAGTGCATTTTAATGGCAATCGGAGAGAGAATAAGATTCTTTCGTAATCTTTGCGGAATGACACAGAAATATTTAGGACAGGTGGTCGGATTTCCTGAAAAGACTGCTGACATTCGTATGGCACAGTATGAATCCGGCTCAAGAACACCTAAAGCTGATTTAACAAATAAACTTGCAGAGATTTTTGACATATCTCCGCAGGCTCTTTCTGTTCCCGACATTGACAGCTACATAGGGGTAATGCACACCTTGTTTACATTAGAGGACAGATACGGATTGACAATATTAAAGACTGAAAACGGTGTTTCAATGTATGCAGACCCTCGCAAGGGGACGGACGCTGCCGAGCTTTCGGAAATGCTCGCTGCGTGGGCTGAACAATCCGAGAAATATCATAACGGCGACATTAACCGTGACGAATATGACAAGTGGCGCTACAATTATCCGAAGTATGATGAAACTTCCAGTTTTGTAAAAATACCGTCACAGAATTTCAGCGATGCAATAGTTAAAATAATTAAGGATCAGTTGAAAGATAATTGAATTTGGAAGTGAATTATATGATTAAATTAAACCAAATCATGCCTATTGATTGCCCATCTAATTACAAAATGCATATTGCAAAGTATAATGGAAATACAAATCCACTGGATGATTTTATTGAGAATTTTGATTATTGGGTGGGATGGAACACTTGGCGAAGTGAAAAAACTAATCGCTTTACCAGAAGATATGTTATATCGTTTATTGATTATTACCCTCAAAAAGGGACTTTCTTATTCGGCGGTATATTTGAAATATTAAATACATATCCTGATCATTATGACATCCGTCTCTGTGATGAATACAAAGATTTCATAGGCAGATTGAAAGTTAAAAACATCAATACACCACGTGGCAGTGCATTTTTCTTTGAGAATTACTATGATGTAATTGAAGTCGTAGAAGTTTTAGACAAATCATATTCAAGCCACATTTTCCCCGGTTATGAGCAAATTGACTTTCCATTTGCAACGATAAAAACAATTATCAACCGCAACCCTCAAGATTGGAAAAGCGCACTAGAGAGTATAAAAGGCATCTATATGCTTTCCGACACTGAAAATGGAAAGCGTTATATTGGTTCTGCCTATGGAGATTGTGGAATTTGGTCTCGTTGGAGCCAGTATTGTGCCAATGGGCATGGTGGTAACAAAGAACTTTGTGCTTTAGTAGAGCAAAAAGGGTATGACTATGTGGAAAAGAATTTCAAATTTACACTTTTGGAAATTCACCCTATGTTCACATCAGATGAGACAATAATCTTGCGAGAAAGTTTTTGGAAAGAAGTAATGATGTCTCGCAACAAAAAATTTGGGTATAATTCCAACTAATCAAAAAGAGCTAACTGACTATAAAAATCAGTTAGCTCTTTACTTTTACAATAATTCAAATTATGTTGCCATTTTGTTGCCAAAAAGCATATACAATCGGCAAAAGCCCAGTAAAATAAGGCTTTTTCACGGGTGTGAAATTATTCCCACTCCGTGACAGTTCCAAAAGACTTGAGTAAAAATGGCTTTTTTACAACGGTTTTAGTACTATGAATTACTCACATTTCATTAAAAATCATTAGAGATGTTTGTAAATTGTTTGCACTATATCCGTAAGAACGCTATGCCGTATAAAACTTTTTTAAAAAGCGACTTTTGGTCGGTCTTGACATTATAATTTTTCGCTATTTGTTTATGTTGCCGAGCAACTCAACGATATATAATTATTATTTAGTTACTCGGCTTTTAGCATTATACAGCGAAAAATCAGAATGTAAAGACTGCTACGCACTTTTGAAAAAACTTTGACACGGGGAAGCAACACATTTACCTCTACTACTTTTTCTCCTCACAATCTAACGATATATTATTACAACCGCTCTGTCTGTTTTTTACAAATTGATTAGAGATAAAGTTCCTTGTAATTGTATCATCTTTTTTAACCGAAATCAAATTGTTTAGCTTCTTAACAACTTCTATATTTGTATTTGGATACAAATGACCGTATGTACCTAATGTAGTTTCTACATCTTCGTGACCTAACCTATCACGAACCACTATAGCATTTTCACCTAATGAAATTAACAACGAAGCGTGGCTGTGTCTTAGTGCGTGAGTTTTTATTGTGTGAACCCCTGCTAATTTGGAATGTCTTTCAATGATATGCTTTGTAGTGCTTTTATTCGTAGGTAAGCCATTATACGATAGTACATACTTTGAAAATACATTCTTACCCTGTACCGACTTCCATTCAGCAAGATATTGAATTGTAACATCATCTAATGCTATTGTTCTGTTTCCTGCTCTCGTTTTTGGTTCTGTAACATAAAACTCATTAGCACTCTTGTAGTACATTGATTTGCTTACAGTAAGAGTTTTATTCTCAAAATCTATATCTGTCCACTCCAATGCTTGTGCTTCACCAAGTCTTAAACCAGTCATAAACAAAAGCCATATGATAATAAAAGTATAATGTTCGTAGTAATCAGAAATATCAAAAGTTGAAATTACTTTTTCAAATTCATTTTGTGTCCAAAAGTCTATTTTCTTTTTCTGCTTTTTGACATTTCCAACCTGCTTTGCTACATTTTTATTTAGCAAGCCTAATTTAACGGCTAAATCTAAACTCTTTTGAAACAACCCGTATATATTACGAATATAAGCATTAGAATAATTTTCAGCTAAACTATTCTGCCACTTCTTCATCATAGGTGCATTTATATCCTTTAATTTTGTATTATAAAAATACGCAAAATGAATTCGCATAGAGGATATACGGTTTTCATAAGTTCTCTTTTTAACACTTCTTTTATAATCAGGTTCAAAGTATGTATCGTAAAACTCTTTATAACTCATTGTGCTGTTAATTTTGACAGCAGACTTTGAAAAATCATTCATATAGCGGTCATATGCGTCTTTAGCTTCCTTTTGAGTTTTAAAACCTCTCTCCCAATGTTGCAAGCGTTTACCGCTTTCATCAAATCCTAAACTTGCAACAAAATACCAAGTTTTGCGTTTCTTATCTAAATAAACATTTGATATCTTAGGCATTTTTATTCACCTGACTTTCAGATAAACTAATACCTAAAATTTCTTCTACTGCTTCCATAGGAACACAACCTAATCTACGATTATTATAATAGCCGTACCCCTTTTTCACCATAAGGCATTTAGCCTTACAATTATATCAGAAGACTGACTCGGTCCGAAGCCGATTTCTTGTAATTCATTTTTAGTTACCATTGTCATAATTATTATCCTTTCTTAATTTTAGTATATCTCACAAAGCCGTCAGAACATCTAACACCACTTTCAGAATCAGAAAATATGTCATAATATTTCGGAACTTTGCGAGAGTATGTTTTAGTATATACTACATTCTCATCTGAAAAATCAAGCGGTTCTCTACTCGTCAATTTTGTTGTTTTCGGCATTTTTAAATTTCTTGATTTAAAAAACGCTTTCTGCTTATAATTTTTCATATCAATATCTTTTGAAAAGTACTTACTTACATATCTTCCTCTATTTTCCTTGCTATCAACATCTATTTTATTTATTTTTACAAATCCGTGTCCCCATATTTCTTGTAAGTCTTTTGTTTTAATAAAAGGAAAATCAAAAAAGATTATATGGTAGTGAATTGCACCTCTTTTCTGATTTTCCCATACTGCTAAATATTTTAATCGTTGCTTTTTTTCGTGATATAAATAAAAATTCAATCTTTTAATAAATTTATTAAATTCATAATTCGTGTATGTAATATCCTGTATATTTTCTTTAAAAGTTAAAGTCATAAACTTAGTATTATCATCAAAATTACAATCTACTATTCTTGCTACTTCCCATCGCATTTCATTATAATGTTTTTGTTTTCTCTTCAAAGCATCATATTCTTTATTAGCAATATTATTCGTTTGATTATCAATAATTTTTTCATCTTCACATTTGGATTTCGTATCTAGTTTTACAGAATAGAAAACAGCTTCGTCAATATATTCCCAAACTTCAATAGTAGTAGGTGTTTCTACCATTTTTACATTGTAGCTTCTGAACTCTTTTTCCAAAGCAAAAACTACCTTTCTATCAGGAATTTACCTACGAATTTGAAATAAAAATTCTCTAGATGTTGTCCTATATATCTAGTTAAGTAGCATTGAGCAAAGCTCAATGGGCATTTCGGCATTTTGTCCACCACGCTGTTCATTTTTGCAAAGCAAAAATGTGTCCTACAATGCCGAAATGCCATACATTACAACAAACTCAATTATATTTTTTTATTTCTTCTATAAAATTAAATTTTTTATAATCAAGATACGGAGCTTCAAAATATTTTGGCTTTTCCCAACCTAAGCCGTCAAGGTATATATAGCCTGCTCCCTTTTCTGAAATCGTCTGTAATCCCTCTGTTTCCCCGAAAACCATTCGATAGGCTTCATTACTCATATTACCTAAAGCAAGTCTTACAGACAAATTATCACGCATTTCCGTGGGGATATTATTAGCATTAGGCTGTTGCGTACTCAAAATAGCAAACACGCCCATTTCTCGACCTTTCAAAATTATTTCGGTTAAATTTGCCATTGTCTCCGAAAATACCTTTTTATCCGCTCCTGCCCTAAATGCCCCCAATTCATCAAAAAGGATAAACACAGGCTTTAAACCATAATCAACATAAGAATTACCGTACACAAAATTTTCTCCATTTTCCTTGTATTCGGTAAAACGGTTATTCATAATATCTTTTACTTCTCTTGTAAGCCTTGCTATATTATTTGTGTCGCTTGCTACATATTCCTTACCCCAATAATGTTGTAGGCTCGAAAGGTCTGAGCGTTTAGGATCACAAACATACACATCTGCGTTCATTTTCTTCATTTCAATTATAAGGTAATTTAAAAATGTAGTTTTACCCGAACCGGTAACTCCTGCAAGCAACATATGTGGCTGTCTTAATACATTCCAATTTAATTCAGAATTCAGAGGAATAAGTGTACTTTTATTTTTATTTGCAGTACCACATTCAACTACAATCCTTTCAAATTTTCTAGTTCTGAAAATGTAGTCTGTGTATGTAATAGTGTCTTTTTTATTATCCAAAGGGAAACCCGTTAGAGCAGAAAGCTGGTTATCTAACTCTGATAATTGCCTGTCGAATTTATCAGCGTGCTTGTATGCTCTAATAATAAACACTTCATCATTAGGTTTAGCATAACCTAGTGTGACTGATTTTGCTATAACTGTTCTGTCAAGACTATCTTTTTTAGTTTCGTACAGTTTATTCGCTTCTATAAAGTACTGCAACCCTTCGATGATTTCTTTACTGGGTTTATTGCGTGTTCCCTGCTTTTTAAATTTTCGGTATTTTTTCCATAGGAATACAAGCATAAAAACATATAGGGCAAATATCAGAACAGCAATAATGTTTGCAATAACACTACTTCCACCCGAAAAAACAATTTTATTCTGTATATCTGACATAAGCCAAACAACAGGAAAAAAACTACAAAAACTAAAAGCAAGCAAGCTCCAAAACAAATAATTTCGGTGCTCAGCATTTGTAAGGCTTACCTTGTAAAAATCATTAGCATTTTTTATCATTGTTTCACTCCTTTACAACAAAAACATCATCAGCAGAAGCAGTCACATTTATATTTCCATTTGAGAAATAAGATTTTACTTCTATGTTTTTAAACCCGACCTTAATGCCAGTTGGAATGGGATTTTCAGAGTTAATATCAAACAATGGGTTATTTCGCTTATCTAATGGTACTTTAATAGAAATTTTTTCAAACCTTAATTTTGGTAATGCCACCGAGTATTTGTAACCATTGATGTTGGTTGTCCTCTCACCGTCCTTATAATCATAAGAGGGAGAAATTTCAGCGAGTAAAAATACATCGCCGAGAGAGGTAGGGTCAATTCTTAAATCTGTAATTTTTAGCATAATATTATTCCTTTCTTTCAATTCAATAACAAAATTTCATTTAATTCTTGTGTAAGTATCAGTATATTTATCGTACTTTAAAAAACTTTGACTAATACCACCTCCGATTGAACCAGCTGTTTTAGCTAATGGATAGACTTCCTTTCCGTAAAGCAGCAACAGTCGTTTTGTCAGTTCTTTTCTGCTTAAAGACATTCCAACTCTATTTAAAACCTTCTCAATCATAATATTTGTCCCATACCTCTTCAACTTCTTCGGGATTGTAATCCCAATCCCACTCAAAGTCTAAATCATAATATCTCATTTGCCTTTCTCCTTTTCTTTAAACTTTTTCTTATTAAATCAACTGCAAAAAATATTACAGATAAGATAATCCAAATGCAAAGCACCCATAAAAAATATCTATAAATTTTAATTCCGTACCATTTACCAACTGCATTAGTCGCACTCATTAGTTTACTTGTAAAAGTACCAGAGCGAATTGTGAATGCAATAGGCAATATTACAGAAGTTGCCAAAACTAGGTATCTATTTCTTGATAGTTTAAAGCTCTTTTTCAAAGCGATAGAAAATATAATCAACATTACAAAGTAAATCATAATAAAGCAGAGTAAGTATAACTGATAAATCCAGTACTCTTTCTGCGAATTTACTTTACTGATAGACTCTCTAAGCAAATCCGAATTCGAAAACCATAATAAAGAGAAATGAATAGCTAGACTAATTTGTACAACTCTAAAATCAAACATTTTTTTCAATATAATCACTCCTTTCTTGATTAACTCCTTTAACAAGTGGATTTTTGTGTGTGCTTCTGTGCCGTCACAAGTATCAAAAAATATAACCAAGTAGAACTACTTGATTATATATTCATTTATATCATTATACTTAATCAATACAGCTATAATCATCAACAGCTTTACTGCATATTGTTTATATATTCTACTTTCGTAAATATTCTCTGCTAACATTCTACGGAAATCCTCAATGTAATCTGCAGTAGACTGTTTAATATTTAAAGTACTATTATAATAGGCTTCCTGATGCGTTTCTGGAAAAACTTCCATAATATATTTTATTACAGATTTCTCACCTTTGCCAGCCAACAAAAGATAATTTATTTTTTCATCTTTTTCTTCGATACCAACAAGGTAATTCTTCGCCAATGAAATTGCTACATCCATAGCATACCCTGAAGTTACAGTATTAGGATATCCTTCTTGTATCATCAAATGTTTAAACAGCTTAATTGCATTATAGCCTGTGAAAGAAAAGCGTAACTTTAATCTCATTCTTAATTCACCTCCAAGTGTTACTATGTGTGGTTACTTGTGCCGTCACTATGTTAATTATAACACAGAATTTCAAGATGTCAATACTCAATTCAAATTTTTTCAAGCTAAACCAAATAAACCAATAATTTTTACTACCCTATTCATTTTTATACATAGCTACTGTTAGCATAAGTGTTAGCACAACAAAAAATGCGTAAAAAAACAAAAGAGCGTTAATACCCATTTTAGCTAGGCATTCACGCTCTTAACTTTATTTTTCAATTTATTCCCACTCGCTCCTGAAAACCACCACTTAAACAATTTTGTATTGGTAATTTAGCACGAGTTATTTTAGTTATCTGAAATATCCATAAAAAATGGACTCTCCAAATTTCTGTTGTCATTTTGTTGTCGCAGTTTTACTTTGATAATAATTAAAGCTTATATTTAAAGTAAATAGTTACTTTTTATCTTTATTTGTAATACCATTATTAAACTCAATATTATTATATTCTAAAAGCAATTATCCAGAAATATATTCTAAAATAGAATTATATACTATATTAGAAATTTTTCTTGACCTGACAGGTCCTATATATGGAATTTTTTGCAAATCAGATTCATTTCTATTTAATACTTCTCCAATTGTATTTAATCCATTATCAGATAGTCTTTTTCGTAACGATGGAGAAATATCTAAAATATTTATATTTTTTTTCATCATTTCATTCATTACTTCGTTATAATCAGCTTCAAACTTTGATATATCTTTTAAGTGATCATAATTACCGTATGAAGCAGAATTAGAACTATAAGCAGGGAAAACTTTTAGTGACAAATTGCCGGCTATTTCTTTAATTCTTTTTTGTATAACAACTTGTTTTTCTTTTAAGATAACTATTCCTAAATTGATTTCATATCTATCATACATTTCTGTCCTATATCTAGTTCCTTCAGTATGTATAGAAATAACGCCCGAATATTCTAGTGTTTTTATTGCCTGTTTAATTACTTCTGGCGCATTTCTTGAAATCGCAAAATATACTGTGTCTTTGGTTTTAGAATCCAAATTTATTCTTGCAATATCTTCTAAAACTTTGTCCTCTATAAAGTTTCTTGACCAATCTATCATATCTTTATGTCCAGAATATATATTCCCTAGTTTTATATGTTCGGACCAGATTGTTGTTCCATAAAATTCTTTTATTATATTATTTAGGTTTTGTGTATTAAATTTTTTATATTTTATAAAAATCTCATTAATACTTTTTAAAAGAAATCGTGGATTTCCTGAAGAAGCGTATACTAGAGAATCCAACAGATCTCCATGTTGAACTAAAGTTTTATAATCAGTAGGATAATGCTTTTCGATTATCTGTCTCATTTGTGAAACATAGTCACTTGCGGAAATACTTCGTTCAATTTTTTTCACTGTTGCATCATGAAATTTTTGAAATGAACCGTAAGTAACAATTCCGGGATAAACAGCTGCCTTGCAAACAATATAATAAGTTCTTAAAGATCTGAAAAAATCAAAAAATATTCTTTGCTGTGTTGGTTGAAAAACCTGACATGCTTCATCAAAGAAAAAAACAATGCGCTTAATATTAAATTCATTACATAAATCAAACAAAAAATCAATTAATTTTGCAGTATCTGTTTGTATCAAATCGTCATTAATCTCTATTGAATTTTCATCTGAAGAAACAGCACTTGTTTCATTAATATACTTTTCTAATTTAGATACAATCGGGTTTATTTTAATATCTGTTATGGGTTTGAAAATACTCCCAGACAAAAGTATGCCATTTGATTTCAGTGAATGTTGTAATCCAATTAAAGTTCTTGAAATTAAAATTTTTAGCAAATCACTACTGTCGTGTATATTACAAGTTACAAGATTAACAAAAACAGGCAAAACTCTTTCTCTATCAAATTCATTACTTAGTTCTTGTTCCGCTACACGCAGAAGCATTGTCTTTCCTGTACCACGACTTCCCACCAAAAGGAGAGGTTGTGTCCCTTTTAATGAATTAATTATATCTCTATCATTATCGGTTTCTACAAAAAAGCGTTTCACTTCTTTAGGATCAATATCCTCAGTACGAATAAATGCCTCACTCATCTTTTATCACCTCGTATTTTTTTACCCAAGTTTCTATTTTATTTATATTATCCGGGTCTAAACAAGACTTAATTTCTTTAACAAATCTTAAATATAGGACTATAATTTCAAGCTTTAAGATTTTATCACTTATATTAAAATATTGATCCACTAAAGTTTGTGAATACTTTACTTGACTACTCAGCATTTTTTGCATATACTCATATTTTCCATGCACATATTGAGAAGTTAAATGATATAATTCTTTAAACTCCTCTAAACATTTATTTATCGTTATATCTTTACCATTAATTATGCTTAAAAATTTGTCATTAAACACACCTTTTTCCTGATTAGTAAGTTGTGTCCATGTCATATCAATACAATCATTTTGCCATAGAACAAAATCATACTGATGATCATAATAGTAAAGAAAACTTAAAATTAATTCAATTGAACTTCTTAAACAAATATTGGCGTGTCTATAATAACCTTGAAAACAAAATACTAAAGAATTTAACAAATCACTTTGAGCTTCTGCTAAAACATCTTTTGATTTATTTTCATCAATCAACTCATATATTTGCTCTATCAATTCAATATCAGATAAGAAGTTATTTAAATTATGAACATTTTCGGCATTTGATTTATTAAAATTAGCATTTAATGCGTTAATTACTTGTTCTAAAGCTTCAGTATAAGTATTCATAAGATTTTATCCTCTATTTAAAATAAGCATCATACCATTTGTGCGGCGGCAAAGTTGAATTAAAAGCTGCCTCAAACAACGGATATAATTCTTTATATGTTTTACCGTTAGACACAATTTTCTTTAATTCCGATGTTTGCAACGGAATAATTTTCATACCATTTACAGATTTAGAATAGTCCTGAGTATCATAAAACGGTATTGACTTTCTTCCTCTAAAATCAGTTATTACATTTATATCAAGATAATTAGTTGCAAAAACACAATAGGAATTCAAGTTGCCTGTGCGTATTAAATGTCTGCCTAAGTGTCTTGATACAGGTTCCATTTCCAATCTACGTTGATTTGTACTATTGGTGAGCGTTGCTTCGAGCAATAAAGTATGTTCAGGATAGCTCTCTGTTTCGGAGTATTCATAAACAATATCAGCTTCCCCTCCTGCGGCGTGTGTCTTCGGAAGCAAATCAGCGTCAAGAGAAAGCTTCATATAATCGAGAATTTTTCCGTGCCTTTCGCTTGCTTTATACCAAAGAATACCTAACACATATTCAAAAATAGTCGGAACATCTGCGTTGTCAGTGACCATACTTCTGATTTCGGTGTCATTTCTCTCTTCGAAGCAATCAAGCAAGGACAATAACTTATCATCTGTAAATTTAGTGTCAATAAGGTGTTGCAACCTACGATAACGATTATCTTCTAATGCCGCACGAGCTGCGTCAACGGTCGTAACATTTATTCCGAGTTCTTCGTTAATACCTTCGATAATTGTATCGTCACTTACAACAAGACAATCAGAGATATCTTCCATTCTGCAATTCTCATATAACAAGTCCGAAGAAACAAACATATCTGAACGCAGTTGTTCTATCACGGATTTAAAGAAATACTGTGGAACAATATCTAATTTTACTATATTGTCTTCAAACAATACAATATCCGTAGTTTTAATGTAACGACGGTTTAAATCAAGATAATCCGAAAGTGTAGCCTTGGCTTTAAATAGGTGCATCATTTTAAAGAATGTCTTTTTAAAGCCTTCTTCATCTACTATATTATCAAACTCTGTATTTTTCAGATGAGAAACAGGCTCTTTATGTATAGCTTTTCTTGATGAAGTATCAAAAAGAAGTTTTCTCCACCATTTTCCGATTTTAATTTCTCGTGTTGCCTCATACACAGAAACTATATTTGAGCTATCCTTAATAACATACAGATTATAAAGAGCTTTATATAATGGGAAATATGCTTTATCGTAGTTTTTTCCATTTTCATTGGAACTTTTTCTGTTCATTCCAATCACACGTATTACTTCTTCTGTTACATCGTTTTCCAAAAGATACTGTAGTGCAACACCATAGTTATTCATTTTCATAAGTCTGTTAATGATAACATCGTCTATTGTGCAACGGTTTCGACGCAGTTCCCAAATCCCATTAAAAATGTCGTGGGCTCTTTCAAAATCAGTACATAATGGAATTAAATATGTAAATTCATCAATAGTTAAATATTTAAAAACTGTTAAGAAGTCAAGCAACACTAAAAACGGTCTTACAGTTTGCCCTTCTATCTCATAAGATGTTTTTAATAACTGCTTCAAGTAAATAAAACTGTCTTTTGCAATCTGAAATTTCGTATCAGAGCTGAAATCATTTTCAGCACTGATACGCAACAAAGCTTTACCAGCATTGCTTAGTTTCCTTTTATCATCAATCAAGCCTATGTCAACTAAACCCGATGTTTTTTCACGGGCATCTTTTGGCTTATTGCCGGCATTACCTTCAACAAATCCTTTATCGTGCATAAAGTCATAATAACGAGTTTGCAATTCGCTGTTACCAGACCAATCTGCATTTTGATTTTCATCAAGTGCCCAAAACTCATTTAAAAGAGAGAGCTGTTCTTCTATGGTCTTATTAAAATTCTTTGTTCTAAAACTCGTTGTTCCTAAGCTCCAGCAAAAGCTTTTATACGGAATATTCATAGCAGCTCCTCCTCAATAATTTACAATCAGCACTTCTTCGCTGACAGAAACTTTATCTTTCGTTTGATAATTTGAATTTGAATAGCTGTAATTCAGCGGAATAGCACGATATTTATCGCTGTGCTTATGAAGCCATTCAATCAAAATATGATTTTCTTTGCCTTTGCTTCTAAGAACATTGGAAAGTGCAAAGCGTATATTTTTTTCGGAAAGCGTATCTAAAAACGCTAATAAATCACGCTCGGAATCTTCGTTCCAACCGCCTTGCTCATTGTATGTAGCGCAAGTGATAAGATACGGAGGATCAACATAGACAAAATCGTTGCTGTCCAACTGTGAAATATCGAACTCTCTAAAATCCTTGCAAGTAAATATGCAGTTCTGCGTTTGAATTCTATCTATAAATGCAGAGAGCTTATCAGCCATTTTCTTGTTAAAATCACGCTTGCCAACAGGAAGATTAAACTCTCCCTTACTGTTAAATCGTATTTGATTATTAAACGCATAAACAATAATTACATAGAACATTACATAGTAGTAATAATCTTCATTTTGAATTGCATTGAAATCATCACGCAATTTCATAAAATGCTCTTTGTTATATTGACCTACGCCTTTACTGCTTTCGCAGCCGTAATAATCGTATCCGTTTTTGCTTACAAGAGATAATTCGTATTTATTGATTATCTGATAAATCCATTCAAATGTAGCTTCTTTGTCTAAGTTCTTAAATGTGTTATATAAGTAAAGCAAATGTTCGTTTAAGTCGTTATATATAACTTTGTTTGCTTCAACATTTATTCCAACATTGCAGCCGCCACAAAACAAATCAACAAACACATCAATATCTTTAGGAAAATGTGGTAATATTTGAGGAAGCAGCTTAAACTTACCGCCTGTATAGTTAAGAGGGGACTGAATCATATTATTGTTCCTCACTAAAGCAAGTACATAAAAACAGTCTTTCAGCATTGTCGGCAATATTTGATTTGCCTGCCGAAAAAGCCTTGTAGTTTTCAGAGAAAACTTTTACTGTACCTTTGCTCTGCAAAATTCGCATAATATCTTCATCTGCAATTTTAGCGTTTGAGCGGCCATTTCCTTTAGTTGCCATATTGTTATATGAAAACAATATGTATTTTGCGTTAATATTCTTTATTAAATCCTCAAATGCTTCCGTAGCTCTTTGAGTGCAGTATTTGCTTTTTATTTTATCTCTGTTCATTTTCTTTGCAACACCGAAAACATCAGGTTTTTCCCAACGAGCAACATTTTCGAGTAAATGATAAGCATCACAATATTGACGAGAATTATACGGCGGGTCTATATAAACTAAATCAGCATAAATTTCTTTAACTACTTCATTTGCGTCTTTATTAAAACATTCATTTTCGGCATTGTTATGAACCTTTGCTAAGGGAACGAATAGCTCAAGCGAAGCGTCAAAATCCACACTTTTACGGTATGCGTCATAGTGACCGCAAGTCTTTGCAATTTTATCCATAGCATAAAGCAATGATGTAATAAGAATTGCTCGTTCTCTCTTGTTGATATTACCGTCACGATAGTTCTCTTCAATATCTTCTCTTATAAAGCCGATTTTAGAGCAATCATTATAACTAAAATATGTGTTTGCAAAATTTTCGGTCATATAGTTATCTTCGTATTCGGAGATAGAATTATATTTGATGATATAATCAATGATTGTCTGCGGATTATATTCTTGCGAGCTAAACCACGCA
>OGZX01002647.1_pt1 | contig 13832 bp, 11 predicted proteins | sample 1576881 | NCBI WGS metagenome assembly OGZX01 (sample SAMEA3541542, study PRJEB24748) | human gut metagenome | biome: human gut; feature: human-associated habitat; material: faeces | place: China | collected 2012
CAAGCTGAAGGCAAAAAAGAACTGGGTTGACGAAAATGCCAATGATATTGACGTGATCCTTGACCTTGCCAAAATTTGCGCGGACGCCTCCGATCGTGGTATTGAATTGGGCGAAACCTTGCTGGATCAGTCCTTGCTTTTGTGGCTTCGATGCAATCCGGTCATTCGCAGAATGATTAAAGGCAATGACAAGGCGGCTTCGATAGTCACCAAAGAGGAGCTGGACGCAGAGTTTGAAAAGAATGGAATCCCTAAAACGCGTGTGATCCGGCGCAAAATGGCAATCTCTAAAGATGGCGAACGCGAATCAATCGACCCGTGGAATCATAATAAAATTGTGTTCAAACCGGCGGGTGTAATTGCTGAAATTCAACCAGCTATCGAAGACAGCGAGCTGATGGAAGAGCCGGACGTTACATATATGAATGCTGGTAATGGCATTCGTATCGCCAAATGGCGCACCGGCGAAAGCACGGGCCAGAAGTTTGGCGAATACACCCAGGGTTCAGCACGTCTTATTCCTGCTATTACGGCTATTGACGCAATTATTGAGTACCAGGTAAGGGGATTAGATGAAGGAGTTCAAGCAGCTTCCTTCAGCGCTCCTGTGGGTGGTTCGGCGGCTTCTGATGGTCCAGCGGCTTCTGAAGCGCCAGCAGAAAAGGCCGACGACGGCGAAAAGACAACGAAGGCTAGTTCAAAAACAACAGCGAAGTAATTATGACAAATTTAGAAGCTATCAAAGCTCTGTGTACACGAACTGTATCGGGATTTTATCCTGACAGAAATGTCTTAATGTTTACACTAGAGAATGCCGGGATCAATCCAGACGGCAAACTTATTCCTGGCAATGTAGATATAGCCAAATTGGCTATTAAGATTATCCAGGGTATGGCTGAAACAAGCCATACTGAAGGTGGGCTTTCAAGTGGATGGGATCAAGAAAGGATCGAAAAGAACATTATCGCATTATGCAATGAATACGGGCTTGATAGCTCCGAATTTGTTCAACTCTCTTCTATTACTGACGGGTCAAATTATTGGTAAGATGAAAACAAACGGAGAACTGCAATACAAGATACAACGCGGTGGCGGAATCGACGAAGATACCGGCGACAACATAAAGGTTGAATCTATATTTAGTAATCCTATCCCTTGCCAGATAATAAAAAACACGCGTAATAACAAAGGACGGTATATCAATGGAGCTTTTACAATCCAATCTTATGAGATACTTATAGAATCGCAAGAATTTAATGCGAATTGCGTAAAGATCATAAACGATAGAGGTCGCGAGTTAGGCGTGTTTACCATTCAGGATATAGAATATTTAGATACGGTCGGACGTGTAAAAATTAGTGTGTAATGGGATTTAAAAAGGTAACATCGAATAATGCTTTTGAGAATTTTCTGGAAAACGAGAAAGAGAAAGCGATTCAAAGAGGCATTCACGTAATGACCTATATAGGTGAATTATGTGTTTCCGAAGCCCGGACAAACGGTAATTACACGGACCGAACAGGCAATTTAAGAAATTCCATAGGCTATGCGGTATTAGTTGACGGAAAGATTGTTGAAGAGTTTACCCAGAATACTGAAGGAGGGCAACAAAGCGCAAAACTCATTAAACAGCTAAAGGGTGAATATCAAGAAGGAATTGTATTACTTGTAGTTGCTGGTATGAACTACGCCTCTCATGTAGAAGCTATGAATTACAATGTAATCACGTCAGCACAACTATTAGGCCGTAAACTAGTCCCGCAAGTTTTAAAGAAAATTGGCTTTGAAGTGAAATGAATAAAACTGGTAGCGAAATAGAACAGGATTTTTACGCCCTTGTAAAAAACAGTCCAATCGCTGGTGTCATTAAGGGCCGGGTTTACATTGATGGATCACGCCCAATCAATGCAAAGACAGAAGACGCTGTTATTGCATTTATAACTGGGCTGGATGCTCAAATACAAACCGGAGCCGTTCATTTGAACATCTATGTTCCAGACTTCGATAACGGAAGTGGCGTCTTTGTTAAGGACGGAAAGCGTTGCCGGGAATTAGAGAGAATAGCGGATCAGGCTATACGAGCACTAAAACCCAGCGACTACTTGATTTATCTGCTTAACACTATCAAAACGACCAAAGTTCAAGAAACAGACACTACGGCCGAAGGAATTAGCCAGCATTGTATAAACGTAAAAATCGGATTCGATTTAAAAACATTTTAATATGAATAGACCTGTTACATGGGGTAAACCCCTAGTTGAATACGGAAAAACAGCGGAAGATGATGCGGCACCCGCAGCCTTCAAGCAAATGCCCGTGATCGAAGAGGGCACCGCGCTATTGACAACTGTTAAAGGTAGCGCAAATGAACTCTACGGCGAAGGCCATGAGTTAATAGCTCGTAAGATGCAAAAGTCTTACAGACAGTTTGCTATGAGTGTCTTTATCCCATCTGGTGAAGAAGACCCTATCCCTGACGACGACGGTGTAATCAACGACGAATATTGTGTCAGAATGACGCCGGAAGATGATACTCTGGAAGGCTTCATTATGCGTAAATGCTCCGTTGAAGTTGAAGAAGAATGGTCGTCCGCTAAAGGCAGACAGTTGAAGTATATCTTTAGCTCTCTAAAGCCTAAAACCGGTAAGATGATCGAAAGATACACAAAAGCGGTAGCGCCTGGATCATAAGCAATGAAGAGCATTGAGCAAAAAGTATCTGAAACAGTGTTGCAAAAAAAACACAATGTAGTTATCGGTGGGGCGACTTACGAGGTTGCCCCGCCTTCTATTGCAACGCTTATCCTGGTTTCTGAACTCGTAACTAGAATGCCGGACTACGAACCCGACAGGGAGTATATTCTAAGAGACGCGCTAGTCGTGGCTAAGGATTGCAAGGTATTAGGTGAGATCGTGGCCGTTCTAGTGCTGGGTGCCGATGGGCTTATACAGGAGAGAAAAGAAACTAAAACGTATTTGTTTGGAGCCATCAAAAAGGAAAAGACCGTTTCATTTGACGCAAAGACGTGTATATCAAACACCGTATTACATCAAATGTCGCCTAAAAAAGTAAATGAAATGGTTATAGACCTTTTGGAAACAATGGAGATCGCCGATTTTTTTCAGCTTACCGCTTCCCTAAGAGAAGTAAACCTAATAAGAAGGACAAAGGAAGCGGAAAAGACGACGACGAAAACGGAAACGATAGCATCTGGGCGGTAGTCGCCGGAATGGTTAAATCTTATAATTTGACTTTTGATTATGTCCTGCATAGAATGAGCTTTGCCAACATAAGAATGTACAATGCCGTAATACCAACTTATTCATCGACGAAGGACAATGATAAAGAAAAAAAGATCGAAAACGCCATAAATGGGGATGATCCCGCCAATAAGGATGCGATTAGTAAGGCAATATTTGACATAGACGAAGATGAGTAACGAAGGTGCAAGCTGGTGGGCGCTGGGACTTGACAATACTAAGTTTCAGGCAGACGCCGATAAATCAAATGCCATATTCAAGAGTATTGGCAATACCGCCGAGTCTGAAGGGGCAAGAATCGACACTATTTTTAAGCGTACGACGGCGGCAGCAACCGGCTTTTTCACGCTTCAGCAAGCGACAAATTACGCTACAAAGATAGCCCAGGTAAGGGGGGAATTCCAGCAACTTGAAGTGGCATTCAACACGATGCTAAGAAGCAAAAGCAAAGCTGATGCTTTAATGAATCAAGTTGTTGATATGGCCGCAAAAACGCCCTTTGATCTGAAGGGCGTAGCCAGCGGAGCAAAACAATTGCTTGCGTATGGTGTGGCCTCTGAAGACGTAACCAAACGGCTTGAACAGCTTGGAAACATTGCGTCTGGACTCTCTATTCCTTTAAATGATATTGTTTACCTGTATGGAACGACAATGGTCCAGGGGCGCTTATTCACCCAGGACGTACGTCAGTTTATGGGCCGGGGCATTCCTCTTGTACAAGAGCTAGCAAAAGAGCTTGGAAAAACAGAAAACGAGATCAACGCTATGGTTACTGCCGGTAAGATCGGTTTTCCTGAAGTGCAAAGAGTACTCGACAACTTAACGAAATCGGGTGGTATGTTTTATAACCTGATGGCAGATCAGAGTAAAACTATTACTGGTCAAATATCCAATCTAGGCGATGCACTGGAAACAATGTACAATAAAATCGGAGAATCCCAAGAAGGGGTTATTTCCGATGCTATTGGTGGCGCCTCTTATCTGGTCGAGAACTACGAAGAGGTTGGCCGAACCATAACCGAACTGGTTACGGCATACGGTGCCTACAAAGCCATACTTATGACTATTTCGGCCTTAAAAAAGTCAACAACCACTATCAAGGCCACAGCCGAAGCCGAAGAACTAGCCAATCTTCTGACAATAGAACAAAAAGCCTCCATTTCAAAGCAGAATCTAACCAAAGGATCGCTAGAGTATGCCGCTGCCGTGAAAGCGGAAGTGACGGCCGAAATGGATAAGCAAACAGCTTTGGCGGCAACATTAAAATCGGAAATAGACTCTTCTAAAATCGCACTATCTTCTAAACAGGCGGCAGTTGACGCGGCTATGTCCCAGGTATCGGCTGCCGAAGCCCTAAGACAAACAAGGGAAAAAGAATTAGCAAACCTTATAACCGTTACCCAAGCTGAAAAAGCGTCTACTATGCAAAAAGAATTGGATGCAGCAACAGATAAGGCTAGGGCTGCCAGAAAGAAGGCAATATCGCTACTTTCCCAGCAACAAGCGGCAATCACCGCTAAAATTCAGGCAGAAGAAACAGGAGCCAGTAAAACAAAAGTTGCAAGTCTTGAAAAAGAAATCCATACGATCAACCGAAAGCTAGTCACTGCAAAACAAGAGGCATTAGCAGCAAACGAAGTAGTAGCCGCAAAACGTCGCGAAATAGCAGCTACGGACGGGTCCGTATCTTCCAAACAAATAGAGGCCGCCCAGAAAAGGTTAAATGTTGCCATAACAGCACAGGAAACGGCTGCCGAGAACCTGAATACAGCGGCTACCGAAAAGAATGCGGCGGCAAGACAGTTGAGTACAAAGCGTGCGGCCCTTGATGCGACTGTACGGAAAGCCAACACGCTCGAAACAGGATTGAACACGGCAGCCCAGACGGCCAACGTAACTACAACCAACTTGTTGGCGACTGCAAAAACTAGGCTGACAGCGATAGCCTTAAAACTGAATAAGGTCATTATGAATAACCCTTATACAATTGCGGCGGCGGGCGTTGCAATTTTGGGGTATGGCATATACAAGCTAGTAACATATCAGACTGAAGCCGAAAAAGCACAAGCAAAGCTAAATAAGACGATCGCCGATTCTGAAAAATCAATTGATTCAGAAAGAAACCAGATCGACGCCATGTTCGCCAGGTTGAAGGCAGCTAAAAACGGAACAGATGAATACCGGGCAGCCAAAGAAGCCATAATGAACAAATACGGTGAATACTTGAAGGGGCTAGGAGACGAAAAGAACGCCCTAGACGATCTGGCAAAAGCATATAAAACCATTACTGAAGAAGCTGCGAAATCAGCGAAAGCTCGCGCGATGGAAACAGCCACGAAGGGCGCGGCCGACGATCTGGCCGAAACACAGGGCGACGCACGTTCAGAGGTTAAAAAGTTGCTTGATAAAAAATTCAAAGGGCTGAAAGATAAAGACGGAGTTGCTTTGTCTGAAGTGTATTTCTGGAAGATAGAGCCGGTGCTAGAAGGCAAAGCAGAGATCACAAAAGACATAGAAGATATTGTTAACAAATTTGACGAAACCAAATACGTAGCAGGCGACACCATGCACGGGATTGGCGCCTATACGTACACCGCAAACGCTCTAAAAGAAGAGATCACTAAAACCCAAAAGGCTAGAGGCATTTTTGAAAATGTTCTTTCCGAAGCTCGTATTCAGTTCGGGGAAAACAAAAAGAAGGATGAAAAGACCACTGAAAAGCCATTCGATCCGGAAGGCAAGAAAGTTGCCGAACTTGACGATGCAATCATAAAGGAAAAGGACAAGCTAAAGGCGTACCAAAAGGCTTTAAAAGAGAATAACGGCCTTGCGCAAGATGGAACAAAAGTAACAGATGAAATGGTTGCTTCACAGGAGCAATTCATTAAAACGCTGAAAGATACAATGCTTGCTCGTGAAGCCGACCTAAAGATAATTCGTGAAGTTGAAGACCGTATAGACCTTCTAAAAAAAGAGCAAAAAGAAACAGTCAAAGATAGCCCGGAGTATAACGACTATCAAAAACGTATCGACAGCCTGACAACGAAAATTCCTTCAAAAAAGACGAAGGAAGACAAAGACTATACTAATGATTTGCGCAAAGATGCCCTAGAAAAGATTAGAGCCATGAAAGACATGGATTTTTTGATAAGACAAGCACAGATCAACAATCAAAAGGATGGGCTATCAAAAACACTCGAACAAAATCAGCTCAACTATGAGAAAGAAATGGACCAGATCAAGCGTCAGGAAGAAGACAAATTGATGAAAATGCAAGAATGGGAAAAAACGATCTGGAAGTCTAAAGGAGGGAAAGGCAAGTTCTCCCCTACCACGACCGAACTTCCCCAGGCCGACAAGGATCAATTCGATACATTGAAAAAGGAAACTGCCAATAATTTTACATACAGCAACCAGATCGCCATAGAAGAAATGCTGAAACAATATCAGACCTATACGGATAAAAGAAAGGCCATTGAGAAAAAGTTTCAGAAGGACATCGACAGCATGAAGGATGAAAACGACAAGGCGACCAAAGAAGGAAGATCAGCTCCATTCTCCAACGAAACAATAGGCCAAGCCAACAAAGATAAACAGGATGCGTTGGACGAATTGGATAACGAAATAGCTTCCCGCGAAGCCACGTTTAATGTGTGGGCTGATAAGATCGCCAGTATGGGGTTAAAGCAGCTAAAATCAGCTTTACAGACAGCCAGAGAGACACTAAATAAAGACGATAGCAAAATGACCGATAAAGAAAAGGCTGTTTTGCGTGCTCAAATAAAAGTTCTTGAAGAAAAGCTAAAGGTTGCTGAAGCAAAAGACGCTAGTACGACTTCTGCCGAAAAGTCAAAAAAGAAATGGGATAACACCCTGAAAGTAATGAATGAGGTCCAAGACACAGTAGACAACATTGTGTCAAGTTTTGACGGTCTGGACGATGTTACAAAAACGGCTCTTACTTCCGCTACAAATATTGCCGGTGGCATCGTGGCAATGATTACCGGCATACAGGCCCTTTCTCTTGCCGGAGCCGAAGCAATCAAGGGAGTTGAACGTGCGTCGGTTATTCTCGCCGTCGTTGGTGCAGCCATTCAGGTTATCACTGCATTATTTTCGCTGACTTCAAAAGCTGAAAAAGAACATCAGGAAGCATTAAAGGAAGTCGCCGAAAATAAGTTAAAGATGCAACGCGAATACAATCTACTTCTTATGGAGCAAAACCTTTTAATGAAGGAAGCTACCAGTATATTCGGAGAAGACCAGATCGCGAAAGCCGCTAGGGCGATAGAGGTTTATAGAAAAGCTATTTCAGATTATAAAGAAGAATTAAAGGGCGAAGCGCCTGAATTGGAAATCAACCCATTCAAATTGCAACAAAGCCTTGATGATTACAAGCGTAAAAAAGCCGATTATGAAAAAGGCGTAGGCGCTCTAAGCGATGTGTCAATAAAAACTGGTAGCTATACAACCGGAGCTTGGTTCTGGAAGAAACAGCACGACGTAATGACGCCTATTCTGGAGATATATCCAAAGCTTATTACGGATAACAACATGCTTGATATAAGCATGGCAAAGGCAGCCCTTAGTTCTCATGAAATGAGCGAGGAAAGTAAAGCCTTGTTGCAAAATTTAATTGATCTTCAAGAAGGGGCCGAAGAAGCTCAAGAGACATTAAGAAACTATCTTGAAGACACATTCGGAAGCCTGGGGCCTAGTATTATGGATTCTATTACCGAAGCAATCGAAAACAATGGCGTTAGTGCCTGGGAAAAATTCGGCGAAAAAGGGTCCGACGTTTTAGAGGACCTGGGAAAGCAGATTGCATATTCGCTCTTCTTTTCTGACAAATTTAAAAGGCTTCAGGCTGATCTCGAAAAAATATACGGGTCCGGTAAAACAGAAGAAGAAATAGCCAAAGACGCACGAAACCTTGTAGCTTCATTTTATAACACCGTCGGAACCGATATGAACAACGCTCAACAATGGATGGAAGGCTGGAAGGAAGAAGCTAAAAAGCAAGGCTTCGATCTTTGGAGCTCAACCCGCGAAGCGTCCAGTAAAGGTGTCAATAGCGTAGATCAGGAGACGGGAAGCGAAATAGCTGGTAGGGCTACGGCTATTCAGGGACACACCTATCAAATAAATGAAGGCGTCAAAGAACTTGTGGCAAATAGCGCAAAAATATTGGATCACCTGGCCGGAATAGAAAAAAACACAGATCATTTGGAAGAGATAAACGAAAATATCAAATCTGTGAAAAGTGATATTAGTGATATGAATTTAAAAGGTGTAAATCTAAAATAATGAGCAAAATAGGTAAAACATTTATAGACGGCATAGACCTGTATTCTTCTTTTGGGGTATTCGTGACCGAAAGCGGACATAACGGGCTTGTCAACTATCCGCCCATCAAGAACCTGGAAAGCGTAAATGACTGGCCGGAAAGAGACGGAATAGAGGTAGATTCTTCCGAAATTAGACTGAATACAAAAGAATTTGACATTGCGTTCGGCGCGACTGGCAATTACAAGATAGGTGGTTTTTTAGATATAATATCCGACGGCGCTTATCATGTATTCGACTTCAAAGAGGCAGGAAGGTCATTCACCTTGCGGCTGACGTCGCAAGTAAACAAAGCGCTATACATAGGAGCCGAAAGTTTTTCCTTGAAATTTTCTGACGACTTCCCGCTTGCTGGCTACGAATACCAGGAGCCGCAATCTTCAACGGTGAATCAAAAAGGATATGAAATCGACGCCGTACCTTTCTCTAAATACGGGATTGTTGTTTGCGAAGGATCAGACGCGCAGATAATGAAGTCGCCGCCTGTAAAAAAGAACTTGCTTAGAAATATTCCTTCTGAAGATGGCGTATTGTACGACGGTGAAAAGGTTGTATTTCAGCAAAAGGAAGTAAATATAAATTGTTGCCTGATCGCAAAAGATTTGCAAGAGTTCTGGCGTAATTATTACGCTTTCCTATACGACCTGATAAGACCGGTTGAAATTACCGAAGATAGCATAACGAGAATAAGCAAAGAACGCAACTTCTATTTCGATCGAAATGGCGAAGAGTACCCATGCTATTATAAAAGCAACAAGGTTAGTAAGTTTTTACCGGCTGACGGTGACGTGTGGTGCGAATTCGTACTCTCTCTTGTGTTCACATCTTTTCGCGTCGGAAAAGACGAATATTTACTTGCCGGAGAAGATGGGGAATTGATAATATCTGAAGACGGAGAATATTTTTTTGATATGCAATATTATGGCAATAGTTAAGAAAAAGGTATCAGAAACTAGAAAAGCCACTACTACAAAGGGGCTTATTATTCTAGGCGTGGAATTGCCAACAAACGACAATGTTCATGCTGACATGGAACTGCTACGCGGAAATACGGCGTCAGCGGAGTGGATCGACAAGAACCCTGGCAAAACGTACGAAGATTACATATCCTTATTGCAACAACCGGCCAAAGAAATGGCAGACGAAGGCAGAAAGCAATACGTATTATTCGAAACGGCAGAAGCGGCCAGAGATCAAAATGAAGTGCTTCGCCAATCCAGGGAATCTTCTAGGGAAAACGAGGAAATCGAACGTAAGAAGAACGAAAACGAGCGCAAAACCAACGAGGCTGACAGGCAGAAAAAAGAAGGCGAAAGGCAAGACAAAGAACGTACCAGAATTGAAACCGAAGCAGAACGTATCGTAGAGGAACAATTGCGCAAAAAGGATGAAGAGTTACGGAAAGGCGAAGAAGCTACAAGGCAAAAGCAGGAAGAAGAACGCGAACAGGGGACGATAGAAGCGATTCTGAATGCAGAGAAAGCGACCGATCGCCTGAATGATCTTTCCGATCACAGGGACGAAATACGCGACGGGTATTGGTGGCGCTGGAATGAAACGACCGGGGAATGGTACAATACTAACGAGATCGCAAAGGGCAATGTTATGTTTGCTACGTTCGGGCTTGATCCTTCTACCGGTATATTGACAATGTATATAGACGAAGAGTATACAGGACCAAACTTTGAGATAACAGAAAAAGGCGAATTACAAGTAATTATATAAGTCATGGCAGATAAAAAAGCAACAATTTTAGGAAAGGTTGCCATTACCCCGCGCGGGACATGGGTGGCAGAAAAGAGTTTTGAAAGGCTTGATCTAGTAGAATATACTGGTGGCAGTTTTATTTCTCTTTCTAACGATAATAATGCGCCGTTGACCGATGCGACAAAATGGATGGTTATAGCCAGGAAGGGCGACAAAGGCGATGCGTTTACTTATGGCGACTTTACGCCGGAGCAGTTAGCAAAACTCAAAGGCGACAAAGGCGATCCTTTTGTTTACGAGGATTTTACATCTGAACAGATAGCCGACCTGAAGCAACCGGCGACGGAAGCGGCCCAGGAAGCAAAAAACGCAGCCGCAGAGGCTTTGAATGTCCCCAAAATCCAGGACGGGTATTTTTGGTTATACGATGTTGAACAAAAGAAATACATCAAATCGGATTCAAAGGCCACTGGAAGAAGCCCGAAAGCCATCGAAGGGATATGGTGGGAATATAACGATGAAGTTGGTGACTATGTTAGTACCAACATTTCTGCAAGTTCTGACTATGAGTTGACCAAGCCGAAAATAGAAAATGTCTTGACTGGCGATATAACAAGCCACAACCATGCTGCGCAATTAGCAGAAGCACTTGCAAATTATGTCCGCGCCGTAGCCGGGAAACAACTATCAACTGAAGACTTTACAACAGAGCTAAAAAACAAACTGGCCGGGCTTCAGAATTACGATGATGCTACCGTACTAGCTTCTATCGCAACGATCAACCAGCGTATTGATACGTTGCTAAGTGGTTCAGCAAGCGAAGCAATCGACACATTCCATGAGATAGAAGCCTTTCTATCCGGTATAACTGATACAAAAACCCTTACCGGATTGTTGGCAGACCTAAAAACAGAGATAACAGCCCTTATTCCTACAAAATTGTCACAGATTCAAAACGACGACAATACGGTTAAGGATGCCAACTATGTACATACAGACAACAACTATACCGACGTGGATAAAGCAAAGTTGAAAAAAATCAACTTTACCCCTACCCTGGACCATGAGCCGGGAGAGGGCGATCTTACATATGCAGACGGAGAAGGCGAACATTTATTCTTGATCGGGGATCAGGTTCGCGTATCTGATGCGGAAAAAGGTTATGTGTTCTGGCAATTATATGATATAACAGTAGATAATAAAGCGATCTGGAAAAAGGCAGGCAGCGGTGGCGATATGGAATTGACCGAAAAACTGACTATAACACTTACAAGCAACCAGGCCCAGCCAGATACTAAGTTGAACGGTCTTGTCGTACACGTTAAGTATGGAGACAATGACACGCCGCTAACGTGGTCCGGTACTGCGATGACGACTGAAATTCCAATGAATATGACGTATCGTATCGAGTACCCGGCGCTTGCTGGTTACGCAGTGCCAGAAACGGAAGAATATATAGCGCTTGCCGGAAACACAAGAGCCGTAAATGTATCATACAATACGACTATATTAACAATCAATGTATCAGGAAATCAAACGAACAAAAGCGATCTAAATAATTTGCAAATCACATTGTCCGGATCATACAATAAAATATTGACTTATTCGGGTCAAGCTTTAGTTGTAAACGTTCCAACAGGAAAAGAACTTGTCGTTACGCCCGCCCAAATAGAGGGCTATGCTAACGTTCCGGCTGTAACAAAAATACCAACCGCATCCACTGATACAGTCTCACTCGACTACAATACTACCGTACTCTATATTTCCTTAAAATCAAATCAGGAAATCAACAGTAGTGGCAGCGGAGGAGGTGGAGGAAGTAGTAGCGGCAATAGTAATCCTCTCAACGGGACTACAATTCAGATAAGATATAGCGGAATAACCAAAAACATGATTTGGGACCAAACTGCAATTAATGGCAATTCCATAAAAATTCCTACTGGGGTTGAATGCACCATCACCCCAGGTAGTTTGTCTGAATATAAATCCCCTGAAGCAAAATCAATAACACCTATTGAGCCCACTGTTAGAGAAGAATTTATTTATCAAACAGAAGTTGTCACGGTGATAGTAAATACCGATAATTCAATATCATGCTCCGGGCAAAAGATTACGATCAATGGTACGGAATATACATACAGCAATCCTATTTCTATCAAAATCCCCCACGGAACCAGTTACTCGGTATCGGTCAATAGCAAGGCAGGATTCACTTCGCCCGACACTCAATCTTTTACAGCAAATCAGGTATCACGTACTATAACGATGACATATCTCGAAATTAAGAGAGGTATCTTCATTCTTGATACAAGCGGAAATCTGGTTCGTCGTTCAGATTGGAGTGCAAGCAATAACTCAAAGGCCGTAGGCGTGGCCGTGCTGTCTGATAATTGCAAATTCGTAATATCTCCTTCTGAAAATACATCTAATACAGCATGGATATTCGCCTATGATAGTACAATATCAGGAATTGTAACAACGACAAATGCGGCTACCGCTAAACAGGACTATGCAGGGAATAGTAATACTGATAAAATTATGGCTCAAGCTGGTTCTGGGAAAGCTCCTGCGGCTAACTATTGTCGCGGCATTACTTTCAAACACGGGAAAAAGGGATATTTAGGCTCCCTCGGAGAGTGGCAAGAAGCCTATAATAATAAGGCAGAAGTTGACGCATGTATGTCGCTTATTGGAGGAACGGCTATCAGTACAAGCTACTATCATTGGACATCTACCCAGTACTCCGGTGCGGACGCGTGGATATTGAATTGGTCTGACGGCACCGTGGGCAACCTCACTAAGGCTGACTCCGGTCGGGTACGGGCTTTCGCCGCTTTATAATCCCTTCAACTCTTTAACTCTTTAACTCTTTGAGATATGTTAGCAAGTGAATTACCAGTTTACAGAGATACATTTGATTTAGTCAGTCTTTTAGTTGACTATGTTGCAATTTTCCCAAAATCCCACCGATACACGATCGGTGAGAAAATAACAAACGTTTCGCTCGAATTATTTGAGTATTTACAACTCGCCAATCGGGCAGCAAACGACAAAGTAGCACGGGCTAAATACCTCGAAGGGTTTCTGATAAAGTTTGAATTATTAAAGGTTCTGCTACGGTTGTGCAATGAGAAGAGAATAATAACAGTGAAACAGACTGCAAGACTGGCGACCTACACCGAAAAGATCGGTCGTCAAGTAACAGCCTGGAAAAACAAATAAAATTTCTGTCAGAGTTTACGTGATTACGATTGCGCGAAGCGAACAGTTTAAAAATAGAAAAGGCTTGTGTGCTAACTCCTTCCGGTTATGGAAGAATAGCTAAGAATAAGATAATCACAAGATATACCCAGTACTCCGGTACGAACGCGTGGATATTGAATTGGTCTGACGGCAACGTGAACAACAACAATAAGACTAACTCCAATCGGGTACGGGCTTTCGCCGAATTTCTGTTTGAAACAATTAAAAAGAAATTAAAATTATGGATGATTATATATCACTGGAAGAGGTCTTCG
>OGZX01002653.1_pt1 | contig 13803 bp, 10 predicted proteins | sample 1576881 | NCBI WGS metagenome assembly OGZX01 (sample SAMEA3541542, study PRJEB24748) | human gut metagenome | biome: human gut; feature: human-associated habitat; material: faeces | place: China | collected 2012
AAGCACTCAAATCCTGTCATACGGAGTTTGTTCATATCTACGGTGCGGCTTTCTTTACATAAAGAGAGGCTTTTCCTTCGGGGAGAGCCTCTTCTTATTTTGATATATCCTGCTCTTTACAGGATTGTTACACTGACTCGTTTTCCTAACCCCTGGAATATTTTATATAGGGTCGATAACTGTATATCGCATTTGCCATTTTCCAGACGTGAGATATAGCTTTTCTTCGTCCCTATTTTGTCGGCAAGTTGCTGTTGGGTAAGGCCGGCTTTGCGGCGTTCTTCTTTAAGACGTTCGGCGAGAATGAATGCTTCGGTTTCTTCTTCGAATTGACTGCGTTCAGGTGTTCCCTTCACTCCATATTCGATATCCAACAATTCGTCAAAAGTTTGACATTGCATTAATTGTTCTTTCTTTTTCTCACTTAAATATATATCTTTCATTTCTTTTATTTTTTTTGTTCGTTAAAATATTCATCCATAATTCGTTTTGCTTGTCTTATTTCCTTTTGCGGAGTCTTTTGGGTCTTTTTCTGGAATCCGTTAAAAAGGATGACGAGTTTAACCCCTTGATGCCTGTCAAATGTTTGAAATATTTTTCCGGTATAACATTTTCTGTTCGTATTAGCTCTAATACATAGTTGACTTTTGTTCTTACATCTAAAGGTAATAATTTATAAAACTCAATGTAATAGGTCTTATAAATTTCAATAGTACGTTTATATTCCATAGCTAAGATTATTTGTTTGTCAATGCAAAGTTAACTAATTAATTTACTTTTACAACTAATCTGCTGAAAAAAAGGACTTGTCTGTTTTTTCTTTGTATATTTACACACCAAGAATTAAACACACTAAACTAAGTTTTTATGTTACTGCCAAAACAGTCTCGCAAATGTGTAACCGGGCTGGCTATTGCCTGTTCGTTACTATTAATTTCCTGCGCTCCTAAGGAGGTTCAGCAGGTGAATCTTATTCCTAAGCCGGCACAGATGTTGATGACCGGAGGTGCTTTTCAAATCGATAGTGCCGCTTTGTTCGGCGAGCAATCTTCTCAAGGAGTAAATACCGTAATCGATAATGCCTGGTCGGGCAGTCCGGAGGGATACCAGTTGGATGTCACGGCAAAAGGGATCGACCTGCGGGCCGGTTCCAGAGATGGTTTGTTCTATGGTTTGCAAACATTGCGTCAATTATATCAAAACGGATACATCCCTTGTGTTTCGATCATCGACAATCCCCGTTTTAAATATAGAGGGTTACATCTGGATGTCTCCCGGCATTTCTTTCCGAAAGAGGAGGTGATGAAGTTGCTGAATGTTATGTCTTCCTATAAGTTGAATACGTTACATATGCATCTGACGGATGCCGGAGGATGGCGTATCGAGATGGATAAATATCCGAAACTGACTTCCGAAACGGCTTTCCGTACCGAGTCGGATTGGCGGAAATGGTGGGATGGACATGACCGCAAGTACCTGCCGGAAGGAACTCCCGGTGCTTATGGCGGTTATTATACGAAAGAGGATATTCGGGAGATCGTGGAACATGCTGCGTCCAGACATATTAATATAATCCCGGAAATAGAGTTTCCCGGGCATTCGGAAGAGGTGCTGATGGCTTATCCGGAGCTGAGTTGTTCGGGCAAACCATATCAGAACGGTGATTTTTGCATCGGTAACGACAAGTCGTTCACTTTTATGGAAGATGTACTGACGGAAGTGATGGAACTTTTTCCTTCCGGGTATATTCATATCGGAGGGGATGAAGCTGGTAAATCGGCTTGGAAAACCTGTCCGAAGTGCCAGGCGTTGATGAAGAAAAACGGGATGGAGAGCGTTGATGAACTCCAGAGTTATATGATCCACCGGGCGGAAGAGTTTCTGAACTCGAAAGGCCGTAAGCTGATCGGCTGGGATGAAATTCTGGAAGGCGGTTTGGCTCCCGATGCGACTGTCATGTCCTGGCGAGGGGAGGATGGAGGCATCAAATCGGTCCGGATGGGGCATGATGTCGTGATGACGCCCGGTAATTATATGTATTTTGATTTTTACCAGGCCGATCCGAAGACACAGCCGTATGCGATTGGCGGTTATACACCGGTTAAGAAAGTGTATAGTTATAATCCTGTCCCGGTCGACTCGCTGACTGCAGAGGAAAGCAAGCATATTCTCGGTGTACAGGCCAATACGTGGACGGAATATATCCAGACACCGGAACATTTGGAATACATGATGTTCCCGCGTGCCCTCGCCGTAGCGGAAATAGGCTGGACGCCGCAAGAACTGCGGACATGGGATGATTTCAAGCCTCGGATGAATGCACATATCCCGAAACTGCAGGCAATGGGTATCAATACGTTTACACTTTCGGACGAGCTGGAAGTGACGATGCGCGTCGACACGGTCGGCAAGCGGATCGAAGTCATACTGGATGCCGAGAAATATCCGGCAGAAGTACGTTATACAACCGACGGCTCTGTCCCGACTGCTTCATCGGCTTTATATACCGCTCCGATTGTTGTAACCGATTCGGCTTATATCAAAGCTGCTATTTTCCGGGATGGCATCCTGCAGGGAACGCCGACCGAAAAGAAGGTCGATTACCATCGTGGAATCAATAAACCTATACATTATAATAGTAGGTTGTACAAAGGTTATATGGCCGGGGGCATGAATGCACTGCTGGATGGCTATCGTGGCGGATTGACCTACCTGGACGGACGTTGGCAGGGGTATCTGAATGATCTGGATTGTGTGATCGATATGGAGGAAGTAACAGATATCCATAAAGTGTCCGCCCGGTTCATGCAGTTGACCGGTCCGGGCGTATTCCAGCCGGGGCAGGTGGAGTTGTTAACGTCGGAAGATGGTGAAAACTTTACCTCTCAGGGAATTGTTCCAACAACAATCCCGGCGGACGATCCGAACCTGCTGTTTCAGGAATATACATTCAATGGAAACTGGAAAGCCCGCTATATCCGCCTGAAGGCAGCGGAGGTGAACAAAGGGTTTATTTTTACGGATGAGATCGTTGTATGGTAAATTGAGAATTAAGAATTAAAAATGAAGAAATATGAAGATATTGTTGTTTTCTTTTCTATTGAGTTGCTGTTCTGCGCTGCTTTCCGCGCAACAGCCGGCAGATTATGTGAACCCGTTTATCGGAACGAGTAACTATGGGACGACTAATCCCGGAGCCATCTGTCCGCAAGGGATGATGAGCGTTACCCCGTTCAATGTGATGGGCTCGAAAAGTAATAAATTCGATAAGGACAGCCAGTGGTGGTCTACTCCTTATTCGGCCGACAATAATTTTTTTACCGGCTATGCACATGTTAACCTGAGCGGAGTTGGTTGCCCCGAACTGGGTAGCCTTTTGCTGATGCCGACAGCGGGCGAATTGAATGTGGACTACCATGAGTATGGCAGCGGATATAAGGATGAAGTGGCTCATCCCGGCTATTACAGCAATCTGTTGACCAAATATAATATCAAGACCGAAGCAACCGCTTCGATGCGTACCGGATTGACCCGTTTTACCTTTCCGAAAGGGCAGGGGAACATCCTGTTGAACCTGGGTGAAGGGCTGACGAATGAAACCGGAGCGACTGTCCGCATGGTCAGCGACACGGAAATAGAAGGCAGCAAACTGCTCGGTACTTTCTGTTATAATCCGCAAGCCGTTTTCCCGATCTACTTTGTGATGAAGGTTAGCAAAGCTCCTAAGCAAGTCGGTTATTGGAAGAAACAGCGTGAGATGAAAGGTGTGGAGGCTGATTGGGATATCTATTCCGGCAAATATAAATTGTACACTAAGTATAACCGTGAGATGAGCGGCGACGACATTGGCGTTTGGTTCACATATGACACAGATGAAAATGAGGTGATCGAAGTGAAGATGGGTGTTTCCTTTGTCAGCATCGAGAATGCACGCCTGAACATGAATACCGAACAGCCGGACTTCAACTTCGACAAGGTGCGTGCGGCTGCTGGTCAGATGTGGAACGACGACCTGTCACGCGTACAGGTTGAAGGAGGGACGCAGGATGATAAGACTATCTTTTATACCGCGATGTACCACTTGCTGATCCATCCGAATATCATCCAGGATGTGAACGGCGAATATCCGATGATGGAAAGCCTGAAAGTCGGCCATACGACCGGAAACCGGTATACGGTCTTCTCCCTCTGGGATACGTATCGGAATGTCAGTACCCTGATGACCTTGCTCTATCCGGAAAAGCAGCTCGATATTATCCGTACGATGATCGATATGTATAAGGAAAGCGGCTGGCTCCCGAAGTGGGAACTCTACGGACGCGAGACGCTGACAATGGAAGGTGACCCGTCCATCCCTTATATTGTGGATGCCTATATGCGCGGTTTGCGTGATTATGATATTGAGACGGCTTACGAAGGTATGCGCAAAGGCGCTACCACACCAGGTGAATTCAACCTGCTCCGCCCGGACAACAACGACTATATGAGCAAGGGATATGTCCCGTTGCGCGAGCAGTATGACAATTCCGTTTCCCACGCTCTGGAATATTATATTGCCGATTGGAACCTCTCCTTGTTAGCGAATGCATTAGGTAAGAAAGAAGACGCCAAGTTGTTTCGCGAACGTGCGATGGGGTATAAACATTATTACAGCAAGGAATACGGCACGCTCCGCCCGATACTTCCCGATGGTACGTTCTATTCACCTTTCGATCCGAAACAGGGTGAAAATTTCGAGCCGAGCCCCGGTTTCCATGAAGGGAATGCCTGGAACTATACGTTCTATGTGCCTCATGATATCATGGGGTTAGCTAAGTTGATGGGAGGCCCGAAAAAGTTCGTGGACCGCTTGCAGATGGTCTTCGATAAGGGCTATTACGATATGGCAAACGAACCGGATATCGCCTATCCCTACCTGTTCAGCTATTTCAAGGGAGAAGCCTGGCGCACGCAGAAGCTCGTCCGCGAACTGTTAGGCAAGTATTACCACAACGCGCCGAACGGCCTTCCCGGCAACGATGATACCGGCACGATGTCGACCTGGGCTATCTTTTCAATGATGGGCTTCTATCCGGCCTGTCCCGGCGATCTGGATTACGTGCTGACCTCGCCGACCTTCAATAAGGTGACGATCCGGTTAGACAAGAAATTCTATCCGAAAGGAGAGTTAGTGATCGAATCCACTCATCAGACTCCGGAAGATATCTATATTAAGGAAGTGACCGCCGGCGGAAAGAAGCTGAAAGGCTATACGATTTCACAACACGAGTTGGTGAATGCCGGAACATTACGGTTTATCCTGGATAGCAAGAAATAAAACTCAAAACTTTTCCTATCCCAAAGCCCGCCTGTAGTTTAGCGGAGACGTTCCGGTGTGTTTCTTGAAATAACGCCCGAAGAACGACTGATCCGGAAACTGCAGGCGGTTTGCTATTTCCTGTATGCTCAGATCGGTGGATTCCAGCATTACTTTTATTTCCAGGATGACATGCATATCGATGATGTGTTTGGCCGTCTTGCCTGTCACTTCCTGTACGATAGCGGAAAGGTAGCGGGACGTGATGAACAGTTCGTTCGCATAAAAACCGACCTCGCGCTGGGTGGTGCAATGTTTGTGGACTAATGCAATGAAACGTTTGAAAAGCTGGTCTTTGCGATCGGTACCTTCAATCTGTTTGCGGGTGAACCACCGGTGCGTCTTTTCATATACATTCAGAAGAAAACATTGGAGATGATTCCGGATAATGATATCGCGGAAGCGGTGTTCGCGGTCCAGATAGATCGCCTCGGTGGCAATCATCAGGCCGTTAATGGCCTCGATGCAGTCATCCGGAAACGTAAAAGAGGGATTCTCTTTCAGGAAATGGAAGAAGGAAGGTTCCAGATGGATGGTAATCTCTCGTAATAACTGTTCCGAGAAGTAACAATAAGAAACTTCGAAGTCGGTGCTCGATTCTGTCAGGCGCAGAATAGTGCCCGGCTGAATGATGACCTGCGTATTTTTGACTATATCGTATTCTTTCAGGTCGATATTCAAGTGTGCATGCCCTTTCCGGCAAAAGAATATGCCGGGATCACTTAATTTTATCAGGCGATTATGAAATTCCTCCATCCGACCAGTCCTGGCTACGAACGGTTCACTTTCCGTTGTTCTAAATATACGCATACTTGTTCCTATTTTGACGTAAAAGTACGGATTGTATCTGACTTTTTGTGTCTTCTGTTCCGGTTTTGAACAATCGAGGCTAATAAATGAACTGATTTGTCGCGAGATTCCGGTCTACCTTTGCTGCCGAATTAAAGATTGGACAATGACAATGATGAACAAAACAAGTATGCGACTGATGATGATTATCAGTTGTGCAACATTGGCGGTGTCGTGCAAGCAGGCACCCGCAGTACAAACAGAAGCAGAGTATGCCGTGTTGAAGGTGCAGCCTTCGGACAAGGTGATCTCCACTTCCTATTCGGCAACAATCCGCGGACGTCAGGATATCGATATCTATCCTCAGGTATCCGGTTTTATAACTAAATTATGTGTAGAGGAGGGACAGGCCGTCCGTCGTGGACAGGTGTTGTTTGTGATCGACCAGGTTCCTTATCTGGCCGCTTTACAGACGGCAGAAGCAAATGTGGAAGCCGCTACGGCTTCACTGGCAACGGCAAAGTTGACGTATGACAGCAAGAAAGAACTCCGGGCGAAGAACGTCGTTTCCGATTTTGACCTGAAAACAGCCGAGAATGCCTGGCTGAGCGCAAAGGCCCAGTTGGCCCAGATGAAGGCGCAGGAACTGAGCGCCCGCAATAATTTCTCCTATACGGAAGTCAAAAGCCCGTGTGACGGCGTGGTCGGTACTTTGCCGTACCGTGTCGGCGCACTGGTCAGTGCCAACCTGCCGCAACCGTTGACAACTGTTTCCGACAACTCGGATATGTATGTCTATTTCTCGATGACGGAGAACCAGCTACTGGCACTGACACGCCAGTACGGGTCGAAAGCCGAGGCATTGAAAGAGATGCCGGAAGTGGAATTGCAACTGAACGACAAATCTGTTTATTCCGAAAAGGGCAAGATCGAGACGATCAGCGGAGTAGTCGACCGCAACACCGGAACTGCCAGCCTGCGCGCCGTTTTCCCGAATGAAAGCGGGCTGCTGTATAGCGGGACATCCGGCAACGTCATCCTGCCTGTTGCCAAAACGGGAACTCTCGTGATTCCGCAGATTACTACCTTTGAGATACAGGATAAGGTCTATGTGTATAAGGTGGTAGACGGAAAAGCCACGTCGGCCCCGGTCAGCGTGACCCGTGTGAACGGCGGACAGGAATATATCGTCGACGAAGGGTTGAAAGAAGGAGATGTTATTGTGGCGGAAGGCGTTGGCTTGCTGCGTGAAGGAACTCCCATTAAAGTAAAACAAAACTAAGGTAAGAAGATGAATTTAAGAACCTTTATAGAACGCCCCATTCTGTCGGCTGTAATCTCTATTTCGATAGTTGTTGTGGGGATCATCGGGCTGTTTACATTGCCCGTCGAACAATATCCCGATATTGCGCCGCCAACCATACAGGTCAGCACGACCTACTTCGGGGCAAGCGCGGAAACGTTGTTGAAGAGTGTCGTAGCCCCGCTGGAAGAGGCTATCAACGGTGTGGAAGACATGACGTATATGACCTCGACTGCTTCCAATGCCGGTACGGTCAGTATCACCGTCTACTTTAAGCAGGGTACGAACCCGGATATGGCAGCCGTTAACGTGCAGAACCGTGTCTCGAAAGCAACCGGGCAGCTGCCGGCCGAAGTGACGCAGGTAGGCGTCACCACCTCCAAACGGCAGACCAGTATATTGCAGATGTTTTCGCTACATAGCCCGGATGACACGTACGACGAGAAGTTCCTCTCCAACTATATCAGCATCAACCTGAAACCCTCTATCCTCCGTATACAGGGTGTGGGCGACATGATGATTATGGGCGGTGACTACAGTATGCGTATCTGGATGAAACCGGATGTGATGGCCCAGTATAAATTGATCCCTACGGACGTAAGCCAGGTGCTTGCCGAGCAGAATATCGAATCGGCGACCGGTTCTTTCGGTGAGAACTCCGATGAGACATACCAGTACACCATGAAATATACCGGACGTCTGATCACACCGGAAGAGTTCGGCGAGATCGTCATCCGTTCGACCGACGATGGCGAAGTCCTGAAACTGAAAGATATTGCCGATATCGAAATGGGAGAGGAAAGCTACGCCTACCACGGTAATATGGACGGGCATCCCGGTATTTCCTGTATGATCTTCCAGACGGCCGGCTCGAACGCGACGGAGGTAAACGAGAACATCGACGCCTTTCTGGAAGAGGCGCGGAAAGATTTGCCCAAAGGGGTGGAGCTGACTCCGGTGATGAGTTCCAACGACTTCCTTTTCGCTTCGATCCATGAGGTGATCAAGACGTTGTTAGAGGCGATCCTGTTGGTTATCCTCGTCGTATATGTTTTCTTGCAGGATATCCGCTCTACGGTTATTCCGTTGGTGGGGATTGTGGTCTCGCTGATCGGTACGTTTGCGTTTATGTCTATTGCCGGGTTCAGCATCAACCTGATTACGTTGTTTGCCTTGGTGCTGGTGATCGGTACGGTGGTGGACGATGCCATAGTCGTGGTCGAGGCCGTGCAGGCGCGCTTCGATGTGGGCTACCGTTCTTCCTATATGGCAAGTATCGATGCGATGAAGGGGATCAGTAATGCCGTTATCACCTCCTCGCTCGTGTTTATGGCGGTGTTTATCCCGGTTTCGTTTATGAGCGGGACGTCCGGAACTTTCTATACGCAGTTTGGTCTGACGATGGCGGTGGCTGTCGGTATATCGGCGGTCAATGCCTTGACGTTGAGTCCGGCGCTTTGTGCGCTTTTCCTGAAACCGTATATCAATGAAGACGGTACGCAGAATAATAATTTTGCCGCCCGCTTCCGTAAAGCGTTCAACGCGGCGTTCGATTCAATGGTCGAGAAGTACAAGAAGGGTGTCCTGTTCTTTATCAAGCGCAAGTGGATGGTCTGGACGCTGATGGCCTGCTCGGTTGTTTTGCTGGCCTTCCTGATGAATACGACCAAGACCAGTCTCGTTCCGGATGAGGACCAGGGTGTCGTTTTCGTAAACGTCAGCACAGCTGCCGGCAGCTCGTTGAAGACGACGAATGACGTGATGGCACGCATCGAGAAGCGCGTGGAGAATATTCCGCAAGTCTTGCACGTCCAGCGCGTGGCCGGTTACGGTCTGCTGGCCGGACAGGGAAACTCCTTCGGCATGCTGGTCCTGAAGCTGAAGCCCTGGGACGAACGTACCGGCAAGGATGAAGACGTGCAGGCGGTTATCGGACAGATCTACGGCCGTACGGCGGATATAAAGGATGCCAGTATCTTCGCCATTTCCCCCGGTATGATCCCAGGATACGGTATGGGTAACGCCCTCGAACTGCACATGCAGGACAAAATGGGTGGCGACATCGGTACGTTCTTCACGACGACGCAACAATACTTAGGTGCACTGAACCAGCGTCCGGAGATTTCGATGGCCTATTCTACTTTCGATGTCCGCTACCCGCAATGGACAGTCGAAGTGGATGCCGCGAAGTGCAAACGCGCCGGCATTACGTCTGACGCCGTGCTCGGAACGCTGTCGGGATATTACGGCGGACAGTATGTATCCAACTTCAACCGCTTCTCCAAAGTCTATAAGGTGATGATACAGGCAGACCCGAAATACCGTGTCGACGAGTCTTCGCTGAACAATATCTTCGTGCGCATGTCCAACGGCGAGATGGCTCCGCTCGGTCAGTTCGTAAGGCTGACGCGCAGCTACGGGGCAGAATCGTTGAGCCGCTTCAACATGTACAACTCCATTGCCGTGAACGCCATGCCGGCAGACGGCTACAGCTCGGGTGACGCTATTCGCGCCGTACAGGAAACAGCCGCCGAGGCCCTTCCGAAAGGCTATGCCTACGATTTCGGCGGCATCACCCGCGAGGAGAACAGCCAGAGCAATACGACGGTAGTCATCTTCGGCATTTGCTTCCTGATGATCTATTTGATCCTGAGCGCCCTGTATGAGAGCTTCCTGATCCCGTTTGCGGTACTGCTGTCCGTTCCGTTCGGTTTGACCGGCTCTTTCCTTTTTGCCAAGATGATGGGGTTGGAGAATAATATATACTTGCAGACAGGCCTGATCATGCTGATCGGTTTGCTCTCCAAGACAGCTATCTTGCTGACAGAGTATGCCGCCGAGCGCCGCAAGGCCGGTATGAGCCTGACTTCGGCCGCCCTTTCAGCCGCAAAAGCCCGTTTACGCCCGATCCTGATGACGGCCGGAACAATGGTGTTCGGACTGTTGCCTTTGATGATGGCGACAGGAGTAGGGGCCAACGGAAACAGTTCGCTCGGTGCGGGCACTGTCGGCGGTATGCTGGTCGGAACGCTGGCGTTGCTGTTCGTCGTTCCTTCTTTGTTCATCGTCTTCCAATACTTGCAGGAGAAGGTTCGTCCGATTCAGTTTCAGCCGGCGTCCGATTGGCAGATACAGGAAGAGTATGTGGAAGCAAAGGAAGAGAGAGAACGTCATATTGAAAGTAAAAACGCAGAGAAGAAATGAATAAAAAGATAATTCTATCAACTGTCGCAGCGCTCACATTGAGCAGCTGCGGCATCTATACAACGTATAAACCGGCTACCGTGGTCCCGGAGGATTTATACGGGGAAGAGGTTGCCGCCGCCGATACGGCTGCCAACCTCGGTAATCTCGGCTGGCGGGAAGTCTTTACCGACCCGCATCTCCGGACACTGATCGAGCAGGGCTTGCAACAGAATACCGATCTCCGGTCCGCCCGGTTGCGCGTCGAGGAGGCCGAGGCCACGCTGATGTCCGCCCGCCTGGCCTACCTGCCTTCGTTCGCCCTCGCGCCGCAAGGTACGGTGAGCAGTTTCGACGGAGGGAAGGCTACGCAAACCTATTCCCTGCCCGTGACAGCCAGTTGGGAACTCGACATCTTCGGCCGTATCCGTAACGCCAAGCGTCAGGCAAAGGCGTTGCTCGAACAGAGTCACGATTACAGGCAGGCGGTTCAAACGCAACTCGTTTCCGGCATCGCCAACACCTATTACACCCTGCTGATGCTGGACGAACAGTTGGCCATCTCTATCCGGACGGAAAAGTCGTGGAAGGAAACCGTCGACGCCACACGCGCCCTGATGGACGCCGGGTTGGCAAACGATGCAGCCGTCTCACAGATGGAAGCGACCTATTACAGCATCTCCACCTCGATCCTCGACCTGAAGGAACAAATCAACCAGGTGGAAAACAGCCTGTCGCTACTGCTTGCGGAATCTCCCCGAAGCGTCGAACGCGGCAAGTTGGAAGGACAAACGCTGCCGGAACATCTTGCCGTCGGCATCCCTGTCCAATTGCTTGCAGGCCGTCCGGATGTGCGCAGTGCGGAGCATGCGCTCGAAAGTGCATTTTATGCAACCAACCAGGCTCGATCCGCCTTTTATCCTTCTATCGTGCTGAGCGGGAGTGCAGGATGGACAAACTCGGCCGGTAGCATGATCGTCAACCCTGGCAAGTTCCTGGCGACAGCAATCGGCTCGCTTACCCAGCCCCTGTTTAACAGGGGAGCAAATATCGCCCAGTTGAAAATAGCCAAAGCGCAGCAGGAAGAAGCCGCGCTAAGTTTCCAGCAGGCCTTGTTGAACGCCGGATCGGAAGTGAACGACGCGTTGGTGAAGTACCAGACAGCAAAAGACAAATCCGATCTCTACGAGAAGCAGATCGTATCGCTTGAGAAAGCCTACGAAAGCACCTCTTTATTGATGCAGCACGGAAATACGACTTACTTAGAAGTCCTGACAGCCAGACAGAGCCTTCTTAATGCACAGTTGACGCAAGTGGCCAACCGTTTTACAGAAATACAAGGTGTGATCAATCTATACCAAGCATTGGGAGGCGGGAAACATTAATTTTTATTCCAATTTATAAATTCAGAGCTTCCGGAAACAAACAAAAGCACAAACGGTATGATAAAAGCTGTAAGATAGATTTCCGGAAACGCAAATGACTTAATGATCGCTCTTCGATAACATTACCTAAGGGCTTTCGTCAAGTCATTTGTTATAAAAAAGCATTACGAATGCATCTTCGTCAGGTCATTTGTTTTCCCGTAAACTTATTTAGGTGTATTTGTCTTGTCGTTTGTTCGATTGTAAGTCTATCGAGGAGCATTCAGGATGTCTTATGCCTTTAAAGCATCCAACAATTTATCGACCGCCTGGCCGATTGTCGCTTCGCTCTTCAACAATTGGATAAACTTGCTGCCGATAATGGCTCCGGAAGAATTTGCCGCGGCCGCATCGAAGGTGGCCTTGTTCGAAATACCAAAACCGACGAGGCGCGGGTTCTGCAACTTCATTCCGTCGATACGGCGGAAATAAGCCTGCTTCTGTTCGTTGAAACTCTGCTGTGCCCCGGTAGTGGCGGCACTCGACACCATGTAGATGAAACCGTCGGTATGCTCATCGATCAGGCGGATGCGCTCTTCGGATGTTTCCGGTGTGATCAGCATGATCATTTTCAGGTCATAACGCTCTGCGGTCGCTTTGTAGTCAGCCATATAGTCAGCGAAAGGCAGGTCGGGGATAATCATTCCGTCTACGCCCGTCTCCGCACATTTCCGGCAGAACGCTTCGAAGCCGAATTGCATGATCGGATTCAGATATCCCATCAGAATAACAGGTATCCGTACCTCCTTACGAATGTCTTTTAACTGGTCGAACAGGAGGCGCAGCGACATCCCGTTACGAAGCGCCTGCGTGGCAGCCTCCTGGATGACCGGGCCATCGGCCATAGGGTCTGAGAAGGGGATGCCCACTTCGACCATGTCTATTCCTTTTGCCTGTAACTCTTTTAGTATCTTCGTCGTGTCGTCCAGTTGAGGATAACCGGCCGTGAAGTAGACGGAAAGGATTCCGTCTTTCTTTGTGTTGAATAAGTTTGTGATACGGTTCATTTCTTTATGCTTGTTTAATATCATGGATAAATCGTTTTAATTTTTCTACATCCTTCAGTCCCGGTTCGATCTCGAAACCACTGTTCAGGTCGATCCCGGCCAGACGGGGATGATGAAAACTACGGATCGCAGAGGCGCTTTCCGGGCGTAGGCCGCCACTGAGCAGAAAAGGCGTTTCCCCGTGGTAGGCTTCGAGGATAGACCAATCGAACTGCTTGCCTGAACCACCATAATTGTCACATTTGGTATCGAAGAGGAAGTAATCGACACGCCCCTCGTAGGCCGAAGTCCGTTCCAGATCGCCAGTCGTCGCAACGGAGAACGCCTTGATCAGCGAATAGCCGCGCTTTTGCATGGCATGGCAATCCTCCGGTGTCTCATTCCCATGCAATTGCAGGTAATCGAGCCGAAAAACAGTTGCCGTCTCCATCATCTCCTCCAAAGAGGCATTCACAAAAACACCGACCCTTTTTAATTGTGAATTGAGAATTGAGAATTGAAAATCAGAATACCGCCTGTCACCATTTTCAATTTTCAATTTTCCATTTTCAATTATTTTTCGCGGGCTTCCCGCGAAAAATATCAGTCCTATCCAATCGACCCCCAGCCCTCCGACCTCTCGGATGTTTTCCGGATCGCGCATACCGCATACTTTGATGATCATGATAGTCCTCCTATGAATTTGGCGAGGGTATCGCCCGGTTCTTCTGTCTTCATAAACGTTTCACCGATGAGGAAGCC
>OGZX01002663.1_pt1 | contig 13750 bp, 8 predicted proteins | sample 1576881 | NCBI WGS metagenome assembly OGZX01 (sample SAMEA3541542, study PRJEB24748) | human gut metagenome | biome: human gut; feature: human-associated habitat; material: faeces | place: China | collected 2012
AGGTTTTCCTCAAACCGGAAGAAGTTTCGCTGGCTATCGGTAAAGGCGGTTTGAATATCAAACTGGCCAGTATGTTGACTGAGTACACCATCGACGTGTTCCGCGAATTGGATGAAGCGGTAGAGGATGAAGACATCTACCTGGACGAATTCCGCGATGAAATAGACGGTTGGGTAATCGATGCCATCAAGGCTATCGGTATCGATACTGCCAAGGCAGTGTTGAACGCTCCCCGTGAGTTGTTGATTGAAAAGACGGACCTCGAAGAGGAGACGGTGGACGAAGTATTACGCATTTTGAAATCGGAGTTTGAAGAAGAAGCTGAATAAGGCTTGACGCTTTGGGTTTGCACTGACTTCTTTCTCCATTATTCATTAAATTTAAAGTATGACGATAAGGTTAAACAAAGTAACAAGAGATTTAAATGTAGGGATTACGACAGCCGTCGAGTTTCTGCAAAAGAAAGGGTTTACCGTTGAGGCAAACCCGAACACAAAAATTACCGATGAACAGTTCGAACTGCTCAAGAAGGAGTTTAGTACAGACAAGGACCTTAAAATAAAATCGGAACGTTTCAGCCAGGAGCGTCAGAAGGACCGTAACAAGGTATCTGTGGCTATTGACGGTTACGAGAAAGAAGCGCCTGAAAAAGCGAAGCCTGAGGAGATAAAGACAGTCGTTCCCGAAGAAGCACGTCCTAAGTTTAAACCTGTCGGAATGATAGATTTGGATAAGTTGAACCGTAAGCCTGCACCTGCACCCGTTCAGGAGAAGGAAGAGGAAAAGGCAGTGGAAGAGAAGCATGTGGAAGAACCCGCACCGGTGGTTGTCGAGGCCCCGAAGCCGGAACCTGCTCCCGCACCTCAGCCCGCACCTGTACCGGAACCTCAGCCTGCGCCGGAGCCTGCTCCCCAGCCGGAACCGGTTGTGAAGGAAGAACCCGCTCCCGTAGTAGAGGCGAAAGAAGAGCCTGCCCCTGTGGTGGAAGCAGAAAAGAAGGAACAGGTAGAGGCCGAAAGCGTTGCGACGCCCGAAGTTTCGTCTCCCGAAGCTCCGTCCGCTTCTGAAACTCCGTCAGCGGAAGTTTCGTCGGCCGGTGACGAAGATGGAATCTTCAAGATACATCAGCCCGGAATCGTTTCGAAGATTAACGTCATCGGACAGATTGACCTGGCTGCCTTGAACCAGTCTACACGTCCAAAGAAGAAATCGAAAGAAGAGAAACGCAAGGAACGTGAGGAGAAGGAAAAGCAGCGTCAGGATCAGAAGAAACTGATGAAAGAGGCTATCATCAAGGAAATTCGTCGTGACGACAGCAAGCAGAAGGATGCCAAAGATAACGGCGATGCCAATGCCAAGAAAAAACGCGTGCGCATTAATAAGGAGAAGGTGGACATCAACAATGCTTCCAACTTCCAGCGCGGCGGCGACCGCCCGAAAGGTCCCGGTGCTCCCGGCGGACATCAGCAGGGTGGCCAGGGCAATAACAACAATAATAAGAACCGCAATAATAAAGACCGCTTCAAGAAACCTGTCATCAAGCAGGAAGTCAGTGAAGAGGATGTAGCAAAGCAGGTTAAGGAAACGTTGGCACGCCTGACTTCCAAAGGAAAGAACAAGGGTGCGAAGTATCGTAAAGAGAAACGCGACATGGTTTCCAACCGTATGCAAGAGCTGGAAGACCAGGAAATGGCAGACAGCAAGATCTTGAAACTTACGGAATTTGTAACTGCCAACGAGTTGGCAAGCATGATGGATATCTCCGTAACGCAGGTCATCGCTACTTGTATGAGCGTGGGTATCATGGTTTCTATCAACCAGCGTCTGGATGCGGAGACTATCAACCTGGTGGCCGAAGAATTCGGCTTCAAGACGGAGTATGTCAGTGCGGAAGTATCTCAGGCCATCGTCGAAGAAGAGGATGCCGAAGAAGATCTGGAACCGCGTGCTCCGATTGTAACGGTGATGGGTCACGTAGACCACGGTAAGACTTCATTGCTCGACTACATCCGTAAGGCGAATGTAATTGCCGGTGAGGCAGGTGGTATCACGCAGCACATCGGTGCTTATCACGTGACGATGGACGACGGGCGTAAGATTACGTTCCTCGATACTCCGGGCCACGAAGCGTTTACCGCCATGCGTGCCCGTGGTGCCAAGGCTACGGATATTGCCATCATTATAGTGGCTGCCGACGACGACGTGATGCCGCAGACCAAAGAGGCCATCAACCACGCTATGGCTGCCGGTGTTCCTATTGTATTTGCCATCAATAAGATTGATAAACCGACTGCCAACGCGGACAAGATTAAAGAGCAGCTGGCAGCTATGAACTTCCTCGTAGAAGAGTGGGGTGGTAAGTATCAGTCACAAGATATCTCTGCCAAGAAGGGTATCGGTGTACCCGAATTGATGGAGAAAGTATTGCTGGAAGCAGAAATGCTGGATTTGAAAGCTAATCCGAACCGTCACGCTACCGGTTCCATCATCGAGTCCTCGCTGGACAAAGGTCGTGGATATGTAGCTACGGTATTGGTTTCCAACGGTACACTGAAGATGGGCGATATCGTGCTGGCAGGTACCAGCTACGGTAAGGTGAAAGCCATGTTCAATGAGCGTAACCAGCGCATGAAAGAGGCAGGCCCTTCCGAGCCGGCTTTGATTCTGGGCTTGAACGGTGCTCCGGCTGCCGGTGATACGTTCCATGTTATCGATACGGAACAGGAAGCCCGCGAAATTGCCAACAAGCGCGAACAGTTGCAACGTGAACAGGGCCTGCGTACGCAGAAGATGTTGACGCTCGACGAAGTAGGACGCCGCTTGGCATTGGGTGACTTCCACGAACTGAACGTAATCGTTAAGGGTGACGTGGACGGTTCTGTCGAAGCATTGAGCGACTCGTTGATCAAGTTGTCTACAGAGCAGGTACAGGTAAATGTAATCCACAAGGGCGTGGGCGCTATTTCCGAATCGGATGTATCGCTGGCTGCCGCTTCGGATGCAATTATCGTCGGTTTCCAGGTACGTCCTTCGGGTGCTGCCGCCAAGTTGGCGGAGAACGAAGGGGTGGATATCCGCAAGTACTCCGTGATCTACGACGCTATCGAAGAGGTGAAGGCTGCTATGGAAGGTATGCTTGCACCGACCGTGAAGGAGCAGGTGACTGCGACGATAGAGGTTCGCGAGGTGTTCAACATCACGAAGGTGGGACTCGTGGCAGGTGCCATGGTCAAGACCGGAAAGGTGAAACGCAGCGACAAGGCGCGCCTGATTCGCGACGGTATCGTTATCTTCACCGGAAACATCAATGCCCTGAAACGTTTCAAGGACGATGTGAAGGAAGTGGGTACCAACTTCGAGTGCGGTATCAGCTTGACGAACTGCAACGACATCAAGGTAGGCGATATCATCGAATCTTACGAAGAAGTAGAAGTAAAGCAGACGCTATAAGCGAAACATAAATCTTAGGCACGGATTACACGGATTTCACGGATTGGTTAAAAGAAGACCGTGCTTATCCGTGTAATCCGTGCCTTTTTTTAATATAATTATGGCAACAATAGACATCATTATCATTGTAGTCATCGGCTTGGGTGCGGTGATTGGCTTTATGAAAGGTTTTGTAAAGCAGTTGGCATCTTTGTTGGGACTGATTATCGGTTTGATAGCGGCGAAGGCTTTGTATGCCTCGCTGGCGGCGAAGTTGTGTCCTACGTTGACGGACTCTATGACGGTGGCGCAGGTGCTGGCGTTTGTACTTATCTGGATAGCGGTTCCCCTGCTGTTTGCCCTGGTGGCGTCTTTGTTGACGCGGGCGATGGAAGCTGTGTCGCTGGGCTGGCTGAATCATTGGCTGGGCTGCGGACTGGGTGCCTTGAAGTTCCTTTTGCTGGTGAGCCTGCTGGTTGGCGTTGTTGAGTTCCTGGATCCCGACAATACGATGATTGGCGAAACAAAAAAGAAAGAATCAGTGTTATATTATCCTATGAAGGACTTTGCCGGGATCTTCTTTCCCGTGGCAAAGCAAATTACCGAACAATATATATTGAATGAATAATGCAACAAGAAGAACCCAATAAATATGTAAAGGAATTCACTCAAGAGAAATATAAGTACGGTTTCACGACCGATGTACATACGGACATCATTGAGCGCGGACTGAATGAAGACGTGGTACGGCTTATCTCGGAGAAGAAAAACGAACCGGAATGGTTGTTGGAATTCCGCTTAAAGGCGTACCGCCATTGGCTGACGCTGGAGATGCCTACGTGGGCACATCTCCGCATTCCCGAAATAGATTATCAGGCGATATCCTACTATGCCGACCCTACGAAGAAGAAAGAAGGGCCGAAAAGCATGGACGAGGTGGATCCTGAACTGGTGAAAACCTTCAATAAGCTGGGCATCCCCCTGGAAGAGCAGATGGCGTTGAGTGGCATGGCGGTAGATGCCGTAATGGACTCGGTATCTGTAAAGACTACCTTTAAGGAGACGTTGATGGAGAAAGGGATTATCTTCTGCTCCTTCAGTGAAGCCGTGCGCGAGCATCCCGACCTGGTACAGAAGTACCTCGGCTCGGTAGTGCCTTACCGTGATAATTTCTTTGCTGCCTTGAACTCGGCAGTATTCTCCGACGGTTCCTTTGTCTATATCCCGAAGGGCGTACGCTGCCCGATGGAGCTGTCTACCTATTTCCGTATCAATGCCCGCAACACGGGACAGTTTGAGCGGACGTTGATTGTGGCGGACGATGATTCGTATGTTTCCTATCTGGAAGGTTGTACGGCGCCGATGCGTGATGAGAACCAGTTGCACGCCGCCATTGTGGAGATTGTGGTGCACGACCGTGCCGAAGTGAAATACAGCACTGTACAGAACTGGTATCCGGGCGATGCCGAGGGACGGGGTGGTGTTTATAACTTCGTGACGAAGCGCGGGCATTGCAAAGGTGTGGATAGCAAACTCTCCTGGACGCAGGTGGAAACCGGCTCTGCCATAACCTGGAAATATCCGTCTTGCATCCTCTCAGGAGATAACTCGACGGCAGAGTTTTACAGCGTGGCGGTAACCAATAACTATCAGCAGGCAGATACGGGTACGAAGATGATTCATCTTGGCAGGAATACCCGCAGTACCATTGTCAGCAAGGGTATCTCGGCCGGAAAAAGCGAGAACTCTTACCGTGGATTGGTGCGTGTTTCTGCCAAGGCGGATAATGCGCGCAATTATAGCCAGTGCGACTCGTTGTTGCTGGGCGATAAATGCGGTGCACACACTTTCCCCTACATGGATATTCATAACGAAACGGCGATCGTGGAACATGAAGCCACGACCAGTAAGATTAGTGAGGACCAAATATTCTATTGTAACCAGCGCGGTATTTCTACCGAAGATGCCGTAGGGCTGATTGTGAACGGTTATGCTAAGGAAGTGCTCAACAAACTGCCTATGGAGTTCGCGGTAGAGGCACAGAAGCTGCTGGCCATATCGTTAGAGGGAAGCGTAGGATAGAAATTAGATTGTAATTAGTCATTTGTAATTAGAAATTATAGCAATGTTAGAGATAAAAGACCTGCATGCCAGCATCAATGGCAAAGAGATATTGAAAGGCATCAACCTGACCATTCGCGATGGCGAAGTGCATGCCCTGATGGGACAGAACGGTGCCGGAAAGAGTACATTGAGCAACGTATTGGTGGGACATCCCGCCTATGAGGTGACTCGTGGTACGGTTACCTTCAACGGTAAGGATCTGCTCGCAATGAGTCCCGAGGACCGTGCCCACGAAGGTATCTTCCTTTCGTTTCAGGCGCCGGTGGAGATTCCGGGCGTTTCGATGGTAAACTTTATGCGTGCGGCGGTGAACGAGCAGCGCAAGTATCGCCATCTGCCTGCCCTGTCGGCAAGCGAGTTCCTGAAACTGATGCGTGAGAAGCGTGCCATCGTAGAGCTAGACAATAAACTCGCCAACCGCAGTGTGAACGAAGGTTTCAGTGGCGGTGAGAAGAAGCGTAACGAAATTTTCCAGATGGCTATGCTGGAACCCACTTTCGCCATTCTCGACGAGACGGATTCTGGGCTCGACGTAGATGCCCTGCGCATTGTAGCGGATGGTTTCAATAAGTTGAAGACTCCGCAGACCAGCGCCATGGTCATCACCCACTACCAGCGTCTGCTGGATTATCTGAAACCCGACACGGTGCATGTATTGCTTGGTGGCCGCATCGTAAAAACCGGTGGCCCCGAACTGGCAAAAGAGATTGAAGCGCGTGGATTTGACTGGATAAAGAAAGAGGCAGGAGAGTAAACTATGAGTGTAGAACAACAATACATAGACCTTTTCTCCCAGACAGAGGCGATGATATGCCGGCATAGTGCCGAGGTGCTGAATGCGCCGCGGGTGGCGGCATTTGCCGACTTCGAGCGGATAGGTCTGCCTACCCGTAAGCAGGAGAAATACAAATATACGGATGTCAGCAAGTTCTTTGAACCGGACTATGGCTTGAATTTGAACCGGCTGGATATCCCTGTGAATCCTTACGAAGTATTCAAGTGCGATATTCCTAATATGAGTACCGCCCTCTACTTTGTTGTGAACGACGCCTTCTACAATAAAGCCCTGCCGAAGTCCCATTTTCCGGAAGGCGTTATCTTCGGCAGCCTGAAGGAAGTGGCGGAGCAACAGCCGGAACTGGTAAAGAAATACTATGGCAAGCTGGCCAATACGGCAGAAGACGGTGTGACGGCATTCAACACCGCCTTTACACAAGACGGCGTGCTGCTGTATGTTCCTAAGAATGTAGTAGTGGAGAAACCCATCCAGTTGGTGAATATCCTGCGTAGCTACGTCAACTTCATGGTGAACCGCCGTGTGCTGATTATCCTCGAAGAAGGTGCGCAAGCCCGTTTCCTGGCGTGCGACCACGCTATGGACAGCGTCAACTTCCTGGCAACCCAGGTGATAGAAGTCTTTGTGGGCGAGAATGCCACCTTCGACTTCTACGAACTGGAAGAAACGCATACCAGCACCGTGCGCATCAGCAATATGTACGTAAAGCAGGAAGCCAACAGCAATGTACTGCTGAACGGAATGACGCTGCACAACGGTACCACCCGCAACACCACCCAAGTGCTACTTGCCGGTGAGGGTGCCGAACTGAACCTCTGCGGTATGGCCATTGCCGACAAGAACCAGCATGTGGATAATAACACCACCATCGACCATGCCGTTCCCAACTGTACCAGCAACGAACTCTATAAGTATGTGCTCGACGACCAGGCAACCGGTGCTTTTGCCGGATTGGTATTGGTACGTCCCGATGCACAGCACACCAATTCGCAGCAGACTAACCGCAACCTCTGCGCCACCCGCGATGCACATATGTACACCCAGCCGCAACTGGAAATCTACGCGGATGATGTGAAGTGTAGCCACGGCGCCACGGTAGGCCAGCTCGATGAAGCCGCTTTGTTCTATATGCAGCAGCGCGGTATTCCGGCACGTGAGGCGCGCCTGTTGCTGATGTTTGCCTTCGTGAATGAAGTAATCGACACCATCCGCCTGGATGCCTTGAAAGACCGCCTGCACCTGCTGGTGGAGAAGCGTTTCAGGGGAGAGTTGAATAAGTGCCAGGGATGTGCCATCTGTAAATAAACGATTATGGATATACAAAAGATAAGAGCCGATTTTCCCATACTCTCCCGTGAAGTATATGGCAAACCATTGGTCTACTTCGATAACGGGGCAACCACCCAGAAGCCTCGCTGCGTAGTAGATGCCATTACGGACGAGTACTATTCGGTCAATGCCAATGTACATCGCGGTGTGCACTTCCTGTCACAGCAGGCTACGGAGTTGCACGAGGCATCGCGCGAAACCGTACGGAAGTTCATCAACGCCCGCAGTACGAACGAGATTGTCTTTACGCGCGGCACCACGGAGAGCATCAACCTTCTTGTATCCAGCTTCGGCGAGGAATTTATGCAGGAAGGGGACGAAGTGATTCTTTCCGTGATGGAACATCATAGCAACATTGTTCCCTGGCAGCTGTTGGCAGCCAAGAGGGGCATTGCCATCAAGGTGATTCCGATGAACGACAAAGGCGAGTTGCTGCTGGACGAGTATGAGAAACTCTTCTCCGAACGCACGAAGATTGTCAGCGTAACCCATGTCTCCAATGTATTGGGTACCATCAATCCGGTGAAGGAAATGGTTGAGTTCGCCCATGAGCAAGGGGTTCCCGTGCTGGTGGACGGCGCACAGTCCATTCCCCATATGGCGGTGGATGTACAAGACCTCGATGCCGATTTCTACGTATTCTCAGGACACAAAGTCTATGGTCCTACCGGCGTGGGTGTGCTCTACGGCAAGGAAGAATGGCTGGATAAGATGCCGCCCTATCAGGGTGGCGGAGAAATGATACAGCATGTCTCTTTCGAACGTACCACCTTCAACGAACTTCCTTTCAAGTTTGAAGCGGGTACGCCGGACTATATCGGCACTACCGGGCTTGCCAAAGCCTTGGACTATGTCTCACTCATCGGTATGGACCGGATTGCCGCCCACGAACATGAGCTGACGCAATACGCCATGCATCGCCTGAAAGAAATCCCCGGTATGCGCATCTTTGGTGAAGCGGCAGAGAAAGGCAGCGTTATCTCTTTTCTTGTAGGCGATATCCATCACTTCGATATGGGTACGTTGCTCGACCGCCTCGGCATTGCCGTTCGCACCGGGCATCACTGTGCCCAACCGTTGATGCAGCGCCTCGGCATTGAAGGCACGGTGCGTGCTTCCTTCGGGCTTTATAATACCAAAGAAGAAGTCGATACACTGGTGGCAGGTATCGAACGGGTCAGCAAGATGTTTTGATTTATTCTTGGGAATCAAGCGGCAGATAGATTACCATGCGTGTTCCGTCCTTGTAATCGGAATCGACGAATATGTCGCCGGACAGTCTTTGTATAATCAACCGACATAAATATAACCCCATTCCTTGCCCCTGGGAGAAAGTATCCAGTTTGGTGAAACGCAGGAACACCTCTTCTTCCTTGCCGGTAGGAATGCCGCGTCCCGTATCGGTGACTTCTATTTCCACGCGCTTCTCCGCTTCGTTTGTCTGCAACTTGAGCAATATGGTACCTTGGTCGGTGAACTTATTGGCATTGTTGAGCAGGTTCTCGATGACCAGCGACAGATACTGCTGGTTGCTGGAGATAAAGATATCATTCTCCGGCAGTTCCAGTCGGTAGGTGATGTTGCTTTTGCCTTGCTGTTCCGCCTTTTTCATCTCGTGTGTGCAGATGTTCCGGATATTCACCATTTCGCGTGGCAGAGGCTCGTCCGAAGAGTCGAGGTTGGCCACCACGAACAGATGCTCTATCAGCGAGGTAAGTAGCTGCGAGTTGAGCGTGATGAGTTTGGAGTATTCCCTTTTGCTTTCCTCGTCGTCGAAAGTTTCATCGGTGACGATGTCGGAGAAGCCGACGATAGAGTTGAGCGGAGTACGTATTTCATGGCACATGGACCTGATGAAAGCGCTTTTCATTTTCTCGCTCTCTTCGGCTTTCTGATGCAGCAGGTGCAAGGTTCTCTTCATCCCCTTTTCTTTCTTCAGGTCGTAGTACAAGTAGAGGCAGATGCCTATTACCAGGAACAGGATAGAACCGAGGGTAATGAGCAGGATGCGCTTGTTCTTGTTTTGCAGTTGGGCGTTTTTGTAGTTCAGGTTGTCCACATCATACTTCACCTGCAACTCATTCATCTGCTGTTCGAACTCAGAAGACTCGATGGAATCTTGTTTCTGCACATATAGCTTATGAAACTTGAAGGCATTCTTGTAGTCGCCCATAGCTTCGTATATCTGCGATGCATTTTCGAGGAAACCCGGTATATTGGACGGGCTCAGGATGCCGGAATATTTGATAAGACTGTCGTTAGTGGCAAGTGCGCCGGTATAGTCCTTCTTGTACATGGAGTAGAAGTGTAATGCCAGGAAGCAGTTATACTTGTCGATAGGCTCGGTCACCTTCCTGCTCATGTCATAGACGTGCCGGTGGTATTCCTCTCTCTTCTCTTCGGACAACTGGTCACAGCGTATCAGCAGGGAAGTATAGCATTGCAGATAGCGCAATTCGATGTTATAGAAAGGGCGCTTCTGGGCATAGTAGAGGTTGTAGAAGCGCTCGTACTGCTGAAGCATGTCTTCTATACATTCGATGAATTCCTTGGTTTCACCCAGATAACTGAGCGTATTGATGTAACTCCAGGCAGAGGTAGTGCGGATACGTTCGCCTTCGCGGTCGGGCAGGAGCTTGGAGAGCTTGTAGGCAGTGGCCAGATAGCTCAGAGCCTCTTTATACTTGTTCTTGTGATAGAGTCCGTCGCCTGTGGTATAGGCCTGCTCTATCTGAATATAGATATTATTCTTGTCGGTAGCGGGATCGTTCAGAAACCTCAACTCAGCTTCGATGGCTTCCTCGCCGTTGTTATTCCTGATTTCCTTGTCGAATACTCTCATCCGCAGGAAAGAGAGATATGGCAGGGTTTCTTCATAATCGGCCATTTGCTCGATCACCTGCATATAGTGCCGGGCAGAGTCCATCTCATAGACCTTGATGTAGGCGGAAGTGATGTCTGTGAGGGCATTTATTTCGTCGGTTTTGTAGGTGGCTTTTCGGGCGATATGGTAGGCTTCTTTGAGATAGGAAAGCTCCTCGGGCCTTTCATAGTAGAGGTCGGCCAGATTGCGGTAGGCGGCTATTTGCACGGAAGGGTTGGTAGTGGTAGTGGCTATGCGCAAGAGGCTGTCCCTCGTTGCGGAAGTTTGTCCCAGCATATAGGCAGTTCCCAGTATAGAAAAAAAGATATAGCAGAGGAGTCTTCTCATAGATAATATGCTTGTTCAACGGCAAATATACAAATAAAAAGCTATGGATGCTGACAAAGAGGTATCTTTTTGTATCTACAGGGATGTTTCTTTCGTTTTTTTCTTGCATATATCCTTTATAATCAATACTTTTAGGGACTAGTTTAACCTTTTAATCAATTAATGCTATGGACCAAATGCTTTTTTGGCTGGTTCCAGCCGCTTCTGTATTGGCGCTTTGTTTCGCCTGGTACTTCCACCGTCAGATGATGAAAGAGAGTGAGGGAACTCCTCAAATGATTAAAATTGCCGCTGCGGTGCGTAAGGGGGCGATGTCTTATCTTCGCCAACAATATAAGATTGTGGGCTGGGTATTCTTGGGGCTGGTGATCCTTTTCTCTATCATGGCGTATGGCTTCGGGGTGCAGAATTCCTGGGTGCCTGTTGCTTTCCTTACCGGTGGTTTCTTCTCCGGTCTTTCCGGTTTTTTGGGTATGAAGACGGCGACGTATGCTTCGGCGCGTACCGCCAATGCAGCCCGCAGTTCGCTGAATGCGGGGCTGCGCATAGCCTTCCGCAGCGGTGCGGTGATGGGACTGGTAGTGGTAGGACTGGGATTGCTCGACATTTCTTTCTGGTATTTGTTGCTGAACGTCGTGATTCCGGTCGATCTGATGACGCCCACGCACAAACTCTGCATCATCACCACTACGATGCTGACCTTCGGTATGGGAGCTTCGACGCAAGCACTGTTTGCCCGTGTGGGTGGCGGTATCTATACCAAAGCTGCCGACGTGGGTGCCGACCTGGTAGGCAAGGTAGAAGCCGGCATTCCGGAAGACGACCCGCGAAACCCGGCGACGATTGCCGATAACGTAGGCGATAACGTGGGTGACGTGGCAGGCATGGGCGCCGACTTGTACGAGAGTTATTGCGGTTCCATCCTGGCAACGGCTGCATTGGGGGCGGCTGCCTTTATCCATTCGGGAGATACGCTGATGCAGTTCAAGGCGGTGATTGCGCCGATGCTGATTGCGGCAGTGGGCATCATCCTTTCCATTATCGGCATCTTCTCGGTGCGCACCAAGGAGAATGCCAAGATGCGCGATTTGCTGAATGCGCTGGCTTTCGGTACTAACCTTAGTTCGGTGCTGATCGTAGCGGCTACCTTCCTTATCCTGTGGCTGTTGGGATTGGAGAACTGGATGTGGATTTCCTGTTCCGTGGTGGTCGGCCTGGTAGTGGGTATCATCATCGGACGTTCTACCGAGTATTATACTTCCCAATCCTATCGCCCTACGCAGAAGTTGAGCGAGAGCGGGAAGACCGGTCCGGCTACGGTAATTATTTCCGGTATCGGACTGGGTATGCTTTCTACCGCTATCCCAGTGATTGCAGTAGTTATCGGTATCATTGCTTCTTATCTGTTTGCTTCCGGTTTCGACTTCTCCAATGTCGGACTGGGACTCTATGGCATCGGTATTGCAGCGGTAGGTATGCTGTCTACGCTCGGCATCACGCTGGCTACGGACGCTTACGGACCGATAGCCGACAATGCGGGCGGTAATGCCGAAATGTCCGGCTTGGGCGAGGAAGTGCGCAAGCGTACGGATGCGCTCGATTCACTGGGCAACACCACTGCCGCCACGGGCAAGGGCTTCGCCATCGGTTCCGCCGCCTTGACGGGACTTGCGTTGCTTGCCTCTTATATCGAAGAAATCCGCATCGGCCTGACGCGCCTCGGGCAGACTGAAATCTTCTCCGGTGGCGAAGCTATCCGAATACAGGATGCTACGTTCTTCGACTTCATGCACCATTACGAAGTTACGCTGATGAACCCGAAAGTACTCTCGGGTATGTTCCTCGGTTCGATGATGGCGTTCCTGTTCTGCGGCTTGACGATGAATGCCGTAGGTCGCGCCGCCTCTCACATGGTGGATGAAGTACGCCGCCAGTTTCGCGAAATCAAAGGCATCCTGACGGGAGAGACGGAGCCGGACTACGAGCGTTGTGTAGCCATCTCCACAAAAGGCGCGCAGCGCGAAATGGTGGTGCCGTCGCTCATAGCCATTATTGCCCCCATCCTTACGGGACTGATTTTCGGTGTTCCCGGTGTACTGGGATTGCTCATCGGCGGACTGAGCAGCGGATTCGTGCTTGCCATCTTCATGGCAAATGCGGGCGGTGCATGGGACAATGCAAAGAAGTATGTGGAAGAAGGCAACTTCGGCGGAAAGGGTAGCGAGGTTCATAAGGCTACTGTGGTAGGCGATACCGTGGGCGACCCGTTCAAAGATACTTCCGGTCCGAGCCTCAATATCCTTATCAAGCTGATGAGTATGGTAGCTATCGTGATGGCGGGATTGACCGTTGCGTGGAGCTTGTTCTAAAAAGGTTCTCTAAGTAGTTCATTGTTAGATAAATAATAGTCCCACTATGTTCGTTCATAGTGGGACTATTGTTCAGTCGTATTGGGCTTACTTCCCGTAATCATCGTACATCATCAACAGATGCGACGAGCTCCAGCTAAAGTGCGGCGCTTTCAGTCGCTCACCTGTGTGCGTGCCGTAGTTCTCGTGAATGGGCGCTCCTTCTTTCAGTCCGCTCAGGCGGTCGAAGACTTGAAGGGTGTATTCATCCGCCAGTTTGTTGTAACCATAGTTGCGCAATCCGCGGATGGCGAAGTACGTCTGGTCCAGCCAGATGGGGCCACGCCAGTAGCCGCGCGGATTGTACTTGGGATTGTCCGCAGCGATGGTGGGGAAGGGGATGTAGGTAGAGAACTTCGCGGTGTCCTGCAACATGGGCAGCATGGCGTCCACCTGCGCTTGGGTGGCAATTTGCGTCCATAGCGGGGTGTAGGCTTCGCAGCCCGGCTCTTC
>OGZX01002665.1_pt1 | contig 13739 bp, 18 predicted proteins | sample 1576881 | NCBI WGS metagenome assembly OGZX01 (sample SAMEA3541542, study PRJEB24748) | human gut metagenome | biome: human gut; feature: human-associated habitat; material: faeces | place: China | collected 2012
AAAAGATCCCAGTTGGAGGTGCAAAAGCTACAAAACGCCTATACAAATTTGCAAAAGGAAATTGAAAGGCAGTTGGGAGAGGCTTCAGAGAAACAAACGGATGAAATGGTTCGAAACCTTCAACGCCAGAGGGAAGAGATTGAGAGGCAGATGCTAGCCGAAGAGGATAAGAAAAAAACGGATCAATCAAAAATAGAGGATTATAAACAGCAGATAGCTGAGCTTGACGATCAACTGAGATATTTCTATGAGGATTTAGCGAAAGACTTGTACGATATAGACCTGAAAGATTGGGCCGGTAGCATCGCTGATTCTCTGGTTGACGCATTCGCCTCTGGGGAGGATGCGGCGGAAGCCTTTGACAAGACCGTAGCTGATATAATGAAGAATGTTTTGAAAAATATACTTCAAACCCAATACATAAAGACCGCCATGAGTTCCCTTAGAGAGTATTTGTTTGGCAAGGATGGGAAAGGCGGGATTTTGGGCGACGGGACAATGTCTGGAAGCGATATGTCCGGCCTTGTCACGGAATTATCCGGATTGAGAGATGTCATAGGGCAAAGCCAGAAGGTTTGGGAGTATTTGAATGAGGCGGCTGAGAAGGCAGGGATAACCCTTACTGATACGACTGGCGATAGTGACAAGAAAGGTCTTTCGGCGAGCATCCAAGGAGTGACAGAGGACACGGCTAACTTATTAGGTAGTTATCTGAACGCTATCCGTCATGACGTGAGCGTAAAGCGTAACTTATTGGAGAATATTGCGGGGAACCTGTTACCTACGATGAGCATTACGGCGCAAGCGCAGCTGCAACAGCTTAACGTTATCGCTGCGAACACAAAGGCGAACGCTGACGCGGCGATTGAGATACAGAAGAGCTCAACTGTAATACAAAACGCTTTATCAAGCGTGATCGTACAAGGAAAGGGCGGAAAAGCTGTAAGAATTCAATAATATATAATCATGGATACAAACAAATTATTTAGCGAACTTGCCGATTTAGGGGTTTGTTCCAGCGGCAGGAGATTGTGGGGAAGAAGCAATAAGGATGTTGATATGATCATCAAGGTCTGGAAACGATGGCCGGAGTATTTCATGGAACACTCCACTCCGGCGTTGGAGATCGTAAGACGTTATTTCGCCTCCGAGCAGGATTTGAAAAAACTGGAAGACAACCGGATTTTTTTAGATCGTCAGATCAATGCCGAACTAGGATCGGAAGACTCCGTATTTGTCATTGGAGATTCTTCCGGGGTGATTAAGATAAAGGATTGGGCTACGGTTAAATTATACTGTTTCAATAACGCTAGCATTAATATGGAATGTGGGTTACATTCTTACGTGAACGTGGAATGCTATGACCAATCTAGATTATCTGTCTTGTCCAACAATGGCACGTGTACGGTTTACGCCTATGACGATAGCTTTATTGATACCCCATGTGAACTGGTGAGGGTAATTCGCAAAGATCTGATTCGTGGACAGGTATTTAATGGAGAGGAGATATATTGAAGTCTTTATTATGTAATAGATAAAATCTATATTAATTGGTGTATTTATAGATTATGTCGATTATTCTTGATATATTCTAGGTGGTAAGTATACCAAAGTGAAAATTTAGGGGACAAATGCGACTCCTTATAAAAAGAAAGCCAGATATTAATCTGGCTTTGTCGTATTAACGAAATCCTTTATTTTATTTAAATATCTTTTTGATATCTGAGCCTGATCTCTAGTATAAACATATTGTGTATATCTAGCCGTAGTGGACATGTCGTGTAACTTCCCATATTCATATCCTATTTGTTGATAATTCATTAATATATAGCTACGTAAAAAACCATGTCTTCCCTCCATGGGTGATTTATGGTCACAGAATAGGCTCTCAAAATCCGAATATGACTTATCACCTATTTTTGCGGGGATAATAAGATGCCTAACATAGTGCATAGCGGAATAAAAAGCCGTGGTTATAACCCAATCGGAATAGGTCTCTTTCTTCCCTAGATAATTGCAGACACTCTCGTTGTGTCGTGCGTGCTCAATATAACTCATGATCAATGCAATAATTCTATATAGTTGTCCGCCTTAAGGCTAATCCTGTTAATGCTGGAATCGCTATCGCATGGCATTATGGATATGGATATACCGGGATTCTCTCGCATGATATTTATTGCCGAGGAATAGATAGCCCTGCTTTTATCTTCGTCGAAATATACGTTTTTATCAATGGCAGCTATAAAATACGTTTTATCCATTATTTTCATGAATAATGAATAGCATCCGTTTTTTTTAAGGCTATTGTTGTAAAAATTATTTATTGCCGTTGTGGATTGCTTTATAAGGTCAAGTATGCTTGCTATGTCTAATGATATCTTACATCCGTCCTTATGCCCTCTTATATAAGCATCTATCAAATTGTCGGCGGTAAAGTGACCATCCATGATATGCAAATCCTTTCCGCAAGTACAAGTCGGGATAATCTCTTTTGTCGTGTTCATGATCTGTCTCCTTCGTTCGTTTTTGCAATATAACACTTATGTGTATTATCTTGTTCTCGGTGCTAGATAATAATTCGGTTTAGTAATGATTCTGCAAATCTCACACTTTTAATCAATATGTGCAACTGTTTTAACATTATAATGACATGTTTGACGGCATGTTTGATTGAATTACATAGATGTTATTTATATATATGTCTAATATTATAGATTTTATCTATATCGATACTCTATTCACCAAAGATATTATAGATACGGCAAAGAGAAAGTAACAACAAGATATACAGAGATATAAACCACCATATAGTGACTATAGTAGTGACTATATGGTGGTTTTTTGTTTCCTTTCTTGCTGATATTTGCAATGTAATTACAAAGCAACGGGCAAAGTACACGCCCCATTCATGAACAAATAATTTATTGTATTATGTCAGAAGAAATAAAACAGCAATTAGATCGGATTGAGCAATATAGCCTATTAGCTGCAAAGAATGTACTTTGCTTTGATGATGTTGCATTACTTACAGGATTGAGTAAGAGCTATTTGTACAAACTTACTTACAGTCATCAAATTCCGCATTACAAACCCAATGGGAAACAACTTTATTTCGATAGAAAAGAAATAGAGGACTGGATGAGGCAGAATAGAGTTGCTACCAATGATGAGATAGAACGAAAAGCGACAAATTATCTGGTTACTGGAAAAATCGGAAATAGATAGGAGGGTGAACTATGACAGAAAGAAAAAAGGCATACATAACGTCCGCCAATTCCCTTTATCACGAGGGTAAAGATACGGATTATACACGAGACAAACAAAGGGTCTTCCAATGTTTATTTACCGAACCATGTACAGGGGCACAAGTAGAGGCGTTAACGGGCATAAGAATCAACAGCGTATGCTATTATGTAGGCATCTGCTCTTGAACCATCACCGACAAAGCGGCAGGATTTTGTGGTGATTATGATTAAAATACCCCACCGTGTTAATGGTGGGGTGTGTACATGAATATATTTTTATTCTTTTGTAGCTCGGAATTTCATTAATGTGCCTTCACTGTTTGAATAGTCGATTTCGGCATTCTTACCATTAATTGAGATAAATTTAAAACGCTCTGTGATAGGGTCAAGAGTTGTACCAACCACTGTGTTACCCTCAAGTTTCCATGTCCCAATGTAACTATCATCAAACATGACAGTTTTATATTTTCCATCACTATTCAAAGTCAAATGAATGTAGCCACTTGGAATATCAAGACTCTCTCCGTCTTGTTCTGCGAAAGTCACATTCCATTTTCCTACAACTTGTTCGGTTGTTAGCTGGATGTCTTTTTCATCATCATCCGAACACCCAATAAAGGTAAACAATGGCAACATCATTGCCATAATAAATAAAAGCTTCTTCATATTTTTTTGTAGTTTAAATTAATAATTGGCTGCAAAGTTAAAAAATATTGTTAATATATGCAAATCGGGGGGGGGATTTATGTTTTACAACGATATTCATCGTTCCCCTATAACTCTTGCCTTGTCTACCTCTTTTTCCCGAACAACTCGGAATGACTACCAATTCTAAGCAAGTCGATTATTTCTCCGTCAATCCAAATAAGAAGAAAATCCCCTTCTATATGGCATTCCATACAACCTTTATACTCACCTTTCAACATGTGAGGTTTGTATTCTTGTGGAATCGGATGGTCATTTATAAGTAGATTTGCGATATATTCAAAAGTTGCGATTTTTTTGGGGAATTTCTGAATACGTTTGAAATCTTTCTTAAACTGGCTTGTTGGGTGTAATTTCTTTTTCACTTCATTAATTCCTCCATCAAGCTATCCACGCTGTCGAACGTTTCTTTATTCTTGGTCGTGCGTGCTTCCCTTATAGCCGCTATCGTTTCCTCGTTTGGCTCGGAGTATACAGCGTCCATCAAGGTGCTCTCTACAAAATTATTCAAACTCCTGTTCGCTTTCTTGGCTTGCTCCTGCAAGACTTGCAACAAGTCTTCACGTAAACGGAACGAGGTTTGTTTTCTTATTACTGCTTCCATATTACTTCTGTATTATATTGTATCGCAAAAGTAGTGCATTGTATGCAGAAAACAAACTTTCATGATTTTTATTTTGAGATCATTGAAGATAACATCATTCCACCTTTATCTTCAATGGATGTCCGCAATTAGGGCACTTATACCCACCATCAATCTCTTTTTGCACTTCGGAAGGGGAAACAAACAATTGCCAAAAAGGAACGTTTAAGGCTGTGGCAATCGCATTCAGTGTATTTGCTGATGCTTCCTGTTTTCCATTGATGATATTATACAAACTTACACTTGACAAACCTATAACAGATGATAATTCTTTAGCTGTCAATCCTTTTTCTGAAAGAATGTCTTTAATTCTATTTTCCATAAGCCAATACTTTATATGATTACACCGCAAATATAATGCGATTCTTTTTATTTGCAGCTATTGTATAAAGAATAACATTACTAAATAGTGTTAAATGCAATGTAATTCTTTATTTGATTATTGTTGCATATAAAGTATTGCATTATATTTGCATCATCAAAATAAAACAACAGTACAATGGCAACACAGAAATATAACAAGAGTGAGATCATGAAAGACGCATGGAGATTATTCAGACTTTACCGAAAATTCTCTTGGTCTTTTGGCAAGTGCCTTTCTATAGCATGGGATAATGCCAAGATAGAGATAAAAAATAATGAGGCCAAGGCCAAGAGATTGGCAGAGGAAGAAGCTAGACGCATCGAGTATCGCAAGCATGTTGTCTTATCTCATGTCGGTATGGCTAGCCTTTACGGTAACAGGGTTTATTCGGGTGATTGATAACTATACATTAATAATATAAGGATATGGAAACGATAGAGGTATTGAAGAACGTACAAAGGATTGCGTTGGAGTGTATGATCGGAAAGAAACCGGTACATATAAATAGGCATAATGACGGAGACGGGCGGTTTATGTGTCACCGTACAGGACAGATCTCAAGAGGTGGTCTACATGGAGATATTCAATGACTGGATGCCGGATCACAAGGAATGGAATAAAAAGACCTATGATAGGTTCATGAACAAGATAAGAGCCATGTCTTGCGTGAGGGACTTCTTGATGGATATCGAGAAATTAAGACCAAAAGATTAATATATTGGATAGATATTATCTATATTGTTTTGTTGTGATATAAATATTATCTATATTTGCTTTCATAATAAACAAGAGCTTCGAAGAGAGCCTATGACATGATGGTTGATTCCATCCTGTTGTAGGTTCTCTTTTTTTGTTATGGGAACAGATAGAGATACACTGATATTTCAAAAGGTGAATGGATCGGAAACGAAGGATCTATACGCTGACTTTGGCGTCAAGACCACCAGCGTGCCATTATTCGTCCCTCTTGAGACAAAGGAGTTACCTTCCCGAGACTGGAAGGATGAGGACGGAGAGGACATTTATTTCCCGGACGTGGCTAAATTGAAAGCTTATGACATTGAGATATCCGTGGTTTATAAAGGTTCGCAAGGCTCTTTTAGGGCCAAGCAAGAATCCCTGTTCAAATATATGACAACCAATGGCTCAGAGCTCAACATATACTCTCCCTACTCATATACGGGATGCAAGGGGGCTTACTTTAAAGGGTTCAGCGATTTTGATTTTACGAGCGATGTAAGCTTGGGGGATGTCGCTGAGTTTAAGATGAAATTTAGGGTGACCAAACCGGAGGAGCAATTTATCATTAGGTAGTATGGGGTGGATTGTTTACGATAAGACAGGTGAAATAAAACGTTGTACGATCAAGGAACTAGAGTATAACGGTTCATTTATGGGTGAAAGGACAATATCCTGTTCGTTCGAATCCCCAATCGTGATAAATTTCGCTATAGGCGACTATTTGACTTATAGGGGAGAGGTTTTCTATTTATATTATACCCCTTCCCAAACGAAGAGCGCTTCTTCTGGCAGTGCTCAAGATGCCTTTGAGTATGATTTGGTATTCAATACGGTAGATGTCGAGTTGCAAAATTGTCAGTTATTGGATTATGTCCCGTATGGCAATGATTATCATTACCAGCCTAGCCCGTCTTTCTCATTTGTAGGTACCGTCAAGACCTTTGCCGAGAGGATACAGGCGAACATGAATCGTGATTATCCGGGATGGACTATCGATGTCTATGAGGGTGTTGAGACCGAGGAGGCTGAAATACAGATAGACAATACCTCTTGCTGGAACGCCCTCGTGATGATCAATAAGGAGTTTGGGCTAAATTTCCTCGTTACCAAGAGAAGGGTGAGGATCGGATACCCGGAAGATTCCTTGAATCATACTTTTTATTACGGTAAGGATAACGGTTTATACCAGATAACTAGGGATGTCAATGCTGACGAGGCGATTGTCACTAGGTTGTACGCTTATGGGGGCGAACGCAATATACCTTCTGATTACAATAAGCGAGAATCGGACTTCTCTGGCAAGAGAAACTTGATGTTACCCGGTTATCTGGAGACAGGCAAGAGCTATATTGAATCGAAAAATATCTCCGCTTATGGGGTAAGGGAATACACCCAATTATTTGAGGATATCTATCCTTCTATAGCGGGTGTGGAGTTACCCGGTATAGGACGAATAGATGAGCTTGTCTCCGCTGAGCAAATAACGGAAGAAACAGAGACGTCGGGTTCTTTCAAGGTGACGATCAAGAACATCGGATTCAATATCAAAGATAACTTGACCTCTGAGACGGCGACGATATCAATGCGAAGCGGAAATTTGATAGGTTATGAGTTCGAGATTGTGGAAGTGATTCAATTAGAGAACGGTAACTATGAGATAACGCTTAACAAATCCACAAGAGACAACTTCCAAGTCCCTAATGCCGGACAGAATCTATCAACGGGAGATCGTTTTATCTTGCTGAATATCACGATGCCAGATAAATATGTAAAATATGCGGAAGATAAGCTATTAAATGCGGCTACTTCCTATCTGGCTGAGCATGATCATGTGACCTATACTTACGATATAGGGGTAGATGAGATATACATGGTTCGAAACGGGAATCTGCACGATTTGATCAGGGAAGGCATGAGACTTCCATTGTATGACGCAAATCTTGGAATTGACTATGATATTATTATTCAAGGATTGCAGATAAAAGAGGGCGGAGATATTCCTGCTTACAGCATTTCACTTAGTGACAAACCTATTGCCGGCACGATAGATAAAATATGGGATGCGATAGATAATGTAAGAGGTAATGGACTCTCTGTTTTAGGCGGTTCATCGATTGGAAATGGGAATATTACGGAGGTTCTTAACCGAAAATATCTGAGAAAAGATGTAAATGATACTGCCAAGGGAGATATTCGCTTTGAAAGAGAAATTGGTTCTTCTGATTTTATAAATGGATGGGAAGGGAAAGGCTGGAATATACAGAATGATGGAGATGCAGTATTCAATTCCTCCGTAATCAGAAACGAGTTGCTATCTAACACAATTTCATCACGGCAATTTGCTTCTGGACCTTTTGGTACAGGATACATATTGAAAAATGACCCAAAGACCGGTAAATCATATATAGAGGCGGACGAGATCTACATCCGTCTCAAGGCCTATTTCGACACGCTGGAGATCAAACATCTCGCACATGTCGGCGGGCGTATCGTCCTGTCACCGGCGAGCATGGAATGTATCAAGGTCGAAGAAGTATCCGCTGAAAACGAAAAGGTATATGACAGTACCGGCGAACAGGTGTATGACTCCCTGAATGATGAAGTGCTGGCTCCTAAATCGGGTGGAGAAAAAGCGTACCGTTGTTATTTCAAGCAGACGGACGGGGAGAGGGAGATCGTGAACGAGTTCGCCGTGGATGACCTCGCGCAGTGCCGGGAGTTCAACGTGAAAACAGGCACGTCGCACAATGTCAGCAATCAATACTATTGGCGCAGGGTATTATATGTGGGAGAGGATTATATAGACCTGTCCATCACGGATCGCGATACCGGCAGCATGGCTCCGAAGGCCGGAGATACGATCGTCACGGTCGGGAACAAGACGAATAAAAGCCGACAGAACGTGGTGTTCTTCTCCTCGTATGATGAAGACGCCCCGTGCGTCAAGTTGTATTCTGGCGTTGACTCCTATTCGATGCTGAACAAGGAGGTGACAGCCATTTCCCCGAACGCCGGCAAGAACGTGTTCACCGGCAAGATGATCATCAAGCCGGGTTCGACCGGATTCGGGAACCTCGCGGACGCGCCCAATATGGATGAGATCAACGGAGCTATCGCGGACGCTAAAGACGCAGCCGAGAATGCGAAAGATGCAGCCGAAGGCGTGCAGGAGTCCATGTCTGACTTGAAAGGATATGTGGACGGGGCCTTTTCTGACGGTATTGTCTCCGAAACGGAAGCCAAGGCGATTGAAAAGTACTTGAATATCGTAAACAGCGAGAAGTTGTCCGCAGAGTCGGTATTTAACAAATTATATGCCAACCCTTATCTGGAGGGATCGGCCAAAGTATCATTGTCTAACGCGCGTTCGTCTTTGTTGTCATCCATAACGGCCTTGTCTGGCTCTATCGAGACGGCCATAGGAGACGGTAAGGCCACCATGGCCGAGAAACGGGACGTAGATACGAGATACGCTGATTTTAATGCGAGGCTGTCCGCTTTTCGCGCGGCGGTCGAGACGGCCAACAAATCCATACAGGACAAACTCAAGTCCTATTCCGACAACGCCCAGAAAGCGGCGGACGAGGCTAATAACACCGCCTCCTCCGCCATGGAGGACGCGAACGAGGCGAGACAGTCCGTGTCCGACTTGAACAAATACGTGGACGGGGCCTTCTCGGACGGCATCATCTCCGGTGCCGAGGCCAAGGCGATCGAGAAATACCTGAACACGGTGAGCCAGTCAAGGAAGGAGATGGACGCGACTTACACGTCGTTGTACGTGAACCCGTTCCTTTCCGGCGCACCAAAGAGCGCCTTGTACGCCGCGAAAAACAGTCTCAACACCGCCACCACCAACCTGACCGCGGCGATCCAGTCCGCCATCTCGGACGGTAAGACCACGGTAACCGAGAAGGAGATCGTAGACAGCAAGTTCTCCGCGTTCAACAACGCCTGCGCGTCGCTCGCAACGGCCATCGAGAACGCCAATAAGGCGATCCAGCAGAAAATCAAGGAGGAGGCGGTGAGCGAGTCAAGATCCGAGGCCTCCAGCGAGATAGGAAAGGTCTCGCAAGCGGATAGGGACAACATCGCCAGGATGCTCGGATATAAGGATTACGAGGAGCTTGTCTATTACGCGGAGCGGGGTATGACATTGATTAACGGGGGTACGATCAATACCTCCCTCGTCAACGCGGAGCTTATGATAACGTCCGCACTTATAGCGAACGCCATCAAGACGAACACGTTGAACGTGAACGACCGGTTCAAGATATACACGGACGGGTCGGTGGAGATGAGCGGCATCCTGCACTCCCTAGGCCGGGACACGGAGCTCGTCGTGTCGGACGGCTATGTCAGGATCATGTACAAGGGCGATGACGTGGCCAAATTGTCGGTGAACGAGAATACCGGCATGCCGGAGCTATCATTGTATAACGGGAGCCGGTCCTGTATCGTCACGGCCGAGAAAATAATGCTCTCCACCGGGACCGGCAACACGAGCTTCCTGACGATGGACGCGTCCGTGCTGGGGTATGGGACCATCAAGAAAAAAACGGACGGGACGCTGTACCTAGCCAACAACGAGTATGAGATGATAACGGTCGGTATCAGCGCGAGCCCCACGTACGGCGGCACGACGATACCGTCCCCGTCCCCGATGCACATGGTCATGAGGGGGGAATCCGAGACCGTCGAGGCGGTACCGGCCGAGGGTTACGAGTTCGACCGATGGTCCGACGGCGGTTCCCGGAAACATACGGTCACGTGGAGCTCCGCCGGGCAGAGCCTCGTGGCCTATTTTACCCGGATCCAAGTGACAAGGTACACGTTGTCGCTATCGGCCAGCCCATCCAGTGGCGGCTCCATCTCCGGGTCGGGAGGTTACGACGCAGGATCCAAGGCGACGGTATCGTGCGCCGCAGCCAGCGGATGGCGTTTCGTCCGGTGGTCTGACGGCGGCTACCAGACGCATTCGGTCACGATGGACGGGAACAAGAGCCTCACCGCCTATTTCGAGCGGTACACCGTCACGGGGGACGAGATATTCTCCGGCGTGGCCTTGACGAGCGGTTCTTATTGGAACGCCTACGGCAACGCCTCCGTGGTGTCCGTGGGCGGTGGGACGGCATCCGTCAGGTTCAACGGCTGGTCCGGAGAATCCAACTATGTGATGTTCGACCGGGGCTACATGGGCGGCAAGCTGGAGCAGGGCCACAAATACAGGATGACCCTCTCCATGAAGGCCTCCATCTCCAGCGCGTCACTGATAGGGTTCATCGGATCGTCGTTCGCAGATTACGTATCGGAGGACGTTCTTTTCTATGGCTCGTACAATGGCGGGGAATTATCAACCTCTTACAAGATCCTGACCGCCGAGTTCACGGCGAGAAGGGACAGCACGGCCAGCGACGGATTCATATTCGTCACGGCCGAGGGCTGCACGGTAAGTGTCAACAGCATATCATTAAAGGAAGTATAACATGAAAAAGATTCTAATGGCTTTATGCGCGATCCTCACCGGATGCGCGGATTATATCCCGGAGCGACCCCTCCCGGCGGCGAGGGACCTTCCGGAGGGGAGCGGGATCACGATCTCGATCTCGACGGATACCGTATCCGAGGAATACGGGTATGAGTTCGTAACCGGAGAGACGGGAGGCCGCCATGGGGTACGGGAATGACAACGTGTCGATAACCGGCACGGAGATGAAGTTCGCCCTGAGCCTCGAGCTGCCGGGCGGGCTGACGATGGACGAAGTGGGGTTCGAGGCCCTGTTCTACGTCTATTCCAACCGGACGGTGACGATCCCCAAATCCGGGATGACCCGGATTGACGGTGACACCTATGTTGTCACGCTGGATACCTCCCTGATCGGGGGAGGCCGGATCAAGTGCCAGGTGCGGGTGGAGATCCCGGACGCGAACATGGCGGACGGCGTACGGACGGAGATAATAGGCATCGTCACGGACGAGGGCGGGCACCAGTACGTGTGCCTGCTGACACTGGCCGCCGGCGACGCTTACTTACGTGTGGCCGAGGGCGACATCCAGCTGGATTACCAGGGCAACCCGGTGACCGTGAACGTGGAGTCTAACACCGACTGGACGGTCGAGTGATGGACACCGTCAAGATACCATGGGACGGGGCGACCGGCGGGAATATCGTCATCGGGGTACCCGGGCCCGGCGACGGGCCCGCCTCGATCTCGTCAGACACCCCGAACGAGGGCGTGGACAGGTATATGGAGATAACATTCCGGACAACCCGGGGCGGAGATGCCCGGGCCGTCTGCGTAGTCCGGCAGGCAGGACGGAGGGAATACCTCCGCGACTCGGCCGGTGAGATATTGATAGATTCGAACGACGTGGAACTTAAAGCATTGAGATAAGATGGGACTATTGAATTACACGACAGCCAAGATCAACGAGCTCTTGGCCAAAGTGGCGGCGTTGCCCGCCAAGGTGATGGACGGGGACACCAAGATCCCCGCCAGGACCAGCGACCTGGAGAACGACAGCAAGTTCGTCAAGGAGACAGGACTGAAAACCGTCAACGGCTATTCCTTGCTGGGTAGCGGTGACATAACCATACAAGGCGGTGGCGGCGGCACGGCAGATTCCGTGGACTGGAATAAAGTCCTGAATAAACCCTCATGGGTCAATTCGTCCACAAAGCCGGAATACACGGCCGTCGAGATCGGAGCGTTACCTTCCGGCACCAAGATCCCCGCCAGGACCAGCGACCTAGAGAACGACAGCAAGTTCGTCAAGGAGACAGGCCTGAAGACGATCAACGGGCAATCCATCGTAGGAAGCGGAAACATATTCATCCAGTCCGGCTCCGGCGAGGGCGGGGCGGGCAACGTGAATGTCTCTAACGCTGCGGAGCTGGTGGGTGGAGGACAGTACGTGTTCACCCCGTCTGCCAACGGTGTCTCGGAAGGCTCGTTTAAAAAGTTGAACGTGGCCGATGACATCAACTCCGGGTTGATGAGCGCTGATGACCACGGGAAGTTGAAAAACTTTAAAGAAGTGCTTAAATTGCCCTTGGCTGTAGCGGGCTTGTCCGAGGCCTCCTCTAGCGAGAATATAGTATCGTCGTTAGATGCTAGTGGTGATACCAACGTGATTCCCTACTTAGCCGCAGCATTCTCCAGCATTCACACAAGTGAGTACGAAGAGTCTCTTCCTGATATATATATAGGCAATCACAAATGCTTTGTAGACGCTTCCTTTGAGACGGGGAAATGCTCACTAGCGTTGACATACGTAGCGTCTGGCAAGATGAGGACTGTCAAGATAAATGGCACGGATAACGATAGCGCATGGACATTCTCTTGCGAGATTATCAAGAGCGGGGATGATACATACTACCTTAGTAAACCGGATTCATATACCGCCACGGGTTGCTTTACCGCGTTCGGGGGAGACGAAGGTCGGGCGAAAATAGCCCTAGCGGTTGGACAAAGGAAAAAATTCTATATCATGTATGGGTCAGGCGTATTGGGCGGATCCATACCCGTGACCGTTGAATCCGGGTTTAACTTTCCGGTTCTCATATGGACATCTCCTATTCTGGAGAAAACATACAGATTTAAAATGATGGGTGAGGACTCTAGCGAACTGAGAGTGTTGAATCTTTATTACTATCCGCTTAATTCAGGGTTCTACTCACTAACCTCCTCATCCACCACCGATGAGATATCTGTGGCCGTAGGAGGGGAAGCGGGGTTAAAGGATATTGTACGGGCCGTAAAAGACGGGAATAGGATCCGTATAAACACGACACTTAGCCCGTATGATGTCTCAACGGAACTCCTTCCATGGGTGGCGGGCATATCTAAAGAAGGTAATATACGTCTTGGTGTCTACGGAAAGGGCTACGGCCTGTTCAATAGCGCTGGGGGCCTCCTTGTGATAGATTACACGAAGACTACCAACACATTCAAGGCCGAATTATTGGATATTTGACCAGACTCTCGTCGGTGAGGGATGTCAGGAGAAATGGAATAAGTTAACGGGGAAAGATCCGGAC
>OGZX01002675.1_pt1 | contig 13678 bp, 9 predicted proteins | sample 1576881 | NCBI WGS metagenome assembly OGZX01 (sample SAMEA3541542, study PRJEB24748) | human gut metagenome | biome: human gut; feature: human-associated habitat; material: faeces | place: China | collected 2012
ACACGCATCCTCCGTGTCAATCAGCGGAGTGATTGACACGGGAGTGAACAGTAACTAAAATCACACCGCCAGCACAAACTTCCGTCCGTCTACTCTCGTCACACCAAGCTCGATACCATACAGCTCCCGGATGCTTTCTTCGGTGATTACTTCCTCCGGATCACCTTCCACCAGTACCACTCCGTCTTTCATTCCGATTATGTTGTCTGAATAAGTGATTGCCTGATTGATGTCATGCAGTACCATAATAATGGTAATGCCAAATTCCTGATTGAGTTTTTTTACAAGCTGCAGAATCTCGATCTGATACCGGATATCCAGATAGGTGGTCGGCTCATCAAGGAACAGCGTCTTCGTTCCCTGACAAAGTGCCATTGCGATCCATACCCTCTGACGCTGTCCTCCGGAAAGTCTTGATACTTCTCTGTCCCGGTATTCTGTCAGGTTCGTGACTTCCAGTGCCCACTCGATCATGCGCTCATCCTCAGCACTATCCCCCTGCATCATCTTTTTATGAGGGGTTCTTCCGAATGCCACCAGATTCTCAACAGTGATATCGTCCGATGCACTGTTATACTGCTGGACGATGGCTACCTTTCGGGCAAATTCTTTTAAGTTCAGGTTCTGGATATTCTTTCCCTTGAGGAAGATATTTCCTTTCCCCGGATATAAGTTCTTCGTCATCAGGGAGAACAGGGTGGATTTTCCACATCCGTTCGCTCCCATGATGGTTGTGATCTTGCCTTCCTCGATCTTTAAGGATACACCTTTTAACACTTTATTTTTGCCATAGGCAAAGTGCAGGTCTCTGACTTCCATCGCAGGCTTGTCTGCCCACTTATCCGCTTTTTTCGCTTTCTTTGCTGCTTCATTCTCTGTAGAAGTCAAATCCATATTCTTTTCTTTACTTTGCATACTTCTTAGACCTCCTTAACAGAATAATGAAGAATGGTCCTCCGACCACACTCATAATGATGGATGCAGATACTTCATACGGAGCAGCAATGGTTCTTCCGATGGTATCTGCCAGTAGGAATGTAAACGCTCCGAACAAAGCACTAAATGGTACTAATGCCTTATGGTCACTTCCTACCAGGATTCTTCCGATATGTGGAACAATCAGTCCTAAAAAGCTGATCACTCCAGCTACTGCGGTGGAAATACTTGCAAGTAATACTGCTATCAGTGAAATCACGATACGCATTGCATTGACATTGATTCCCAGGCTTCGTGCTGTCTTATCTTCCAGTGCTAACAGGTTGCACATCTTCGTCATGACCAGCGCCAGCACCAGTCCGATCACAACATATGGTACTAAGGTCTTCACGTCATCCCAAGTTTTCATTGTGATGTTTCCATTTACGATGGCTGCCACGCCGGACATATTTCCGCCGTTCATAGAATTTAACGCACTGGATAATCCGGTGAACATTGCATCGACTGCCACACCGACAAGGATGATTCTCAGAGGGCTTAATCCCCCTTTCCATGACAGGCTGTAGACCAGCACAAAGGCGATCACACCGCCAAGAAAAGCGAACAGCGGAGTGAAGAAAAATAACGTCGGTGCAAATGCGGTGATCAGTACTGCCGCAAAGTTCGCCCCACTGGAGATACCGATGATCCCCGGATCGGCAAGTGGGTTCTTAAGTACTGCCTGAAACAACACACCCGATACCGCAATCGCTGCTCCGGCTAACATGGAGATAACGATTCGCGGGAATCGCAGGTCATAGATCGTTGCCACATCTTCATTGTATTCTACAAACAATCCTTTCAGCAGTTCCGGGAAGCTGACCTTCAGGCTTCCAATGTTCACTGCTGCAAAGAATAATGCCACAAGCAGCAAGATCATCACGATAAAAGAAATGGCTGCTTTTGCTGTTTTTCGATGTTTCCTTGCTTTATCCTGTGCGGAGAGGTTCTGGACTTCGGTTTTAGAAGTCTCAGAAGTATTCTGTAATTCTGTCTCTTTCATCTGTCCTCTCCTTTCTACTTGCTCTGCTGTTCGTTGTATTTCTCAGTTGCGTCAGAATCCTTGGCTCTCTTCTGTGCATTGTCACTGACTTCTTTTGCTTTCTGTGTATCTTCATCACTCTCCGGGTACAGGATCGGCTGTAACTCTTCCAGTGCCTGTGGATATTTAAACGTTGCACTCATGCCAAAGTATTCATAGGTCAGGTCATAAACTCTGCCATTCTTCACTGCATCAAAATGCTGCCAGATGTCATTTTCGGCAAAGTCCTTATTGAACATTTCCACGACCTGATCCGGCAGTGCATGGGCGGCACGCAGAATGATGTCCGGCTCTTTGGTCTTCATATCTTCCGTGTTGACGGTCAGAAATTCCTGATCGGTGTCAGAATACACATTCTCACCACCTGCCAGTTCCACCAGACTTCCCACATAGGAGTTCGGTGTGGCAATGATATAACTTCCCGGAAGTCCCATCAGGATCATCACCTTCGGATGGTCCTTGCCTTCGTTTTTCTTCTTATAATCATCATAAAACTCGGTAAATTCTTTCACCATCTTATCTGCCTGATCCTGCCGGTCGAAGATCTCGCCCAGCTCCTGAATGGAACGGTACATACCAGGTACACTTCTGAGGTTTAAGAATGCCCAGTCAGAACCGATGGCTTCATACTTCGGCTGCAGGTCACTCTGTAAGGATACCGGGCTTAAGATCCAGTCCGGTTTTAAGGAAGAAAGGATCTCGGTGTCAGGACTCATGGCTGTTCCGACCGTCTCTACATCCTTATATCTGTCCGGGATGGTGGATACGGTACTGCTGCATACACCCACCAGATCCAGTTCCAGCTTGTCACAGATATCTGCGGTTGCCGGAGAGGTCGCAATGATCCTCGGCTCTCCATCCGGCTCCTGCACCTTCTTCTTCGCTGCTTCCACGGCAGCCTTTTCCTTCGGATCGGTGATCTTCAATAACGACTCTGCGGATTCCGAAGAAGTATCCGCACTGCTCTCGGTCTTTGTCCCGGAGTCACTGCTTTCCTTTCCCTGACTCTGATCGACACATCCTGCAAGGGAAAAGAGCATGGTCATCGCAAGCAGGACTGCGGATGCTTTCTTTAATCTTCTATTCATCATCGTCCTGTCCACCTCCCCAGCGTCTCCAGTTCTTACGGAAATAGAATACCACAGCAGCCACAACACCGATCAGGATCAGACCGACCACCAGAACCGCAATTGCGATCTGAAATACCTTGTTTCCTGAAGTCGATGTGGAAGTACTGTCACTGTCTGCTGCATCTGCATCCTTTGCGGTAGAAAGACTTAATCCTTCTGCACTGTCCAGTGTACTGCTGTCCGTACTCGGAGTTTCCGATTCACTGCTTGGCTTTGCTGCTTCTGATATACTGCTCTGTAACTTTTTGTTTGAAGATCCACTTTCTGATGAAGCGCTTTCTGAACTCTGAAGGGAAGAATTTCCTGCGCTGACGGAACTTCCTGATTCTGAGCTCTGTGCACTGCTACTGCTATTCGTTCCGCTTCCAGATGCTTCTGTTACGATTGTCGCATTCATTCCTGAACTGTTTCCTTCACTAAAGTTGCTTGGATACAGGAAGAAAACCACATCCCTTCCCATTGGTTCTACATACATACTTCCACGTATGATACAATTTTCACTTGGTACTTTCATACAGATATCGGACGTTGTACCATTGCTGTCCGTTCCATTTCCTGTAATTCCAATCTCGGATGGTGTAGACCAACCAGAGTCGCCATAGTTCTGAACCTGAAAACTGTGTCCACTGGTGTAATCCATCAGACTCATTTTAATGGTAAGGTAATAAGAGCCATCATCCGTCAATTCTAACAAGCCAGTTGGATAAACGCATCCTTCTACCATTCCCTGTCCGGTGGCATACGAGCTTGCACCTCCAGCATCCTCTACCTTGCCTGTAACCGGATTGGAATAACTTCGGTTAATGGTACAGGTATAGACACTTCCTGTAGCCGCCTGTGCCTCCACTGCCGGAAAACCAGCCAGCAGGGCAAGGCCAAGTGCCGAAGCCATCACCACAGACTTGATTCTGTTCTTTATCTTTGCTAATTTCATCTTATTTTCTCCTGTTATACTAGAGAAGTCCCTGCCACTTATGTAGCAGAGACTCCCATTTCCTTTTTGTATAACTGTCCAAAGCCAGTCTGCCCGGCTCTGAACAGTTACCTGTCTGCTTACGAACTGCCTGTCAGATCAGGAAGCCATTCTTAAGCTTTTTCTTTATAACGTTTACTTTGTAACTTTTCTTCTCTTGTACTCCATCAGTCCGGCAAGAAGTGCTACTCCACCGAGCAGAAGGAGTGCTGCCCAAAGTGTATTGTTTGCTACGACATCATCTGTCTTAACACTGGATGCACCCTTGAGGCTGGAACCTGTACCATTTCCAAGGCTGGATGTTCCACTCTTCAGACTTGAAGAACCACTTCCAAGTGAGGAAGAACCAAGTTTGCTGCTTCCAAGAGAATTGTTTCCGAGGGTATTATTTCCAAGTGAACCATTTCCAATCGAAGAGCCATTATTGTTATTTCCGTTGGAATTATTGTTGTTGTTATTGTTGTTGTTATTGTTGTTGTCGTTCTTATTAAAGTCCGGATTGTCGGATGTGGTCGCTTTCAGTGAGTTCAAATCCAGTTTCAGGAATACTGGCTGAGTTCCTGTACCGGAACTGATTGCATCCATGATTGGAACGAATACCTGTAATGGCACATATCCATCATTCAGAGCTTCCGGAATCAATTCGAATGTAACGACATCTGGATAGTTTGTTCCATAAGAATCAGATACTAACGTTCCATCTGCATTCTTCTGACAAGATTCGATTGTCACATCTGCCAGTGTTCCCTGCGGATTACCGTACTTGTCAACAGTATAACCTGTTGTGAAGTATTTCAGCTGGCTTAAATATCCAAGTTTCTGTCCTACGGTCAGACCATTGAAGTTCAGGGTGATATAATATTTGCCATTCTTCACTGTCAGTTTGATGGTATGGTTAATCGCCTCATTTGACATAGAATATGTATTCTTGTCTACTTTGACCATTGTACCGTAAACGGAGTAAACACCATCTGTAAGATTCTTGATATCCAGTTTTCCATCATTTTTCTTTGCTAACTGCTGGATTGCTTCTGTCAGTTTCGTCACCTGTTCATCTACAAGTTTCTGTGATGCTGAATCATTATCCATGACATTCTGTGCACGATTAATTGCACTCTGCAATGTTGCAAGAGAGCTTTCTGTGTAAACGTCTGTCTGACTTACAAATGTTTTTGCTTCTGCAATCTTACTTTCCAGTTTGCTCTTATCTACAACTTCTTTTTCTACCAGTCCATTTAAAGCAGTTGTCAGGGATTTCTCTGCTGCTGCAACTTCTGACTCTGTTGCTTTTGGATTTGCTACAACATTCTCAGCCAGTGTAATTGCTGTATTCAGGACTATCAGACTGTTGCTTTCGTAAACATCTGTTTTTGCTGCTTCCGCTTTTGCTTTTGCAATCAAGTCATTCAGATTCGTCTTATCTACAGCTCTCAAACCATCCAGTGCTGTCTGGAGTGCTGTTACCTGTGCCTGAACTTCTGCCTTGGTAGCATCTTCTTTTGCTGCCACTGCCTGTGCATTTGTGATCGCTGTTTTTAATGCTTCAAGTGTTGCAGAAGTATAAACAACATCTGTACGGTTTGCTTCTGCTGTTGCTTTTTCAATCAATGCATTCAGTTCTGTCTTGTCTACAACCTGAGTTTCTACTGCGTCTACGGCTGCCTGTAAAGCTTTCACCTGAAAATCAATTTCTTTCTGAGTAGAATTCATGTCGTTGTACACATCCTGTGCTGTCATATAAGCTGCATTTAAAGCATTCCAGTATTCATCAGCAACATTGCCCTTAGACATAGCCTTCACCTGATCCAGAAGTGCTTTGATCACACTGTTATCTCTCTCAACGCCTGTCTCCTGTTTGATATTTGCCCAGTCGATAGAAACTCTGGCAACTTTTGTACCCTGACCTTCAGCAATGCTTTCCATAACCGGAACATAAACCTCTACATAGAACAGGTTGTCGTTCAGTTCAATCGGGATTGATAATTTCTTCGGATACCAGTTTCCTTCGGTATTCTTGTCATAATATTTAGAGTTCTTATCATTAAATAAATCATAAACGTCCGTGTACTCTTCCAGAGTTGTCGCATCAGAAGCCTCATATTTTACCGGATAATTATATTTGTTGTATTCAACCGTATCCATATCGACTTTTTTCAGTTTGTACAGATAGCCTGTCTCTCCGGCAAACTGCATAGACTGGAAGTTCATCTCCAGTGTTACTTCACCTTTACCCGTAACTCTTACAATTCCGGTCTGAACCATGGAAGCATTTCCCATAGAATTTTCATCGGATGTTGCGTTGAGCAGTTTGATCGGTACGGAATATGTACCTTCAAAAATCTGCGGATATTTTTCAAAAAGATTACTCTGCTTGTTCTTAACAACAAGTGCTTCATAAGAAGAGGTCAGCAGTTTTGTCTGCTTTTCTACTTCTGCTTTTGTTGCATTGACATCAGCGGATACTTTCTGAGCAGATTTGATTGCTGCCTGGAAACTGTTCCAACTGTTGTCTGTATAAGTGCCGTCATTTGTCTTGGTCAGTGCATCTTTGATATAGCCATTTAATTCTGACTTATCTACTACATCATCCAGACGAACAAGTGCTTTCACTGCTTTATCCAGTTTTTCAACCTGTTCTTTCATTTCATCTGCTGTCGCATCAGATTTTGCTAATACTTCTTCAGCTTCCTTGATTGCAGACTTCAGATTCTCATAGCTGTCTTTTGTATAATTTGCTTCTGCATAATTATTTTTCGCATCGGAAACTGCCTGATCCAGTTCTGCTCTTGCTTTTACTTCTTCTTTCATTACAAGACCTGCTGTTGCTGTATCCAGAGCTGTCTCTGCTGCTGTGATTTCTGACTGGAATGCCACCTTATCTGCCTGAACGCTTTCTGCTGTAGCAATCGCATCTGTTAATGCTGCAAAAGAATCGCTTGTGTAATTTTTCTCTTCTAATGCTTTTGCATCATTCAGTTTTGATTCCAGATCAGATTTTTTAATTTCCTGTTTTACTGCAGATTTTAAATCAAGATTTAACAGGAGTTCTGTTTCTCCGCTTTCTGTTGTTACTTTTACTTTGTGGTTTTCTACATTTGCAGGAAGCGCAACTACAAGTCTGCCTGCGTCTGTATCTGCATTCGCATATCCGGCACCCTTGCGATACTGCATACCGGTAATTCCGTCCACGTACAGATAAGCAGTTACATTGCCGTCTTTATCTGTATATAAACGAGCAGATTTTAATCCTGCATTCAAATCACTTGCTGTTCCATCCTGATTGGTAAGTGTTGCCTGTACTTCGTAAACGCCTTTTTCCATGGAAACGGCTGTTGACATCGGTACAAGTGCATCTACTGCTGACTGAAGGTCTGCGAATGCCTGATCTGCATTTGCTTCTGTTACCTTTCCTTCCTGAGCAGCGATCACTGCCTGAAGGTCTGCCCAGCTTTCTGCTGTATATTCTGCTTCATTTAATGCCTTGGCATTTTTCAGAACTTTATTGTATTTGTCAAGTCCAGTTGCCTCTTTTAATCCGCTGATTGCATCAGAAATTTCTTTATCTAATGCTACGATTTCCGAATCGTTTGCAGAAGTTGTTCCGTCGATTACCTTCTGAGCTTTTGCTACTGCGTCAGATAATACTTTGTAAGATTCCTCTGTATAATTGTCGGCTGTATATTTAGATGCTTTATCAACTGCTACAACTAAAACAGATTTATCGTGGGTTGGCTCGTTAATTTCCGCTACAGGTGTTAAACCAGATAAAGTCATAAATGCCGTTCTGCATCCTTCACCAGATCCAGGAACTTTATTCTGAAGTTCATCCATGATAGGGACAAAGAAGTTCAGATATACCCCATCATCTCTGTCCGCTGATTCCGGGAACTCAAATCCAACTGTCTTTGGATAATACAGATCATACTGTTCTGCATAAGAATCCATATCTGTGCTACCCGAATCATTCAGATAATAACTGTAATAATCAAGTGGTGTATATTCACTTAATACTGGAAGTCCATTTTCTTCTGTCTGTTCATTATTTGCCCAGAATATTCCATTGCTATATCCATAACGACCAGCGATTGTAATTCCCTGCGTATCAAAATAGATATGTTTCTTTCCATTTTCAACTACTAAGCGTGCAGAATCATTAACAACCGCCGAATTACTCATAGATAATCTATCCGGCTGAGCCTGTTGCCACATAGTAACATTAACATTATAAACTCCGTCTTTTATTTCAGAAATGTCTGTCTTATCTGATTTTTCTGAAATTGCCAATGTATTATATACGCAAGTAGTTCCTGTTATAACTAACTCATCACCATCCATCCGGATACTACCATCTTCATTTTTATAAGAAGAATTTCCAAAGTTTTCAATCGGATTAAATATCTGGAATACCGGAGCACCATACCATTGAACTTCAATTTTACTTGTGTCCCAGTCCTCTGGTATCTTAACTCTAAGTTCTACCGCTCTTGTCGGTTTAACAGTTGTTCCATTTACATTTATTCCCAAATTATAAATCAAAGCCTTTGATGAACTTCCTGCTAAAAGTGAAAAATATTTATTATATTCACTATCTTCATCTGTATTCTCTTCCAGTAACTCTGCTTTAAATTCCGGATTATCACTACCTACATTGTAGCTGTCTGTTATTACGGTTACACCACCGTCGGTTAAACGCAAATCTTTCTTGGCATTGCTTTTTATTCTTGCCTCTCCATAATAGGTTTTTCCATCGGTTGTTTGAACTTTAATTTGTTTACCGAATACAGCCTCCTGTAAGTTAGAAAATGTAAGAGAAATTTTTCCATCACTTAAAATATTGTCTGAATAAACAGAAATTGTTTTATCTCCTACTTGTTCAGCCGAATATGCATATTTATACTGTAAAAAGTTTGTATTCTCTGTAGTAGAAGTTGATTTATCTCCTAAATCATTTATCCCATTAAGTACCTGAACTGATGCAATGTTATCCGCATTTTTAAGTTCTGTTGAAACTTCCATTTTCTGATTATCGACACTAATGTCATTCGTTCCAGCGAAATAATCATTTACTTCATTCCCTTCTACAGGAAACGCATAAAAATTTACCGGTTCTCCTGCTGTTGTTGAAACTTTTGAAATTTCAAGACCTGCATTTTTATAACTAGAATCGCTCAATTCATTTACCGTTTCTGCTTGACTTAAATCAAATGTAAATTTTCCTGAGTCTATTCCCGAAGCATAAGTATATTTTTTTCCTACCCTTTTATATCCATAGCTGCGAAAACTCTTTACATAAATTGATTTTTCCAAACTATCAACATCAAATGAATACCATGAAACTCCTGTATCTGCTGTCTGTACATCCACATTCTGGATATATTTTTCATTCCACTCTTCACTTATGTATCTGTCTATAGCTGTTCTGACATCTTCTGCTGTATCTTTTTCAAAAATATACGATTCTGGTAAATTATACGTTCCAAAAAGAGCATTCCTCGGTTCTGTTTCATCAGATATAACCCCTGGTTTTGAAAATTGTAATACATCTATTTTATTGTAGTTTTCTATCTGGAGCGTTACATGATAAGTATCATCGCTATTTTTACTAACAATCGCAACATTATCTATAAACTCTGGAATTCCTCCGAGTCCTCCATAATCTCGAATTGATTCTCCAGTCACATCATAAAACGTCAATGGTACAAGATAAGATTTATTCGCTTCTATGCCAGATGTATTCGTTTCTGTCTTTGATACATCTTCTTCTGTTTTTGCAAACGCATCTAGTCCAGACGCCCCGAGCACCATACTTGCACTTAGAGTAAACGCTAATAATTTTTTTATTATTTTCATATTGTCTCCATTCACAAAAAGGCTGCTACACCAATTGTACAGCAGCTTCTCCTAAATAATTATGTCAATTATTCAATTCCTGTAAGTTTCAGATATCCAGTTGCACTCATCGGCATAATTCCTACGTATGTTGTGAACTTTCCAGTAATCACGCAACCCTCATAAAACATTGAAGCATCTAAATCTGTGAATGTAAAATAATAATCTACTACGTCACCTGAGCTGTCTTTAACAGGCTCTTTAGCTGTTCCATTGATTTCCATTTTTCCCAAATGACCTGTAAGTCCTAAATATTTAATTTCATGTGTATGAACAACCAGTGTTGCTTTTCCATTAGCATTTATAGTAATGTCAGCCCACATGTCATTAACTGCTGCATCACCCATTGATGGATTGGTGCACTCTGCATCTTTGTAAAGATTCTGATTAGCAGTATATGTTCCTGCCGCTAATGCTGTAGAGTCATTTTCAGCCGCAAATGCTGTAACTCCCATTGCCAGTACCATTGTTGCTGCTAACAGTGTAGCAACTAATTTCTTGATCTTTCTCATAACTGTAATCCTCCTTTTCGTTTTTTGGCATTAGCTTTTTGCTAATAAATTTTTAGTTATGATGTTTAGAGTTCTACGAGAATATTTCCGGTTACTCGTATCTAACTCCTTGTCTGAAAGATACCATAATTCGCCATCCAATGTCAACGCCATTTTTTACAAGTTTGTTGCCTGAATTGCAACAAATAAGCCGTTATTTTCTTTGATTTTGTTGCTATTCAGACAACAATAGACGTAAAAGTGCCGTTATTGATAGTGTTTTATCAACAACGGCACTTTATTGAAATTTTTTCTTATTTTGTTACATGATATGCGTAAATGAGAATTTTTCTCACTTCTTATTTATACCCAGAAATATAACAGTGCAGTGCTTTCCGGCATGTGCATTGGTCCTACACTGCAGGTAACGGTAACTGGTACAATTCCCATCGTGCCAATCCCCGTCCATCGGTGGATTCTGCACGCTTCCATCGGGATTTTCACTATATTATTCTCTATTCTTGCTTCTTCAAGAACTTCATTATGCTCATACTTCAATGTTTTCAGTTTTCCAGCCATCATTTCACCACTCACTCTGGAGTGTGCAGCCATCTCTTTCAACTTTAATTCCAGATAGCTTTCTCCATTCTCCTGAACGATTTCGGCTATTTCTTCAAATCCTCTCATCGCCATAGAGTCTCTTCCCTGCCCCTGCTTTTTATTCATCCGGTAAAGCCGGAACACTACCGGATGCCTTTTACATTTCTGCAGATTGTGCTGTATCTCCTGATCCAGTTCATTCTCTTTTTTCTTATATACTGATTTTTTCTCTGCATAGGCATTGATCATCAGTTCCAGCATGTGGATGTCGATATTCTCCACCATAACATCCAGTGATTCCTCGATTTCTTCCGGTTTTGCACCGATTTCTTCCAGATATTTTTCAAGATTCTCATACAGGTTGGAATATCGTTCCAGCCATTCTTCTCCTGCAGGAGTAAATTCCAGTGATTCTGTCAGAATTCCTCTTTCTATGCAGCTCTTAAAATAGCGGTTCACCGTTGAACGGTTCACGCTATAATATTCTGCGATACTTCCCTGAGCTCCACGTTTCTTTTCTACTTTTGACAGGCGTTGTAAATATTGCAGTTGCAGCATTGTAGGTCTGTTCTGTCTCTTTAGATGTTCACCTTTTTCCATTTTCTTGTTCCTCTCTTCGTCACTATACATGAATATTCAATTCCCGATAATCGATTGGCAATGGCTTCTGATCAAAGCGTGTAATCGCAATGATTGCCACTGCTTCTGTAATCGGGATTCCTGTATTGGCAGTATAAGTACAGATGTCTGTCGGTAACTGATAAACACCTTTTTCTTCTTTCGCCTGTATCCATTCATCATCTCTTCTGTACCATACATAGCCGATGGATTCGTCCTTTTTTGTCCTGAGCAGGAAGCAGTTCTGGGACTTTTTCACTCTTAATATAACAGAATGTTCCAGTTTCCCGTACTCTGGTGCAAGGAATCTTGGATTGCGTCGTTCCGGTTCATACAGTCCGAATGCCATCGGGAACTCACCATCCTCATAAAAGGTATACAAGTCCATATCGTCATAAACTCTGTCGTATACGTCACCGTACTGCAGAAAGTTTTCAATTCCTTTTAACCCTTCCGGACTGATATAATGTTCCACTCTACAGGCATCTTCCTGCGCCCTCTGCTGATCCATTCCACTTACCATCTGGAAGAACTGTGTCAGTTTCTCATGGCGTGCAAGGCACTCCATACCTTCCAGTTTTCCCTTATCGCTCAGTTCCAGATGTCCGTTTTCCGGCTCGCACAAAAATCCTTTTTTCACCAGACTCCGCACCAGGCCTGCCGCTTCATATCCGGTTATATTCACTTCTCTGGCATACTCTTTCGATGTGATCTGTCTGCCTTGCCTCCACATCCGGTAGACATATTCCAGAAGATCTTCTTCCAGTTCGCCTCTGGCTTTTGTCACATCAATATTTCTGTTTTCAATCTTTCTTTCCATGTTACCTTTCCTACCTGTCTTTTTTAATATTCATCCGCTACACGATATCCGGTATTTTCTGCAAAAGCCTTCCATCCAGTAAGCATATCGTTTTTTTCTTGGAGCCTTTCTTTTTCTCTGCGGCAAACCCCAGATTACAGGTGAAATGTATTTCACCCAACCACTGCTGTTCGTACTCTATGTGAAATGCTGCGGCAGGTATTTTGATGCTGTGATCATTTACTTCTGCCTTCTTCCAGATTCCATATATGTTCTGATACCAGATTGTCCTGTCATCCTCATTTTCCGGATGCTCCGTTAGTTCCAACCAAATCTCCCAAGGCTCTATGTGCAGCCAGCCATCCCTTTCAAACCGCATATCTTCGATAGCTGCTTTTCTCTCTTTTCCAATTTCTGTGGTGTAAAAGGAATACCACATCTGATACTTTCCCGGTTTCAACTTCTTCCACAGCGTGTGGCAGTCTACACTTTTCGGAATGGAACTTCTTCCACCGTCATTGATAAATTTCCATAAATTTTCGATTTTGTCCGGATCGGATACCTCACACGCCATGAGTCTGCCATCCCTGTCTGCTGTCTTTTCATTGACTCCACTCATTTGCAAGAACTGATTCCAGCCTTCGGCTGCCCGTTGCAGTTGTCTCGCATACTCCGTTCCGCTTTCTGTCAGTGCCGGAATCTTCGCATCACTGTCCGTTTCCAGAAAGCCTTCCTCTTGCAGTTTCTTAATGTTCGTTTTCCAGTGATACTCGGTCAGGTCATAGTCTAATACGATGATTTTTTTGATCTGCTTATCATCCTCCTGCCGTTTCCGCATCTGGAAAATCGTCCGCAGAATATCTTTTTGCAGGTATTCTTTTGCCACTTTCTTTGTTTCCATTGCTTTTTCCTCTGTTTCTCGTTTTCCGATTACGTTTTGGTTAGTTGGTTCAAACTATGTAATTTTAATTATATTGTCCTTTTTTCAGGTTTGTCAATGCATTTTCCCCTACAACATTATAATTCCATATAAAAATATCCAAAAACATGTTTTTGGATCAGACTGTAGACAAAGTTGGGGCTGTCGCTTTAACGATTTCTAAATCTGATATGCTCCCTTCTAGGTAGACAAGTGAAATAATAAAAACTTGTTTACCTAGA
>OGZX01002681.1_pt1 | contig 13643 bp, 10 predicted proteins | sample 1576881 | NCBI WGS metagenome assembly OGZX01 (sample SAMEA3541542, study PRJEB24748) | human gut metagenome | biome: human gut; feature: human-associated habitat; material: faeces | place: China | collected 2012
GACACCGAGAATATACAGATCGCCTCTTAACGGACTGTCGGTAGACGATACGTATTTGCTTAACATATTGATCGCCTTGTCTTGATTTCCCAGGTGATAATAGGAATTACCTACGACACGGTAGATTTCGCTATTGTTTTTACTGTTAGGGTAGGAGGAGAGAAGTTCTTCTCCTTCGCTGATAACTTTTTCGTATTTATTCTGTATAAAATAGATTTGTGTGATGTAATATAACGACTGTTCGCGATAGTCCGGCATCTCTTTCAAACGACTGAATTCTACCAGTGCGTTATTATATTTACCGGTAGCGTAATCGATATAGGCTACATAATAAGTAGCTGCTTCACGATACTGTGTTCCGACTTGCTGGATACGTGCAAAATATCCGCGTGCCTTATCCATTTCTCCTGTTTGTAACAGAGAGTAGGCCAGGCGGAAGCTGTAAGTCTCCTGTTGTTCCGGACTAAGCATGTCGATATTCGATTCGTTGAACCAGAAAATAGTTTTCTGATATTCGCCACGTCCGAAATGAACCGAACCGATCAGGAAGTTTACCTCATCACTGTGGCGTGAAGCCGGATAGTTTTCCAGGTAATCTTTTAATAGTTGGTCGGCATTGGGGCGTCCCTGTTCGTAAGCCGCATATACGATCATATAATTGGCTTCCTGGATTAGGTCTGCATCTTTCGAATGTTGTTTATAAGCTTCCAGCTTATCGATACAACCCGGATAATTCTTTAAACTAAACAATTCTTTACCTTCTATGAACAAACGGTCCGGTGCCTCAAACTGGTACGACCGTTGCCCGCTAGCCACATGACTTCCTACCACCAGGCACAGTGGAATAAGTATTCTTTTCATCACTCCTTCGCTTTAATGTACAGATATTAAACAGTCTCTGTTAGTTCTAAGTTGCAAATATAAAGAATAACATACAAATGCTAAGTAAGTTATTAACAAAAAGAATTAATATTATGATATATAAAGAAAAACCGCCGCGAATCACTTCGGGGCGGTTTCAGGTTCCACTTTTACCATCAATTATGTTTTATTTAATTGTAGTGGAAATATCGTTATTTCTTGATTATCTAACCATCTTGTAATAATCCTTCTTTGCCCAGAACAGGTTGGTATAATAACCTGTTGACTCTTCGTAGTTCTTGGCGATAGCTGCCTGGCAGTTGTCGCTGTTGTAAGTCAACTCATCGCTCGGATAGGGCAGACGGTTCGGAGGAGTCGGGTAAGAAGACGCTTGATTGTCTGTTGCGAATTCAATTACAGGATAACCGGTACGACGTACCACGTTCCAAGCTTCCAACTTGTTCATGAAACCGAAGTTCAGCCATAACTGTGTGCAGACTGCTTCCTGTGTCGGCTTCCAGATACTTTCAGCGTATGCTGTGATTTCACTGTCTGTCGGTCTAACCTGTGGACGGAATCCTCTGTAGCTGTCATTTCCTGTCTTATAAAGAGAGCTTGTTTCTTTCATATCCCAATAATATTCGGTAGACAGTTTCACACCTTCCACGAAGAACGTTTTCGCCTTGTTGGCATCGGCTGTTACGCCGTACCCCATTAAATAAGCTTCTGCCTTGCTGAAGCTAACCTCTGCTGCGCTCAACCATAATCCGAAGATGTTTTCATTTCCTTGATATGATTCCCAACCGGCAGCGGCGATGGTGTCGATTTCACAGAAATAGTTAGCTTGTGTCATGCCCCTGTCTACATATTCCTTATGTTTTTGATCTGACAAATTAGAAATTTCAGCATCAGTCATCATGACATCGTAAGCGATATATTCACCATCGGGATTACAATCGTACATAACCTCCAGGCGCGGGTCGGTTTTAGCATCGGGGATACCGTTACTCGGTACGTTCATTGCATTCAAAACAGTCTGTGAACAAGCTGCCATACCTCCTGAGCGAAGTGCCTGTGACAAAGACTTACCGAAGTTGAAGTTATCCGACTGGGTGTCGGCTGTCACTCCCATATTCTCTGTATTGTTGTCAATAAGCGGATATTGGCTCGGATTATTCAGGATTTCAGCAATGGCTGCATGCGCTTCAGTGACACAATCGCCGGCAGTTGACAAATGAAGGGCAATACGCAGACGGAGTGAGTTCACATATTTCTGCCAAATTTTTGCATCACCGGCAGCTATTGTATAATCCTGACGAGCTAATGAACTAAGACCGATTGAATTTACATTACCTCCTGCGAAATAGTCGCCTACCTCTTTCAGATTGGTAAGAATCTGTTTATATAATACTGCGTCGTCGTCGTAAACGCATTTTTCTTTGGCTGCGTTGTAGTCACCGTCTCTCCAAAGTGTACCGGCTCCGTTGAAAGGGACATCGCCGAACAAAGACAACATTTCATGTAACTGTGATTCAACCAATGTACGACCCAAATAATAGAACACCAGGTTGGTAGGCTTTTCTGCCTCCGCAAGATTCTCGTAGTTATATTCCAGTAAACGTAGCTGGGTTACCATATCGTAAAAGTTCTTCCAACGGTCGTCGTAACGGCCTGTACCGGATCCCATATAGCGACCACGTGAATTATTGGTACCGATAATTCCGGAGAAAATACCGGATGTGGTAGATTGTACCCAATGACGATAGTAAATCGGATTCATCCATGTATTACCTTTGAACATCAAGCCGGTGAATACCTGTGGAATACCAACTGTTGTTGTCTTGGAAGGATCGGCATACTTATCATCATACGCTGAATCGGCGCATGAAGAGGCAAGTGATACCAATGCGACTCCTCCTATTAACATTGAAAATATCTTTTTCATAAATTCTTCTTTTTAATCTGATTTAATAAATTATACATTAGAAGCTTGCGCGAACAGAGAAACCGAATGTACGTGCACTGGCCGTTGAACCGCCGAGTTGTGCCTGGTAGATCCAGTTTGTTCCGTCTGTTGCTTCAGAATCGAACAATTTCAAAGTACGATATACATAGAATGGGTTGCGTACGAAACCGGAAACCATCAGGTTGTTGCAGGCAAACTTTCTGGTCCATTCTGCCGGTAAAGTATAACCCAAGCTGATTTCGCGACATTTGATGTAGCTGTTTTTCTGGATAGCATCCTGGTAGCTCTGAGTTGCACTGGTTCCCCAGCCGTAGTGGTTTACGTTGGCTTCGAACTGAGTCACAACGATATCGTTCGGCGTACCGTCTTCTTTCACACCCGGAAGAATTAAGCCATTGTCCCAAACATAATGGCCGTTAACCATCGTTTCACCTCGCTTGTAGTTGCCTACTTCACTTGGATTGAGTACATGGATAGCTCCTTTGTCTTCCATTTTTTCTGTATCACTGTAGTAATATAAACCACCAGTCGAATAGTCACGAACACCGATTGCATCAGTAATATTACCAGCGGCCATCATATATTGCCAAGGCGCGTTCAATACATCACCGCCAAATCGGAAGTCGAATGCCATATCCAGAGTGAAGTTTTTGTAACTTAAGCTAGTTCCGAAACCTCCGGTTACTTTCGGCATGGCGTTGCCTACTTTGTGACGTTCTGATGTATCAGTAATATATAAACCGTCGCTACCTACGATGTAGTTACCGTTATTGTCGGTTTTCCAGGTATAGGTGTACCAGTCACCCATAGATTCGCCTACATGAGATTCAAGCGATGCTGCACCACCGTCTATACTGCTATCGTGAGTAAGAACGTCAAGACCATCAGCTAGCTTTTTGACCATATTCTTATTCCATGCTACGTTGGCACGCAGATCCCATTTCCAGTCCTTATTTTCAAAAGGGGTGCCGTATACGCTTAATTCAACACCCTTGTTGCTCAACTCGCCGACATTCATCAACATACTTGTCGCACCCATTGAAGCTGCACTGGTTGTAGAAAGAATCTGATCCTTGATGGTGTTACTGTAGAAGTTGAATTCCATGCCTAGGCGGTTTCCAAAGAACTTGTTTTCAAGGCCGATTTCAAATTCATATTTGGTTTCCGGTTTGATACTTTCGTTACCGATTGATGTCGGTACAAAGTTATGTATATAGGTGGATGATCTTAGTAAAGATTCCTGATTGAATGCCAGGTTTGCACGATAGAGTTCGGGAGCGTTACCTACAATACCGTAAGAGGCACGAACCTTTCCGTAGTTCCACCAAGTCGGCATTTGATCTTTTAACAACTCGGTATAGAGCACGCTGACGCTGGCAGAAGGATACCAGAATGAGTTGTTACCTTTCTTCAGGGTAGAGGTCTTTTCCTGGCGGATAGAACCTTCCAAAAATCCCCATCCGTTATAACCGTAGCTGGCTGTTAAGAAAGCACCTGTTTTAAGCAGATCTTGTCTGGTCATACTGGAATTCTTTGTGCCGACGGAAGCATTCAAGTGGAACCAATTTTCCTGTGTCAACCCTTGACTAGTGCTTACATCTGACAGGTAGTAAGATTCTCCGCGTGCCGTCCAACCCAGGTTGGCTGTTACGTTGTGGAGTTCGTTGAATGTTTTGTCAAACATCAACATGATATCACTATAAACAATTTGGTATTGGCTGTTTTTTAATCCGTAAGAGTCGCTGTACTGACCGTTGGTAGAAAAGATATGTGCATTTTCTGCATAATTTTTGTTTTCAATCTTGTCTACTGTTAGGTCGGCAGCCACACGCCCGTTCAATGTCAGGCCAGGGATGATTTCCCAGGTAGGGTTGACAGCTCCGATAAAACGCTGGTGATCTTCTAATTGCTCCTTACCCATAATGTTCCAGAAATATTCATCGACGAGTGCACTGGATCCCATCGGCGTATAAAGGAATTGTTCGTTCGGTGTTAAAGTATCGCTTGTACCGCCGTTGTAGGAAGAGATGCTGTTCTTATAACCGAGGCTGGTAATTGTATGGTCGCGCATATAAGCGACATCAGTGAAGCCACCGAAGAAACCTCCAAAGTTGTTAGTTAAACGGCTGATACGGTACGGACGGTTCTTGATGAACTGGTTCTGATAGGTAGCCGTATAGTTTAACTTAATTGTCTTGCTCACATCGAACGTGCCGTTTAAATTGAAGTTGTGCTTATGGTTGTTAGAGTTGAGCTGCATGGCCTCCACATCGTTATAGGTGTAGGAGAAACGTACATTGTTGCGCTCATTACTGTTGGTCAGTGACAGGTTATATGTCTGATTGATACCTGTACGGAAGATATCATTCCACTGGTTGTGATCAATCGGAGTGTATGCACGTTCTGTTCCGTCAAAGTAGGTAACTGTTTTACTTGGATCATATTTGGCCCCCCATGAGTAATATGTTTCACGGTTAGGCGTAGTAATCGAGTTTCCGTTGCGGTCTACACGCAATTGGCGGAAACCTGTCAAAGCTTCCTGACTATCGTTTCCTAGTTGGGAGTTGTCGTAACCAGGACCATATTCTTTTTGGATTTCAGGCATGTAAGCCACTTTGTCGAAGCTCACGTTGGCACTGAAGTCCACGCGTGTACCTGTACCGGCTTTAGCCTTCTTGGTTGTGATCATCACAACACCGTTGGCTGCTTCCGAACCGTACAGAGCAGAAGCGGCAGCACCTTTCAGGATAGAGATGTTCTCTATGTCTTCGGGGTTGATATCAACCATACCGTTGGAGTTGATACGTTGGTTTCCCCAATAACCGTCGTTGTTGGTGTTGCCGTTGTGGACGGGAACTCCATCCATGATGATCAAAGGTTGCGTGTTACCTGTGATAGAAGAAAGGCCACGGACAGAGATAGATACGGCAGATGTACCACCACCTGGAGCTGCCTGGATGCGTACACCCGTTGCCTTACCGTAAAGTCCGGAAGCGATGTTTGAACCACCGGTTCTGGTCAATTCTTCAGAAGAAACGTTACTTACAGCGTAACCCAATTTTTTGGCATCTTTCTTGATACCCAAAGCTGTTACGACTACTTCGTCGAGCTTTTGGCTGTCTTCGGCTAATTTAATATTCAAGGAAGCTTGCCCGGTATAAGCAATTTCCTGAGTTGCATACCCGATAAAAGAAATTTGGATAATGTCTCCGTTCTTAACTCCTTCCAGGCTGAAGTTACCATCCATGTCGGTAATACTACCGTTTGTGGTTCCTTTGATCACAACTGATGCTCCGGCAACAGGGCCGAAATCATCTTCTACAACACCGTTTACTTTACCGTTTTGTTGGGTAATTGCGGTTTCTAGCTTCTCTGGCGCTAAGTCAGCATATACACTTGTAGGAAGTGTTATCGCTCCTGCGACAAGAATTAAGCTGACAGGTTTGAAGTGTTTCAACATAATTAATGAGTTTATAGATAATAATACTAGTGTTAGTGGAGTTACTTTAGATTTGACGTTTATTGATGTTGTTAATCTTAGTTCTAAAAGAACTCCGTACTAAATATCTGGCACAAATGTATTAATTATTTATTACCCACTGTTATTTTACGTCAACAAAAGTGATATTATGCTTTATTTTTAACACTTTCAACAATTGCATAAAAACAAGAACCCCGAAAACAAACCACAAACTCCACCCTTTGATTATATTCATATTGTATATTTTTCCAACATAATAAACTTGTATATCAACCTCAACACCCATCTTATTCATTTATACAATATTTATTAATACCCCAAAGTATAACAAATCGCAATCCTCCCCCCCAATATTTTGCGAAAAAGTTTTTTTAATCATACTTAACAGTTTGTATATTTCTGATAATAATAAAGTTACAATTATTGAACAACCTTAGTTCTTTTAGAACTAAGATGGAATTTATGATTATATAGCCTCTTTTTGAGAAAAATATTATAAGAAACATGAGGTATAGATGTATATAATGTGGAAAATAAAAAGAGCGGAATGTCCCGCTCTCCTAATTGTCAATTGTAGTGATAAAGAGGTGAAAGTTAACTGTAACTTTTTTTATAAATTTCGATCGCTTTCTTTATCGACATCAATCCGAAATCATCAGCATTTAAATCCTCTTTTTTTGTAATTACGATTTCGGCGGCATCATCTTCCGCATGGACTCCGTCGAAGCTTTCCACATAGCATTCGAAAAACATGTCTACTGTGTGTACTTCAAAACCACTGTACATATATAAATTAGGAATTGAAAACAAATAACGGCATTCGGTAATATCCAGTTCTGTTTCTTCTTTTACTTCGCGATGAGCCGCTTCTTCCGCTGACTCGTACATATCGACAAACCCTCCCGGCAGATCGAGTGTACCTTTCGCCGGATCTTTGGCGCGTCGTACTAGTAGCATTTCACCTGTCGCGTTACGTATAAAGCAGGCGACAGCCGACGAAGGATTGAAATAATAAACAAAACCGCATGTTGTACACTGTTTGGCTTTTTCGTTGCGTTCTACGAATGTCTTGGCACCACATTTGGGGCAATAGACGAACTGATGTAAAGGATGACTCATAGGATAGGTTTATTATAAATGTATATAAATGAATAAGGGCGGCTTAAAGCCGCCCTTGATCCGGGGCAGAACCCCTGTAAATACGATTACTCTTTCACTTCCCAACCTAAAGCGCTGGCTCCTAATACGGCAGCATCGCTTTCTTTCAATTGAGAGAAAAGAAGTTTTGTTTTACCTTCGTACACTTTCAGCATGTTCTTTTCCATCGAGCGTTTGATCGGATTCATGATCAAATCGCCAGCCTTGGTAAGACCACCGAATAGAATAATAGCTTCCGGACTTGAGAATGCAACAGCATCAGCAAAAGCTTCTCCAAGAATGTTTCCTGTAAAATCGAAGATTTCGAGAGCCAATTTATCATTCTTCATCGCTGCTTCATATACATCTTTTGAAGTGATTTCGTCCGGATCGAGTTCGCGCAACAAACTGTCGTCCTTACGGATTTCCAGATATTCACGGGCTGTACGAGCCACACCTGTTGCCGAAGCGTACGTTTCCAAGCATCCCTGGCGACCGCAACCGCAAGGACGTCCGTTGTTACGACGCATGATTACGTGACCAAGTTCACCTGCAAATCCATCGTGTCCGTAAACCAGGTTACCGCCGATAACGATACCGCTGCCAACACCTGTACCCAACGTGATTACGATAAAGTCTTTCAGACCGCGTGCTGCACCGTAAGTCATTTCTCCGATTGCGGCAGCGTTAGCATCATTTGTCAATGCAACAGGAATACCTCCGATTTGTTCGCTGATCAACTGTGCCAAAGGAATTTTGCCTTTCCACGGAAGGTTTGGGGCAAATTCGATACAGCCGTTGAAGAAGTTACCATTAGGAGCTCCTACGCCTACACCTTTGATTTTGTCCGGACCACCAGCCTGATCAATCACTAATGACAGACCCTGACCGAGTTCGGTAACATAATCATTGATATCACTATATTTCCCTGTTTTGATTGATCCACTGTACAAGATTGTTCCTCTTGCATCTACAACACCGAAAACAGAATTGGTACCGCCTATATCAATACCTACTACATAAGGCTTCTCCATGATTTTATATTTATGATTAATAATGAGTTTTCTGGAAAGCAAATATAAGAGGAATATGGTTAGCTGCAATGATTTTCTTCAAAAAAATGTAGAATGAAATTCGTTTTAGAATATTACGATAAATGTAAGTTTAGTTAATTACAGGATCAAAATATGTCATTTTCAGCTTTTTCACATCTTCGGATAGTGTTACTTTCAATGATTGTTTTATCTTTGATAAATTCTTAACCCATTAATGAATAACACTATGCCACAGGTTTCAGACATACGGCTCATGCTCCGGGCGGAACAACCTGTTTTATCGGCCCGCATGAAAATCAGCTACAAAGAATTGGAAAGGCAGTTTGCCAAAAAGCGCGAAAATGTATTAGCTCTTCTCCGTCCTACCGGAGTATATATGACCGATGTTCCTTTTATTATTTACCACGATTATTTGAATCTGGATGTGGAAAACCTGGATTTGGAGATTTGTTTTCCCCTCTCTACCTGGATGGATGGTGATGAAAACCTGCAACCTCGTGTCATTCCCCAGACGAAAGTGGTCCATTGTATGTTCAAAGGCGATTATGAAGAGATGGATTATTTGTACGGAGAAATGACGGCCTGGATCATGCAGAAAGGATATGAACCGGAAGGTTCGGCCTACGAATTCTATTATATAAAGAAGGAACAACCTTATGATGAAAGGTTGACCAAAATTGTATTGCCTGTAAAGGGCTGATACAATTTTGGTATATGGACAGCTTGCCCGGTTTTATTTAGCCGGCAATACCTCGATCCAGTAATCGTCCGGATCGTTGATGAAATACAATCCCATATCGGTGTTCTCATAACATACGCAGTCCATTTCCTTGTGGAATTTGCGGACTTCATCATAATCACCCGCCACGCGGAAACAGAGATGGCTTTCGTTATCTCCCAGTTCGTATGGTTCGTTGCGATCTCTTAGCCAGGTCAGTTCCAGTAGGAAACCAGTCTGATCGTCTGTCAGGTAAACAAGGATGAAGGAGCCGTCGGCTGCTTCTTTCCGGTGGTGTTCTTTCAATCCCAGCGCCTTGTTATAGAAAGCGATACTTCTTTCAAGGTCGAGTACGTTGATGTTGAAATGATCAAATTTGCCTTTAATTTCCATGATTGTTTTCTTTATAAATTAAAAATCAGTGCCTTCTCCAGGAATGGACAACAATATATAACGGCATCCTTTTGACTCTGCATAAGGTCCGAAAGCCATTATTTCGGCCGGACGTTCCCAGAAATGCATCGGAACTAATACATCCGTTTTTATCTTATCGATAAACTGTTCAGCACCTCGCATAAAGTCCGTGCCGATACGTGGATCGACGGGAAACATGGCCAGATGCAGATGTTGTACCGTTTGAGCCAGTGTTGTCAGTTCATGTAGGTAATCGCCCTCTGCTTTTGCCACTTCCTGTGGGGTGGATTCGTCTTTCCAATGCCAATTGTTGAGGTCGCCTGCATGAAACAACTGTTTGCCTTCCGCTTCTATTAGGAAAGAAATACCGACGTCGGTCGAACCGAAAGCCTGTATCCGCAGATGTTCGTCTTCAAATACGTCTCCCTTTTTCAAATAAGTGGCGTCTTCGGCGTTTGCACGTTTCCGTTTCAGGATATCTTTGGAGAAAATATATTTGATATCCGGTTTTATCTCTTTCCATTTCAGAATATCCGGGTTGAAATGGTCCGAATGGAAATGGGAGGACAGTATATATAATGTACCTGCGCGATGAAGCAGTTCGTCATGTACGAATCCCGTATCCGGAGTTTTCCCCGAATCTTTAAAATAATCGATCAGGATGGCATATCCGTCTGCTTCGATGGTAAAGCCGCTGTGATAAATATAAGTAAGCCTCATACTGTTTTCTTTTGTTTTCATGTAAATAAAACATGATATCCTGTGATTAAGTTGCTTTCTGCGGTACAAATATACAAAAGGAAGGGGGGATTATAGAAATAGTCCGGTGATAATCGGAAAAAGTGTAGGGGGAAAGATCATTTACTATATCGGGAAAATAGAATTACTATGCAGGTAATCAACGGTTGATGGTTATCAACCGTATGGCTGACAATTATCAATCACAAAACGAGAATTAAATGGAAGAAACTAAGGCTTTGATTTATAAGCGAATGCTCTAAAACAAATATAGTATGATTTTGAATAAATTCGACTATTTATATAAAAAATATTTGAAAAGATGCAGTATGTCCGGTTTTAATGACTTTATTAATTAAGTTGTTTACCATTTCTTTTCTGAATGATTAGGAAAGTTAGTGTTAATATAGACTAAATATTAGTACCTTGCGATACAAGGTATCTTATATAGGCATATATTTGTTCCGTCGGAGAATAAAAAAGTTCCTTAAACATGTAACATTTTTAGCAATGTGTACGTCTAATAATGAAAAGTAATGACAAATATGATGATTCAGCTGAAAGGAATTAACAAAACGTATTTCAACGGTGCTCCGCTGCACGTCTTGAAAGGTATAGACCTGGAGATAGAAAAGGGAGAGATGGTCTCGATCATGGGAGCTTCCGGATCGGGAAAATCGACACTGTTGAACATACTGGGAATATTAGATACTTACGATACGGGTACCTATCATTTGAACGGACAATTGATTCAGAATCTGAGCGAAACGCGTGCAGCTGAACTTCGTAACCAGATGATCGGCTTTATTTTCCAGTCGTTCAATCTGATTTCCTTTAAAAATGCGATGGAGAATGTGGCTCTTCCTTTATACTATCAGGGAATGAACCGCAAGAAAAGAAATGCCATGGCAATGGAGTATCTGGATATGGTCGGTCTGAGAGACTGGGCGGAGCATATGCCGAGTGAAATGTCCGGCGGACAGAAGCAGCGTGTTGCCATTGCCCGTGCCCTGATTGCCAAACCACAGGTGATCCTGGCCGACGAGCCGACCGGTGCACTCGACAGTAAGACTACGGTCGAGGTAATGGAACTGCTTCGCAATGTGAATAAAGAAGGCATGACTATGGTGATCGTTACCCACGAACAATCCGTAGCCGATGCAACAGAAAAGATCATCCGTGTCAAGGATGGTCTGATAGAAAACATAGAGAGAGGAAAAGGGTATGTTCGACTTTGATAATTTCCGCGAGATATGGAGTACGATCAAAAAGAACAAGCTCCGTACATTCCTCACCGGCTTTTCCGTAGCATGGGGGATTTTTATGCTGATCGTCCTGCTGGGAGCTGGTAACGGGATGAAAAACGGCATCATGAAAAACTTCGACCGTTGGGCGGGAAACCGTGTGGAGACATGGCCCCGCTTTGCCAGTAAACCTTATAAGGGAATGCAGACGAACCGACGGATCAAGTATAAAGACGACGATCTGGTGGCACTGAAGCAACAGAATCCGGAAGTAAACCTGGTATCGGGCATTCTCTATCAGAGCGATACACTTTCATATAAAGAGGAATATAATACTTATTCGTTGCAGGGAGTCCATCCGGACAAGGCTATAATCGACAAGATCACGATGACGGTAGGCAACGGACGTTTTATTAATGAAGTGGATGTCCTGCAAAAGAGAAAGGTGATCGTTATTAGTCCGCGAATGAAAGAAGTCCTTTTCAGGGGAGAGGACCCGTTAGGTAAATATATAAATGCCAGTGATATTGCTTATCAGGTAATCGGAATCTATACGGATGAGGATAATAATAACAATGCACCGGCCTATATTCCTTTTTCTACTGCACAGCAGCTGTATCGTTCGGGCTATGGCCTGGATAATATTATCTTCTCCCTGGATGGTGTCAGCACCAAAGAAGAATATGAAGCCTTTGAGAAACGTTTCCGTCAGCAGATGGGTAAACGACACTATTTTGATCCGGAAGATTTGCGGGCGATCGGTATGTGGAGTACGATTGAAGATTTTGCCATGTTTAACGGTATGTTGAACGGTATTACCTTGTTTATCTGGATTATCGGTATCGGAACGCTGGCTGCCGGCATCGTGGGAGTGAGTAATATCATGTTGATAACCGTAAGGGAAAGAACCCGTGAGTTCGGTATCCGTAAAGCGATCGGTGCTACTCCGTTCTCCATCCTGAAACTGATCATCGTGGAGTCTATCCTGATAACGGCAGTGTTCGGCTACATTGGAATGATAACCGGGGTAGGACTGACGGAAGCCATCAATGCCGTAATGGAGAGTAACAGTATGGGACAAGCCTCTTCGAATGATGATATGAGTATATTCCTGAATCCGACGGTAAGTCTGAGTGTCGCTTTGTCTGCTACCCTTTTGATTATCGCAGCGGGTGTGTTGGCTGGTTATTTCCCGGCACGTAAGGCAGTGAAAATTACGGCTATCGAGGCCATGAGAAACGAATAAAAACAGAAAGATATGTTCGATATAGACCGTTGGGTGGAGATATGGGTGACAATCACCCGCAACAAGACCAGAAGTTTTCTGACCGGGTTCGGTGTGTTTTGGGGAATTTTGATGCTCGTTATCCTGCTGGGTTCCGGTACAGGGTTTAAGAATGGAGTATTGATGGGAGTAGACGGCTTTGCAACAAACTCTGCTTTCTTCTTTTCCGAACGTACCGGTGAAGCGTATAAAGGATATAAGAAAGGGCGTTATTGGCAGATGCGTAACCGCGACCTGGAAACGATCCGTCAGCGTGTGAAAGGTGTTCGCTACCTTTCGCCGATGGCCATGTCGTGGGGCGGACAAAATAATGTGGTGAGAGGCCAGAAGGCAGGTACATATAATGTACGTGGCGTGCACTCAGAATATTTTCAGATTGAAACGCAGCATGTGCTGGAAGGCCGCTTGCTGAATGAGATAGATGTGTTGGAAAAACGTAAGGTCTGTGTGATCGGAAGTATTGTCCGCGAAGTATTATTTTCTCCGGGTGAAGATCCGATTGGCGAGTATATCCGCGTGAACGGTATTTATTATCAGGTGGTCGGTGTGGTAAAACCCAAACCGCGCGTACAGATTGGCGGACGTACGGAAGAGAGTATTATGACTCCTTTTACAACTTTGCAGCAGGTGGCTAACCAGGGAGACAAGTTCTGGTTCCTCTGTGCTACGGCCGAGGATGGTTATTCCTGCGACAAGATGGTGGAGGATATAACGATGGTGTTGAAGCTGCAGAACGAGATCTCG
>OGZX01002684.1_pt1 | contig 13641 bp, 9 predicted proteins | sample 1576881 | NCBI WGS metagenome assembly OGZX01 (sample SAMEA3541542, study PRJEB24748) | human gut metagenome | biome: human gut; feature: human-associated habitat; material: faeces | place: China | collected 2012
TCGGGTGTAATGGGTTGATAATTCCATTTGTGAGTCATTTTATATATTGTTTTTTTCTTTTTTCTATCTCATGGTGTCGGAGAATGGCTATCCTGAAGTAGGCGCACTTTTCTCCAACAAGGTGTAAAGGTATGAAAAAACTATTGAAAAGGAGGTGGATTCTTTGGAAAATCTTCTTAAAGGTGTGTATTCTCTACTGAAAACCCCTTATTTTTGCAGTACTTTAAAAAAAAGAAGACTATGCTCACTTTTATCTCTTGTGCCAAAACAATGGCGTCGCGCAGCTCTATCGCTGTGCCTGAAATAACAATTCCGAAGTTCGAAGCCGAGGCAGTGGAAAATGCACTCGAAATGTCGCAGTACTCAACCGAAGAGTTGGAGAAACTTTTGCGGGTAAATGCCAAGATTGCTGCCGAGAACCGCTTGCGCTACCATGACTTCTGCTCGGAAGACAACCGTCCTATGCCTGCCCTCTGTGCTTATACGGGAGCTGTCTTCAAACGTATTCTTCCGAAGGACTTTACTGCCGATGATTTCTATTATGCACAAGAGCATCTGTGCATTACTTCGTTTCTTTACGGTCTGCTTCGTCCGCTGGACGGGATCAAGCCCTATCGCCTGGAAGGTGATGCCCGGCTGCCGGAGAAAGGCGGCATTTCCATGTTCGATTATTGGAAACCTCTGCTGACTGACTATTTCATCTCAGAGATAAAAAAGCAAGGCGGTGTGCTTCTCAATCTGGCAAGCGGCGAGATGAAAGATCTGTTCGACTGGAAGCGGGTGGAGCAGGAAGTGCGTGTGGTTACTCCCGACTTCCAGGTGCGGAAAGGCGGAGAACTGAAGACAATCGTCATCTATGCCAAGATGTGCCGTGGAGAAATGGTTCGCTTCATTATTAAGAATCGCATCGAGCGTCCCGAAGACCTGAAAACCTTCACTTGGGAAGGCTTCGCGCTGGACGAAAGCCGAAGTGCGGATAATCATTTGCAATTCACATTACTTTCTTAATCTTTCCTCTCCCTATCTGATTCGTCTTTTCCCTTTTGCTATTCCATTACAAGTCCAATGCAAGTCCAATGCCATAGATTGGACTTGCATTGGACTTGTATTGGACTTGTATTGGACTTGTATTGGAGTTGCTACGGAGCGGGTGCGAACTGTGTGGCTGCTACACATTTGCGCAAAATGAAGAACTATATACGCAATTTAGGACGAAAAAGGAAAACGAACCCTCTATTTTTGTGCCTGTTAAAACTTAATGACAGTATATTATGGAACGAAAATGGTTGCGTCTTTCTTATGTTATAGCTTTGGTCATGTCTGTGATGAGTTTTCATGTTTATGCCGGGAACGGTGGTTTCCGAGGTGTCGGCATGGGGATACAGGCAGGTAATGGCGTAGAAAAAACAGACTGGATGAAATGTCTTCCGGATACGCTTCCGATGTGTAAGATATCCATTCCGGGTACACACGATAGCGGCACCACCAGAGGCGGACGTATGCTGAAAACGCAGGCTGTGGGCATTCCTGCCCAATTGCAGCAAGGTATTCGCGCTTTTGATATCCGTTTGGAGAAGAAGAATGGCAAATTAGGAATATTTCATAGCTATGCTTTCCAGAAAATATATTGGGAGGATGATGTGCTGCCTGCTTTTATAAGTTTCTTGCAGGCACATCCTTCGGAGACTTTGATTGTCTCGCTTAAAAAAGAGGGTGGAGAGTTGCAGGATTATGCTTCTTTGCTGTCGGCTTCCTTGAGTGACCCTGCAAACCGGAATTATTTCGTGCAGGACTATCATCCTGAATTGACATTGAAAGACTGCCGCGGCAAGATTCTTTTTTTGCATAGAGATCCTGCGATGGACGATTATCCGGGAGCTGCCTGTGTCGGTTGGAAAGATAATGCCACTTGTCTGCTTACCCTTCGCAATAAAGACGGAAGAGAAGGGGTTGTTTTGCTTCAAGATGAATATCAATACGAATCGGATAAAGATGCCGGGAAGAAAATAGAGGCATGTGTTAATAATTTCAACAAGGTTTCGGCAGAACCGGTTTCCTCATGTCGATGGGGAATCTCCTTTGTGAGTGCTACGGGGTTGCCCTCGGGTACGCCGGCTGTTTTTGCCCAAAAGATAAATGAACCTGTGGTGGACTGTTTAAAGAAAGCGGACAAACGGAATTGCGGTATTGTCTTCATTGATTTTATAGATAGGCAAGGTGGTAAAGAACTGGTAGAGTATCTGATTGATAGTAATATACGTTAATACTACCCTTTTATAACGGTTGTTTGGGGAGAATAATCATTTTCCCTCAGTGGTTGGTGTAAGTTTGCGCAAAATGAAGATTTAAATGCGCAATTGGGAATAAGGAAAAAATACGCATTCCCTATATTTGTACATATTAAAAAAACTTTAAGTCAACATGCTATGAAACTTGCAATAGATTTAGGCGGAACGAATATTCGAATTGCGCAAGTGGAAGAGGGTCGGTGTCTGAATAAGACCTCGGTTCCCTGTCCTTCGCAAGAGGATGCCTCTACGGTACTCAATCAACTTTCTCAACTAATAGAGAGTGTAATGAATGAGAAAGTGGAAGGTATCGGTATAGGAGTTCCCTCGATTGTGGACTCGAAACGAGGAATTGTATATAATGTGGCAAACATTTCTTCCTGGAAGGAAGTGCATCTGAAGGATATTCTGGAAGATCAGTTTGGAGTGCCGGTTGCTATCAATAATGACTCTAACTGCTTTGCTTTAGGTGAGAGTTTGTTTGGCGAAGGGCGTCCCTATGATAATATGGTAGGGGTTACTATCGGGACAGGCATCGGGGCAGGTGTTATTGTCGATCATCGTTTGTATTCCGGTCAATATGCTGGAGCCGGTGAAGTAGGTTCTTTCCCTTATCTGGACTCCGACTTTGAACGTTATTGCAGCAGCTTCTTTTTTAAGCGTTATAATACAACCGGTGCTATAGTGGCCGAACAGGCGGGGCGGGGAGAGCAGGCTGCATTGGATATTTGGGATGAATTCGGGCTGCACTTGGGCAATCTAATGAAGACGATTCTTTATGCTTATGCTCCCCAGGCTATTGTTTTGGGTGGTGGTATTGTATCGGCTTACCCTCTCTTTAAAAATGCTATGGAAAAGGCAATGCAAAGTTTTCCTTATGAAAAAATATTGAATAATGTAAAGGTGATTGCTTCGCACCAAAAAGATATTAGCCTGCTGGGTGCGTCTGCTTTGGTTAAGAATTAATATTTATAAAATTAAAGGTTATGTGTAGTCTTAATACTATACATTGAATATTCTGATTATTATACTAAAAACAAATAAGTTGATAAAAATATTTCCATTGTAATATCTTTGTAATTCCGTTTTATGACCTTTGTGGCGGAATTAAATTTTCTATTATTATAAACTTTAAATTTTAAATGTATGAAACAACTGAATCTTAGAATCAATCAAATGATTCTGACTTTATTGTTGGGACTATTCTTTTCGGCTGGTGCTTACGCGCAGCAGATTTCGGTGAAAGGAATAGTAAAGGATCAGACAGGTGAACCTGTGATCGGTGCCAATGTTCTGGTAAAAGGAACTTCTACGGGAGTCATTACAGACATAGATGGCAATTTTATGTTGTCGGCTGGCAAAAATGACGTATTGATCGTTAGTTTTGTCGGCTATACAACTCAGGAAGTTCCGGTAACGGGAAAAGATCTGACGGTAATCTTGAAAGAAGATACCGAACTCCTGGAAGAAGTAGTGGTATTGGGTTATGGAGCCAGTGCACGCAAGCAAGACTTGTCCGCTGCGGTCGGCGTAGTAAGCAATACGGATGAATTGGCTGCACGCCCGGTGACTTCTACCGAAAGTATGTTGCAAGGACAGTTGCCGGGTGTTACCATCCAGGCTGATGGCGGTGACCCGACTTCTTCCCCTTCCATTGTGATTCGTGGTCAAGGCTCACAGGATGGTGACAATGTACTTTGGGTAGTGGATGGAGTACCGGGTGCTCCCATCGCTTCCATGAACGACATTGAAAGCATTGTAGTACTGAAGGATGCTGCTTCGGCTGCTATCTACGGTGCACAGTCGGGTGCGGGTGGTGTAGTGTTGGTCACTACCAAGAAGGCTAAAGAAGGTGCACCGTCACTGACTTATGACGGTACTTTCGGTATCCGCCAGGCTACCAATCTGATAAAACCGCTGAATGCCGAACAGGAATTGGAAATGCGCCAGATGTCTTATAAGAATGCGGGGCTTACATTGCCTGACAGTTGGGATGTAACCAAGAATCCCTGGATAGGAACTACCCGTACCAACTGGATGGACGAGATTTTCCGCACGGCTTTCTATCAGCGTCACAATGTAGCTATGAATGTGGGTACGGAGAATTTCACGCACCGTTTGTCTTTTGCTTATGACGACGATCAAGGTGTACTGATTAATACTTATAAGAAAAGCCTGTCGTTGCGATACAATAGCAAAATGAAGTTGAACAAGTGGGTGAGCATCAGCGAGGACTTTACTTGGCAGAACACGTCTTCACGATCCAAGGATACTGAAAATGATGCCTATACAGGTCCTATTCTCTCGGCTATCTATATGCCGGCAAGTGCCACGGTCTACAATCCGCTGGACGGAAGCTATGGAGGTACTACGACTGAAGATCCTGAATATATCAAGAAATATGGAAGTAACTTTGCCGATGCTCATGGTGATGCGGTGAATCCCGTTCGTCTGCTCAAGGCTGAGAATGTTTATGACAAAACGAGCGATTTGTGGAGCACTACCAGCTTGAACATTGACAACGTGATTCCGGGCTTGAAGTTTGTTAGCCGTTTTACTTATAACCTGCGTACAAATCACTTTAAGAAGTTCAATCCTATCCGTGACGAGGTGGGTAAACCGGTTCTCAGCAACAACTTGCAGGAAACCACTTATCGTGCCGATGCCTGGAAGACAGAGAACACACTGACTTACGACCATACTTTTGGCGACCATACAATAGGTGTATTATTGGCTACTACCGCCGACCATACTGAAACGCGCGGGCTGGAAGTGACGGGTACTGACCTTGCTGACGAATCTGCCTATTTGCAATATTTAGCTTATGCAAAATCGTTGAAGGCTACTGACTATCTGACAGGTCCTGATGCCAATGTATCCTTGATTAGCCGTTTGGCTTATTCGTATGCCGACCGCTATTTCTTCACAGCTTCTTTCCGTCGTGACTATGCAGGTCGTCTGCCTAAGGAGAATAATTATGGTGATTTCCCTGCTTTCACTTTGGGATGGAAGATTTCAAATGAATCTTTCTTTAAGAAAAGCGATTTTATCAGTTTGCTGAAGGTGCGTGCTTCTTGGGGACGTATCGGTAACATCAGTTCTGTACCCCTGAGCTATAAATCACCGATACTCGACAAGACCAGTTGGAACGAACAAGCTCAGTATGGCGCTGCTTTAAATTCCGTGTGGGGCAACATCGTTTTTCCCTCGAAGGATGCCTTGAATGTTGATTTGACTTGGGAAACCTCGGAACAAACAGACTTGGGACTTGATGTGGATCTGTTCAAGAACCGTCTGTCATTGTCAATGGACTACTTTGACAAGCGTACATTCAATCTTATTCAGACTCGTTCTGTGGGATGGCCGCAGACTATCGGCATAGAGCGCCAGTTTGTAAACCTGGGTGAGGTGCGTAATCGTGGTTTTGAAATTTCTGCCAACTGGAGTGATAAAATCAACAAAGACCTTTCGTACTTTGTATCGGGTAACTTCTCTTATCTGAAGAACTGGGTTTCGGATATTGGCGTGCAAAATCCTGACGGCACTAAAGGTGTATGGACAAGTGACAAGAGATTCCGTAGCCTGCCTTACATGATGCAGTCTGCCGAAGGAAAACCGCTGAACTCTTTCTATCTGATTAAGACTGACGGTATTTTCCAAAGCGATGAAGAGGCTGTCAATTATAAGAATAAAGATGGAAACCCCATACAGCCGGGAGCTAAAGCCGGTGACCTGAAGTTTGTGGATTACAATGGCGATGGAAAAATCAGTGATGACGACCGTCAGTATATGGGTAACGCTATGCCTAAGACAACTTTTGCCTTTACTTTGGGTATGACGTGGAAGAAACTTTCTGTTAGCGCTATGTTCCAGGGTGTAGGTGGTGCGCAAGCACTTTATGTGGGTAAGTATATGCTGTTGAGTGATGTAGAAGGCAGTTTCAACCGTTCGGCTGAAATCTTGAATGCTTGGAGTCCTACGAACACAGGTTCGGGCATTCCGCGCCTTACCAAGTTGGATACCAATGAAAACTTCTCTCGTGCATCCGACTTTTACCTGGAAAATTCATCCTACTTGCGATTCAAAAACTTGACTGTATCTTATGACTTGAGCGACGTGTTCCGCAAATGGTCTCATATGAACGAACGCAACAGCCGCCTCTCTGTTTACTTCAGCGGTGAAAATCTGGCTACATTTACCGGATATTCGGGCGTAGACCCCGAATGTGGCGGATGGGATGCTTTGAAATACCCAGTATCGCGCGTACTGTCGGTAGGTGTGAAACTGACTTATTAATAACATGAAGATAGAAATGATTATGAAAAGAAATATATTGTTTTTAGCTGTGTCGGCTGCATTGTTGACAAGTTCTTGCAGTGATTTCCTGGATGTGCAGCCTGAAGGGAACGCCACTATAAATACTTATTTTTCGAACGACCAGCAAGCTATTGATGCTGTTGATGGCTTGTACGAGCGATTCCATCAGGAGGCTCTTTACGGACGTGAACTTTTTTGGGAGCAAGGAGCAGCTTGCGATGTAGTATGGGGGCGTACCCGTGAACACACCAGCTTGGCTCTCTTTACAAACGACGCTTCAAGTGCCACGCCGTTGAATGGTATTTTTTCAACGCTCTATAAGGTGATGGCACGTTCCAATTGGGTGATAAAAAATTTGTTGAATAAAGAGAAAAAAACTGCTCTTACTCCTGTCGAAACACGAAGCTTGGGTGAGGCGTACTTTACCCGCGGATGGGCACATTTCCTGGTGGCTTATCGCTATGGATTGCCCGAACAGGGAGTGCCTTTTGTTCGCTACGAAGATTTTGAAGGCGACTATGATTACTCCATTCCCCCTCAGCAGAAATCTGTAGAGGACAATTATCGGATGATTATTGAAGATATGGACTGGGCTATAGCACGTTTGCCGCGTCTTGAGGACTATGATGCAGAGAATATCGGACGTGCGCACGATGCCGCTGCCGTGGCTTTCAAGGCTAAGGTTTATGCTTACTGGGCTACTTGGTCACCCGAAAAGTGGAAAGATGTGATTGCTATGGTCAACGATTTGGAATCTACCTATCACCGCAATCTGGCAGGCTCTTTGGATGAAGTGTTCTCCTCGGATTTTGCAGATTTCTATAATGAGGAATATATATGGGCGATTCCCGGCAATGGAGGCTCCAATGGTGGTGGTTCTGAATTTCCCGGTGTTATCTTAGAGAATAAAGGATGGGGTAAATATAATGGCTGGGGCCAGAACAAGCCTTCCTACGACATTTATGAGGAAATGCGTAAAGACGGTGAGGGCAATGCTCGCTTGGTTCGCTCCATCTTGGAATACAATCAGGAATTCCAGTACTTCGGAGAGACTCGTCGTTTCTATTCTGCTTCTGATATAGAATCAGGATTCATGATTAATAAGTATATGGATCCATTTAAGCATAAGGACCCCACTTCCGGCTATATTAATAGCAACGGTGACTGGCCGACAGCACGTATTAACTTCCCCGTTATCCGTTTTGCCGAGATGCTACTGTTCCGTGCGGAGGCTTACCTGATGACCAACCAGGCTGATAAAGCATGGGATGATTTGAATCGCATCCATAAGCGCGCTTGTGGTCATGACCTGGAAACTCCGGCACCTGCCACTATGGCGCAATTGTATCATGAACGTCGTTGTGAGTTGGCTTTTGAGTTCACTGACCATTTGTTTGACCTGAAACGTTGGCATCGTTCTTCCAATGCCGAGATAAAGGCTTTGGCAGAAAAAGAGTTGAACGCCACGCCACGCGTGCGTGTTTATGACGAACGTTCCAATCCGGAATCGAATTTCCATATTGCGCCTTATGCAATGTTCAAAGATGTGTCTAAAGCTCACTATGAGGATTATCGTATGGTGTTCCCTTATCCATTTCAGCAAGTGGTGAACTCTAATGGTAAACTGAAACAGAATCCCGGTTATAATTAATTCTTTCCGGGAGTTACAGACCTCATAGCCATTGGTCTAAGAGGGTGTGTCTTTCACGGCACACCCTCATCTTTCCCTTTTTTACACTGAAAAGTGGGAGTGATTAATGGAATAACCTTCAAATATGTACTTTGATGAAACTAAAAGAAATTATATATGCAGCTCTTGCATTCTTTGTTTGCAGTTCTTGCTCGTCCGGCAAGCAATCCCCCGTTGACTATGTAGATCCTTTTATAGGAACCGGTTTTCATGGGCATACTTATCCGGGAGCAACCGTTCCCTTCGGTGCGGTGCAGTTAAGCCCCGATACGCGCGCCGGAAACTGGGATGCTTGTGCTGGGTATCATTATGATGATGCGACTTTGAAAGGCTTTTCGCATACGCATCTGAGCGGTACCGGGTGTATTGACCTGGGCGATATATTATTCCGTCCCACTACTCAAAAGCTGGACTTGGCTGCGGAAAATATTTACCAATCTGCTGCTTTTTCCCATAAAGATGAGAAGGCATCGGCCGGATATTATTCGGTATTGCTGAAAGATGAGGGAATAAAGGCTGAACTGACCGCAACCACGCATGTCGGAATACATCGTTATACATTCCCTTCCGGCAAGGAAGCATCTGTTATCATAGATCTGGCCCACTTGCTTGATAACGAATATATCTACGGAGCAACGTTGGAGCAGACTGCTGCCAATGAGATTGCAGGTATGCGTAGAACCAGAGGATGGACCGATAATCAATATGTTTATTTTGTAGCCCAATTCTCAAAGCCTTTCAAGGCTGTTGAATTTGTGCAGGATAAGAAAATGATTTCTGCCGAAACCAAGTTGACCGGTACCGACTTACAAGCTCTATTGTCCTTTGATGACAGTGATGGCGAACCTGTTGTTGCAAAAGTGGGATTGTCAATAGTCAGTGAGGAGAATGCGCGTGAAAATCTGGAAGCTGAAGTAGCGGACTTTAATTTTGATGCCGTGCGTACTGCCGCCCGTTCCGCTTGGGAACAAGCACTTTCTGCCATTACAGTAGAAGGGGGCAATACGGATGACTTGAAGAACTTCTATACCGCTATGTATCACGCTATGGTTGTGCCCAATGTTGTGAGCGACGTCAACGGTGAGTATCGTCGGCATGATATGCAGATAGGGCAGTCGCCAAAAGGTGAAAAGCAGTATTCCACTTTCTCCATTTGGGATACTTTCCGCGCATGGAATCCCTTGATGACGCTGATTGACACCACATTGGTAAACAATATGGTTAATTCCTACCTGAATATTTATGATGCTTCGGGCGAACTTCCTATCTGGCCGCTTTCTGCCGGAGAGACGGGTACAATGATCGGATACCACTCGGTTTCTGTTATTGCCGATGCTTATCTGAAAGGTATCAGGGGCTTCGATGCGGAGAAAGCATTGAATGCTATGATCGTTTCGTCTGAAAAGAATAAAAAGGGAGCGGATTACTATATAAAATATGGATTTATCCCTTCGAATATTAAAAAGGAATCCATATCTTGCCTGCTGGAATTCGCTTACGATGATTGGTGCATTGCACGTATGGCACAAGCGATGGGAAAAGAGGATGTTTACCAAAAGTACATCGAACGTTCTCAAAACTATATCAATGTATTCGACGGTTCTACGAAATTCTTCCGCCCCAAACGGATGGATGGCAATTGGGAGACTCCTTTCAATCCCGTTGAAATAGGTCGTGCTTATACCGAAGCTACTGCCTGGCAATATCGCTTCTTTGTGCCTCATGATGTATACGGGATGGTGCAACTGTTCGGTGGTAAAGAGGAGTTTGTTGCTGCACTCGACTCTATATTTACGGTGGAATCGGAGGTCGATGGTGACCTTGTTGATATTACCGGTCTGATAGGCCAGTATGTGCATGGTAACGAACCGAGCCATCATATCGCTTATTTATATGATTATGTAGGCCAACCGTGGAAAACCCAGGAAATGACACGCCGTTTGCTGCACGAAATGTATCAACCCACTCCGGAGGGTGTCATTGGTAACGAAGACTGTGGACAGATGTCTGCATGGTATATATTGTCCAGTCTGGGATTGTACTCTGTATGTCCCGGTAGCAATGAATTTACCCTGACCAGTCCTTTGTTCGAGAAAGCTGTCGTGACATTGGCGGGCGGAAAGACACTCACTATTCTTGCTAATAACCCGAAGAAAAATATCTATATTAGTAAGGTTGAATTGAATGGAAAGCAGATAGATACTAACTTCATTACTTATGAGCAACTGATGGAAGGTGGTGAGCTTCGCTTTACCTTATCCGACAAGCCGGATAAAGCGAGAGGTGTTTCAGAAGAGGCTTCTCCTTATTCTTATACCCGCGAGAATGTAGTGTCTATTCCTTATATAGACAGAGATTTGAACTTGTTTATGGATAAGACAACCGTTACCCTTGCCACGGCAACTGAGGGTGCGGTTATCAGATATACGTTGGACGGTAGTGAACCGACGGAGACATCTTCGCTCTATGAGCAACCATTCGAACTGGACAAGACAACGCAGATAAAGGCCAAAGGGTTCAAAGACAGTTTCCGTCCAAGCAGAACTTTGTCTATTATGGCTACTAAGGCTGAATTGAAAGCTGCGCTTCAGGTACATCCCACACAAAACGGTACATCCTATAAATATTATGAAGGAATGTATCAGAAAGTGGCGGATGTAGAGAAAAGCCCATTGGTGGAAACGGGTATTCTGCCGGAACCATCCATTAAGGGAGCCAGACAGGAAGATCATTTCGGTTACATATTCTCTGGTTTGATTAATGTTCCTGAGGATGGAGTCTACACTTTCCAGACGCGCTCGGATGACGGCAGTGTCTTGTATATCGACAATGAACTGGTGGTGAATAATGACGGTTCTCATGCGGCTATTCCCGCAACAGGACTGATTGCTCTGAAAAAAGGATTTCATCCTTATACACTTTATTATTTCGAGGATTATGAAGGGGAACATTTAAGTTGGGCATGGAAGCTTCCTTCTGCGAAGGGACTGGCACCGATTCCTGCTTCTGCCTTGTTTGTAAAATAATTAACAACATAGATTACCATGAAAAAATTATTTTTATTACTTTTACCATTCTTGACTGCATCGTGCGGACAAGTGAAACAGCAACAGGCTTCCGCACCGGCACCTGTCAATGTAATGTCTTTTAATATTCGTTATGATAACCCGGAAGACAGTCTGGACAACTGGAAGTACCGGAAAGACCGTGCCGCAAATGCCATCCGCTTTTATGATGTGGATATACTGGGTACACAAGAAGTTCTTCACAACCAGTTGGAAGATCTTAAGCAGCGTTTGCCGGAATACGGAGTGATTGGAGTCGGTCGTGAAGACGGAAAAGAAAAAGGAGAGTACAGTGCTCTCTGGTACAAGAAAGACCGTTTTACTTTGCTCGATTCCGGTTATTTCTGGCTTAGCGAGACTCCTGAGGTTGCCGGTTCCAGAGGATGGGACGGTGCTTGTGAGCGTATCGCTTCGTGGGCAAAGCTGAAAGACAATGTTTCCGGCAAAGAATACTTTGCATTGAATACGCACTTGGATCATGTGGGAGTAGTGGCCCGCCGTGAAGGGATAAGCCTTATCCTGGACAGAGTGAATCAGTTGAGTGACGGATTGCCGGTAATCGTTACCGGAGATTTCAATTCCGAGCCGGAATCGGATGTTATCAAACATGTAACCGACCCCTCTAACCCTGAGCATCTGACGGACTCGCGTAGTGTATCTCCCATTGTTTACGGTCCGTCGTGGAGTTGGCATGATTTCGGAAAACTTCCTTATGACCGTCGTCCGTTGATTGACTATGTGTTTGTGCGCAACGGACTTAAAGTCTTGAGATATGGTGTTTTGGCAGAGACTGAAAACGATGCCTTCCTGTCAGATCATGCACCTGTCCTTGTAACGGTGGAATAAGAGCTCGTATGAATAAAAAGAATAGAATAATAGTAAATTAGGAACAATGAAAAATATATTGAGAAGTTGTGTATTGGCTGTTTTGGTATTTGCATTATTACCTGCCAGTACATGGGCGCAAGACCGCCGGGACAAGGAACAAACATACATATTGGAACATCCGTATGAAGTAACAAAGATAACCCCGCCCCAAGGGAAGAAGATAAAGAATGTCATTCTGATGATTGGTGACGGCATGAGCCTTATGCATGTATATTCCGCATGGACTGCCAACCGGGGTAAACTCTTTTTGGATAATTGCCAGACAGTAGGTTTGTCAAAGACTTACTGTGCCAATAAATTGATTACCGATTCCGGCGCCGGCGGTACGGCTCTGGCTACCGGGCATAAGACGAATTATCATTCTGTTGGCGTGGATACGGAAGGACGTCCGTTGAAATCGTTGGTTGACTTGGCTGCTGCCAAGGGCAAATCAACAGGCTTGGCAGTAACTTGTCGCCTTTGGGATGCCTGACGATTTCTGTTGCCATAATAAAGACCGGGATGCCGAGGCTGAAATAGTAGCGGATTATGTAAATTGTAATGCAGACTATGTATTCGGTGGTGGCGCCAAACTTTTTGAAAACCGTGAGGACGGACGTGATCTGTTCAGCGAATTGCGTGCAAAAGGTTTCCAGACTCCCCGTAGTTGGGACGAGTTGGCAGCCATACAAAGCGGTAAAGTATTCGCCGTACCTTATCCGGTAGATACCCCGCTGCCTGCCGAACGCGGCGACCTGTTGGCACGTGCTTCATTGAAAGGCATCGACTTGCTGAACCAGAATAAGAACGGTTTCTTCATGATGATAGAAGGCTCGCAATTGGATGATTACGGACACTTCAACGATCTCGACCTGCTGATGCAGGAAACGCATGACTTTGACCGTACCATCGGTGCTATCTACGAATGGGCAGCCAAGGACGGTGAAACGCTCGTTGTGGTTACTGCCGATCATGAAACCGGTGGCCTTACCCTGGTGGACGGCGACTTGCCGGAAGGTAAAATCGTATGCAAATTCTCTACAGGCGGACACAGTGGTGTGATGGTGCCGGTATATGCTTTCGGCCCCGGATCAGAAGAGTTTACCGGGATATTTGAGAATACGGCTGTATTCGATAAGATAAAGAAGTTGCTCAATCTATAAATCAAAAACAACTATTTCCTATGCTGAAACACATTTTATTTACATGCTTGCTTTCGTTTGCGGCAATTCCCTTGCTGAAAGCCCAGAGCTGCGGCAATGATGAGAAGTATCATTTGCCATATAAGAATACGTATGTAAAAGAACCTTTGGTTACCGAGAATGAATATCGTGTAGCCAAGCCCGAAACTATTGAACCGAAGAGCTTCGAAGAAGCCCGGCAGATTCTTCCTAATCCTATTTGGGCCGGACAT
>OGZX01002685.1_pt1 | contig 13630 bp, 14 predicted proteins | sample 1576881 | NCBI WGS metagenome assembly OGZX01 (sample SAMEA3541542, study PRJEB24748) | human gut metagenome | biome: human gut; feature: human-associated habitat; material: faeces | place: China | collected 2012
GCCAATGCAGGCGGTGTATCAGTATCCGGCCTCGAAATGACCCAGAACTCTATCAAACTGAGCTGGAGTTCGGAAGAGGTAGATGAGAAACTGAAGAGCATCATGAAGAATATCCACGAAGCTTGCGTGCAGTACGGCACAGAAGCCGACGGTTATGTAAACTACGTGAAGGGTGCTAACGTTGCCGGTTTCATGAAGGTAGCAAAAGCCATGATGGCGCAAGGTATTCTGTAAGACTAAGCCATAGTAACCAAGTATATAATGAAGAAAAGGCGAAGGACTGCAAAGTTCTTCGCTTTTTCTTCATTATTTAAGTAATCCGTGGGGATGATATAAAATCAGTCTTTACATAAGCAAGGAAGCCATACATGGAATGTAGAGCCTTTCCCATACTCGGATTCCACCCAAATCCTGCCCCCCATCTGTTCGGTAATGGATTTGCAAATAGGCAGTCCCAACCCGGTGCCTTGTATAAAAGGATTCAACTTCTTGAAACGGTCGAATATCTTCGGCAGATTCTGTTCCTCAATGCCCATACCCGTATCCTCTACATAGAGCTCCAGCCCGTTATCCTTGCAGGTATATCCCATCTTGACGTATCCATGCTGGGTAAATTTAACGGCATTGGTTATCAAGTTAGTGACAATTTGAGTCAGGCGGTCACTGTCTGCCTTAACCATCAATTCTTTGAGCGGATTTTCGCAGATAAATTCCACATCCGGCTTATGAACTTTCGCATTCATCTGAATAGCAAGATCGCTAAACATAAGCGGGAAGTTAAACACTGTATCCTTAAAAATCATTCTGCTGGAGTCCAATATAGAAAGGGTCAGAATATCTTCAAAAAGGGTCAGTAGCAGATTGTTATTGAGTGCAACGATACGATTGTATTCTTCTTGCCTCTCCTTACTCTCCGCTTCGGCTATGAGTTGTGAAAAGCCGACGATGGAGTTCAGCGGCGTTCTTATTTCGTGACTCATATTGGCAATAAATTGCGATTTCAGTTTGTCGGCTTGTTCGGCCTTATCCAAAGCTTCTTGCAGTTGGTCCATCATCTGATGCTGCAGAGTGACATCCATTCCTACGCATACCAGCAGCCTCTTCCCTTTGAAGGAGAAAGAGAATTTAATGGTTTGCAGATGGGTACTGACGCCGCGGTCGGGAGAGGTAACAATTTCGTGAATCAACATAGGAGCCTCTTCCGTATATGCGGAAGCTTCTATGTCATCTTTCCGGTATTTGTCGGCTTCATCTTTCGGAAAAACCTCGTAGTCCGTCTTACCTACCAATGCCTCTTGAGGCATGTTGCACATCTGTTCAAACTTCTTGTTGACGATATAAAAGCGATAATCGTCTTCTATATCTTTAATCAGAATGGCCGAAGGTAATTTACGGAAGATGGTTCTCATCATCTGATGAGCTTCCTTTTCATCTCTAATGGCTTTCTCCAACGTGCTATCTGCCGGCAATTCAGCTTTCTTTTTATAAAAACTCAATTCCGCCCGCAGCCGTTCATTTTCTTTTCTTAATTCTTGTTCTTCCATCATATTCATAGCAAAATGTCGGAGATAGTTTTGTCATTATTAAGATTAGCCGGGGTAAAAGTATAAAATAATAGCGGATATATCACATAATCCAGCAAAAAAGTTAAAATTAAGAGCTTATATATCACCATCTTCATCTTCTTCCGGCAATTCCTGGATCAATGCTTCGGTATCGATATCTATGCGATACGACTCCTCTTCAGAGAAAAAGACAAGTAAGGAATTGTCACCAATCCACCACATATCCGGGAGCCCGGCAACCAAATCGATCTCTTCATTGAAAAGCAGGTGGAACTCTGCCCCGCTCTGCTGATAAACGGACAGATTATATACTGCACTTGTCTCCCGATCGTCATTCGACAATGCTGCAATCCAGCCGGTAGAATCATGGACGGAAACACACTCGGCAGCAATATCCAAATATTCGGAACCGTTATCGGAGCTTTCCGGCGCAGGCACTTTTTCCCGTACAAAGAAGAAATGCACAAGGTTGTAATCGCCGTAGCTGGAGAAACCCAAATGTATTCCCAGTTTCTTGTCACATCCGTAATAGGCGAAATTCAGATGCCCCCCATCGATATAGTCTTCTTCTGTCGAATGGCGTTCCAACAGTACTTCGCCCGCAGCATTGCGAATAACGAGGTCGTGTCCCATTTCCAGACAATCGTGGAAAGTATTGCTTTCGCACCTCTTCCGGAGAAGTTCCCGATATTCCTCTTTTGTTAGCTTGGTAACCTTTGCTGCAACGGTCGTGACACATTCTTCTATCGGTTCCTGTTCGTTGAGTGCTATGCTTTCCGTGTCAACTTTGTCAGCCATTGATCCACCTTTATGGTCATAAAACTGTTCGCTCATCAATTCCCCTCGCTTGTACAGCTGCCTGCACGCTACAAGTCCGCTGGGGTGGTAGCTCTCGAACACTCCGTCGGGAACGATGTCGGACGTGTAGTGTTCCAACGAACGGAGCCGGCCATCTTTGTAGTCGCGCAGTACGATATGGGTATCGGTTATCTCCGTCTGTGTAGAGTCACAGTCGGGTTTGTTAAAAGAATGAGTCTTGTAGCCTTGCTCATCTTGTATAGTGCGACCGGACAGACCTTTCTGGTCGTGCCACACCGCATACTCATCAATAAGACGGGGTGATCCCCATCCTTTGTAGAAACACCGGCGATAAGTATCGCGATCATAATCCCAGGATTCCGACCATCCATAAGGCTCTCCGTCCCGAAAAGAAGTAATATCTATCAGCTTCTGATTCTCATACGTTTGGCGTTTCATCAACTTTCCGCCCACGTACTCGCTAATCTTCCACAACGTGCCGTCTTTCCGATACGTAGTATCTCTCTTTATATCCTGTTGTGCACTTGCCGTAACGAATGGCGATAAAGATAAAAGCAACAGTAATATTTTAATAACATTTCTCATAATCATACTCTTTTAAAGCCGGTGCTAATCGTTTTTTTATAAGAACAACGCTTTTTCACCGAATACCAACTTACCATTTTATTTAGAGCAGCGACAGCGCCCCGAATTCAGTGTAAAGAATGACAAGCATACCAAGAAACGCGAGGCAGGCCAAAATGAAGCATCCCATATCTTTCTCATCCGTGCGGCATTTCTCATATGCACTTCTCCATCTTCGATAGCGTTTGCTACCGTCATAGAGTAGCAGACAATCGATTATCCCCAGTGCGATACCGGCTTTAATGGCATAGTTCTCAAGGAGAGGAATTGCCAACTGCTGCCCGGCGAGCTGAATAAGAAAGCCGCAGATTATCATTATCGGTAAAGAGGTCAGTGCAAATATAAGGCCACGTTTTTTAGAAGGGAAAAGACATATTTCACCACAATATTCTTCTACGGCCAGATGCCAATATATATACCAGTTCATACGCTATCAGTTTACATTATTATTCGAGTGAATCGCAATCCTGTTCAAACGGTACACCACTTTCCAAAAGCCGGCGGAGCCGTCCATCAAGGTTCGGATTCTCCGGGTCATCATATCCGTAGTTGAACCGGGGAACTTCCGCTTCTACCTGGAAATAGTAAATACGCCAAAGCCGAAGGAAAGGGCTGCTGTTACGAAACATCTCCTGCGGTACACCCAGTTCATCAAATCTCTCGACAACATCATAATTATTACCGGATATGGATTCAAACCTGCAGATTTTCGAGAGAATGCCGTTTTCGTAGCGTTCGGTTTCCATACGGCATAAAGTGTCGTTCTTATAGAATAAATAAGTGGTCGTATTGCCCGACTCTTTACGAAAAGCGTCCTTGCAATCTGCCAGCAAATCCGTTACGATCTGTTTATATTGTTTATAGAGCAGGATGTCGGCACTGCCGTCCGGCGTTTCGCCCAACCGCATATCATTCAATTGGTAGTTGCACGGCTGGCTGGCGCTGCCACCGGCATACCGCCCGTACTTGTTGAAGTAACGTACACCGACAACCCTTGCCGGGAAAGGTGAGAAATGCATTCGGGCTTCATAAAAGAGTGTCTTGTCACCATTGTATTGTTCCTGTGCCCAATACTTATCATTAAGTCCGCCTATTTCATTCAGGTTTGCCAGCATGATGTAGCCCAACACTGCTCCGGCACATAGTGATACAAAGACTTTTGCCCCACCCAGCCAAATAGAAGAATGCCCCATGCCCAGGCGCCACAGATAACCGCACCCGAAAGCAATAGCAAAAAAGGTGACCAACTTCAACGTAGCATGTATAATCTGCGGATCCGCCGCCACCTGACATGAAGGCAACAGAAGGTAAGTCAGCACGCCATAGGCAAACAGCGAGCCTACTGCCCAATAGAGATGTTCCGTTCCTTTCAGTCCGAACATAAAACTACAGGTGATGAACAAAAGATAAGGTACTGCCGGAATGCCCCATAAAATAAATACCAAAACAAGTGCAGACGTATCGAAACCGGACAGGATATAGCACAAAAGCATAACAGCTACTGTCACTCCCAAAACCCCAAGCATGGTCAGCAAATAAATATTCATTCTCTTCATCGTGTTATATATCGGTTTATGCCGGATAAGTTTATACTTCCGGTATATCCCTTAGTGTATTCGGTTATATAATACTACAAAGGTAAGCAGAATAAATCAGAGAGTAAGAGAATTATACGATAAATTTATCAAGCAAGAGAAAAACTTATCAGAGAAAAGAAAGGAATGCCTATTGCTGCTTCAACGCTTCATAGACTGCCGGATGGAGAAAGTAGCGGACGTCTCTCCCTTCATCCAACGCCTTGCGGATAAAAGTGGAACTGATTTCAAAGACAGGAGAAGAGGCGAGTTTCACATTCTCTGGCAAAGAGGCGGCATCTACCGGATAGCCCGGACGGGGATAGACAAGGATATGATTCTCGGCAAGGATACGTTCCGACTGATGCCAACGGGGAAAGAGCAGCCAGTTGTCCGAACCCATGATGAGATGAAAGGTATGTTCGGGATAGGCTTTCTTCAATTCGTCCAAAGTATGGACGGTGTAGGACGGACGGGAGAGATGGAACTCAAAGTCAGAAGCACGGAACTTGGGATAGCCTTCAATGGCAAGCTGCACCAACTGCAAGCGGAACTTGTCGTCCATCAAGGCATCTTCTTCCTTCAGCGGGTTATGGGGAGTGACCATAAACCACAGTTCGTCCAATCCCTCGTATTCGCAAAGATAGTTGGCGAGAGCCAAATGCCCGAAATGTATCGGGTTGAACGAGCCGCTGAAAATGCCTATATTCAAAAGATCCGTGATTTATGATTATACCTTTTTCTTCTTCAGACGCAGCCAGCACCCACAGATATTAAGGACGGCTACTAACATAACGACAAGCATACCTATCGTGATAGTATGTTCCCGCATGTTTATATAGAGAGCAATGACAAGTGCACAGAAAAACAAAATAACATTCAGAATCAATAATATTTTATTGACCTTAGGAGTGACTTTATTTGAACTGCCCTGTTGTTTCATTGCTTCAAAAATTCACTGATTACCTTCAACGCCTCTGCCTGCGCCGTCTCCAAGTCATCATTCACAATGACTTTATCAAACTTCGGAGCAAACGTAAGTTCATATTCCGCCTTTGCCACACGACTTTCTATCACTTCGGGAGCGTCCGTAGCACGGCCTACCAACCGCTTGCGCAACTCTTCTACCGAAGGCGGCTGAATAAAGACAGAGAGAGCACGCTCGCCATAGAATTTCTTGATGTTGCAGCCGCCTACTACGTCCACATCGAACACAACGTTTTGTCCGGCAGCCAACTGAGTCTCTACCTGAGACTTCAACGTTCCGTAATAACGGTCCTGATACACTTCTTCGTATTCCAGGAACTCGTCATTGGCTATGCGACGACGGAATTCGTCGGGAGTCAGGAAGAAGTATTCCACTCCGTCCCGTTCCGCTCCGCGCGGCGGACGGCTGGTTGCTGAAATAGAGAAAGCCAGGTTCAGGTTCTGAGTCAACAGATAATTGATAATCGTTGACTTGCCGGAACCGGAAGGGGCTGAAAAGATGATAAGCTTGGCCATGGAGAGAATTTAAAATTAAAAATTAAAAGCAAGACAGGGGATTACATTACGTTCAACACCTGTTCTTTGATTTGTTCCAGTTCGTCCTTCATCTGAACGACAATCTTCTGCATCTCGGCATGATTGGACTTGCTGCCCAGAGTATTGATTTCGCGTCCCATCTCCTGGGCGATAAAACCGAGTTTCTTGCCCTGTCCGCTACCGCCTTCCAGGGTATTGATGAAATACTTCAGGTGGTTGCTGAGGCGTTGCTTCTCTTCGTTGACGTCCAGTTTCTCAATGTAGTAGATAAGTTCCTGCTCCAGGCGGTTCTTGTCGTAGTCTACGCTCAAAGTCTTTTCGAGTGCATCGGTGATCCGTTCTTTCACTTTCACAACCCGTTCCTTTTCGTAGGGGGTAATTGTTTCGAGCAGAGAAGCGATATTGGCTATCTTCTCGCGGAACTTCTTCTCCAATGCAGCGCCTTCCTGTTTGCGGAAATCCACCAGATGATTGATGGCTTCTTCTACGGCAGCATGGGCAGCAGACCATTCCTCGTCGCTCAACTCCTGCGTTTCGTTCTTGGTCATCACGTCCGGCATACGAAGCAGGGTAGCGAACCAATCGGCGGGTTCGGGAATGCCGGCTGCTGCGGAAATTTCTTTAATCTTCTTATAGTAAGCCTCTACCACTTCCTGATTGATAGGAGTCGCAAGTTGTTCGGCATCTTTCTTTTCTATCCAGAGGCTGAAGTCCACCTTTCCGCGCTCCAGGATTTTAGATATTTCGTTACGGATTTCTATCTCCTTCTCCCGGTAAAGGGGAGCAATGCGGGTAGAAAGGTCCATTGCTTTACTGTTGAGTGACTTGATTTCAACGTTGATTTTCTTATCGGACAGTTCGACAGTTGCCTTGCCGTAGCCCGTCATAGATTGTATCATAATGTTATAGTTTTGCGCAAATTTACGCGATTATTTTAATTACTGAAAATAATCACGTAAATTTGCCACAATAAAATTAAGAATAAAAGTTATGTCATGTATCTTGCATATTGAAACGTCCACCTCGGCTTGCTCCGTAGCAGTGAGCGAAGACGGGCAGAACGTGTTCAAGAAGGAAGACCTGAAAGGGCCTTCACACGCCGTTGCACTGGGAGTTTTCGTGGACGAGGCGTTGTCGTTTGCCGACAGCCATGCCATGCCGTTGGATGCCGTTGCAGTGAGTTGCGGCCCCGGCTCGTACACCGGTCTGCGTATCGGCGTATCGATGGCAAAAGGTATCTGTTACGGACGCAACCTGCCGCTTATCGGAATACCGACGCTGAAAGTGCAATGCGTGCCGGTGCTGCTTTATCACGAAGAACTGCCGGACGATGCCCTGCTATGCCCCATGATTGACGCCCGCCGCATGGAAGTTTACGCTGCCATCTACGACCGCGCCCTGAAACCGGTGCGCGACATTGCAGCCGACATTGTAGATGAAAATTCATATACCGAGTTTTTGGATAAACAACCCGTTTACTTCTTTGGTGACGGCGCTGCCAAGTGCAAAGAGAAGATAACGCATCCCAATGCACACTTCATCGACAACATCCGCCCGCTTGCCAGCATGATGTTTCCGCTGGCAGAGAAAGCGATAGCCGAGAACGATTATAAAGACGTAGCCTACTTCGAGCCCTTCTACCTGAAAGAGTTCGTAGCCAGTATGCCCAAGAAACTCTTGTAACCCAATAACTATCAACTATCAATTATCAACTAAAGAAATGCAATATAATACCCAACAGAAACGGATGCCCCTGCCGGAATACGGCCGCAGCATCCAGAACATGGTAGACCACGCACTGACCATAGAAGACCGTGCCGAACGCCAACGTTGTGCCAACACAATTATCAACATCATGGGAAATATGTTCCCCCACCTGCGCGACGTACCCGACTTCAAACATAAATTGTGGGACCACCTCGCCATCATGTCGGACTTCAAGCTGGACATCGACTATCCGTACGAAATCATCCGCAAGGACAATCTCAATACCAAACCGGAGAACGTACCCTACCCCAGCACCAAAATCCGTTACCGCCACTACGGCCGTACGCTCGAAGTGCTGATAAAGAAAGCCATCGACTTCCCCGAAGGAGACGAGAAGCAAAGCCTGATAGCCCTGATATGCAACCACATGAAGAAGGACTATATGGCATGGAACAAGGATACGGTAGACGACCGCAAGATTGCCGACGACCTTTACGAACTGTCTGACGGCAAACTGCAAATGACCGACAACATTCTCCGCGTCATGGCAGAAAGAATCGATATGAACTATCGACCGAAGATGAATAATCAGAACAACCGTAACAACAACCGCAACAACGGTAAACGGAAATACTAATCACTAAGATTCATGGCATCATTTGTAATTGAAGGAGGACACAGCCTTTCCGGTGACATCTACCCCCAAGGAGCGAAGAACGAGGTATTGCAGATTATCTGCGCCACGCTACTCACTGCCGAAGAGGTGACCGTGCACAACATCCCGGACATCCTGGACGTCAACAACCTCATCCAACTGATGCGGGACATGGGAGTCAGCATATCAAAGAAAGGCATCGACACCTACAGCTTCCGGGCTGCCGACGTCGACTTCGCCTATCTGGAAAGTGATGCGTTCCTGAAGAAATGTTCCAGTCTCCGCGGTTCCGTCATGCTGGTAGGGCCTATGGTAGCGCGCTTCGGCAAAGCCATGATATCCAAACCGGGCGGAGACAAGATAGGACGCCGACGGCTGGACACCCACTTCATCGGTATTCAGAACCTGGGAGCCAACTTTGCCTACAACGCCACCCGCGAAATCTACGAGATATCCGCCGGACAACTGCATGGTACTTACATGCTGCTGGACGAGGCATCCGTAACGGGTACCGCCAACATCGTGATGGCAGCCGTACTTGCCAAAGGAAAGACCACCATTTACAACGCCGCCTGCGAACCCTACGTGCAGCAACTATGCAAGATGCTGAACCGGATGGGCGCCAGGATAGAGGGCATCGCTTCCAACCTTCTCACCATCGAAGGTGTGGATGAGTTGCACGGCACCGACCATACCATCCTGCCGGACATGATTGAAGTGGGCAGTTTCATCGGCATGGCCGCCATGACGAAAAGCGAACTGACCATCAAGAACGTATCGCACGAAAATCTGGGCATCATCCCCGACAGCTTCCGCCGCCTCGGCATCAAAATGGAGCAACGGGGAGACGACATCTACGTGCCGGCACAAGACAGTTACCAGATAGAGTCCTTCCTCGACGGCTCCATCATGAGCATAGCCGATGCTCCCTGGCCGGGAGTGACGCCGGACCTGCTCAGTGTGATGCTGGTAGTTGCCACCCAGGCAAAAGGCAGCGTGCTGATTCATCAGAAGATGTTCGAAAGCCGCCTGTTCTTCGTTGACAAGCTGATAGATATGGGAGCGCAAATCATTCTGTGCGACCCGCACCGCGCCGTTGTCATAGGACACGACCACGGATTCAAGCTACGCGGCGGCAATATGACCTCACCCGACATCCGTGCCGGCATCGCCCTGCTGATAGCCGCCATGAGTGCGGATGGCATCAGCCGCATCCACAACATAGAGCAGATAGACCGCGGATACCAGAATATAGAAGGACGGCTGAACGCCCTCGGAGCAAGAATAACGAGAATATAATGATAAAGAGAGAAGAAGTATATAAGATAGGTATATTCAACAAGCCGCACGGCATTCACGGAGAGTTGTCGTTCACCTTTACGGACGATATCTTCGACCGCGTGGAAGCGGATTACCTGATATGCCTGTTGGACGGCATCCTGGTACCTTTCTTTCTGGAAGAGTACCGTTTCCGTTCCGATACGACCGCCCTCGTCAAACTGGAAGGAGTGGACACGGCAGAACGTGCACGTATGTTCACCAACATCGAAGTCTACTTCCCCGCCAAGCACGCCGAAGACGCCGGGCCGGAAGAACTGAGCTGGGACTTCTTCGTAGGTTTCCGCATGGAAGAGATACACCACGGCAGGCTGGGCGAAGTGACAGAGGTAGATACCTCTACCATCAACACCCTGTTTGTAGTGGACCATGAAGGAGAAGAACTGCTGATTCCGGCACAGGAAGACTTCATTGTCGATATAGACCAGAAGCATAAAGTAATTACGGTGGACTTGCCGGAAGGATTGCTGGCACTGGAAGAGACGGAAGAAGTGTGAACAGTGATTAGGGGTTAATGATTAGTGATTTGTTTATAAAGCTATAAGGTGGCAATAAAGAAGAAGAACAAGAAACGGAGCAAAGCTTTTTGGAACAACATCAAGTTCAAATATAAGCTGACCATCATCAACGAGAATACGCTCGAAGAGGTGGCAGGGTTGCGTGTGTCCAAGCTGAACGGTATTTCCGTATTGCTCTCCCTGCTTACGGTCTTGTTTCTGGTAGCTGCTGTCATCATCACCTTCACCCCGCTACGCAACTATCTGCCCGGTTACATGAACAGTGAAATCCGTGCCCAAGTAGTAGAGAATGCCTTGCGTGCAGACTCGCTCCGCCTGCTGGTAGAGCGCCAGAACCTGTACATCATGAACATCCAGGACATCTTCCAGGGTAAGATAAAAGCAGATACCGTTCACTCCATAGACTCGCTGACCAACGTGCGCGAAGACTCGCTGATGGAACGCACCCAACGCGAAGCCGAATTCCGCAAGCAATACGAAGAAACGGAAAAGTACAACCTGACAACGATTACGGCACACCCCGAAGTAGACGGACTGATATTCTACCGCCCCACCCGCGGCATGATATCCTCGCCTTTCAACGCCGAGCAGAAGCACTTCGGTACCGATATTGCCGCCAACCCCGGTGAGAGCGTGCTGGCAACACTGGACGGCACCGTCATACTGAGTACCTACACCGCCGAAACCGGTTATCTGATAGAGATACAGCACAACCAGGATTTAGTGTCCGTCTACAAGCACTGCGGCTCCCTTCTGAAGAACGCGGGCGATGCAGTGAAAGCCGGCGAAGCCATCGCATTAGTGGGAAATACCGGACAACTGTCCACCGGCCCGCATCTCCACTTCGAGCTATGGCATAAAGGCAGGGCGGTGAATCCGGAACTGTATATTGTATTTTAGAGTAATAAGGTGATAAACCGAATTAGTGATAAAATGAAGAAACAAATAGCTATACTTGGCTCTACCGGTTCCATCGGCACGCAAGCCCTTCAGGTCATCGAAGAACATCCCGACCAGTACGAGGCGTATGTGCTGACCGCCAATAACCGCGTAGACGATCTCATTGCCCAGGCACGCAAGTTCAAGCCCGAAGCAGTGGTGATAGCCAACGAATCGAAATACCTGCAACTGAAAGAAGCCCTCGCCGACCTGCCCATCAAGGTATATGCAGGCGAAGAGGCGCTTTGCCAGATAGTAGCGGAAACTCCCATCGACATCGTGCTCACCGCCATGGTGGGCTATGCCGGACTGAGACCGACCATGAACGCCATACGCGCACGCAAGGCGATAGCCCTGGCAAACAAAGAAACCCTGGTGGTGGCGGGAGAGCTTATCAACGACCTGGCACGTTTCAGCGGCACGCCCATCCTGCCCGTCGATTCCGAACATTCCGCCGTATTCCAGTGTTTAGCCGGAGAGATAGGCAACCCGATAGAGAAAGTGATACTGACCGCTTCCGGCGGCCCCTTCCGCACCTGCACAATGGAACAACTGGCAAACGTCACCAAGGCGCAGGCGCTGAAACATCCCAACTGGGATATGGGTGCCAAGATAACGATAGACTCCGCCTCGATGATGAACAAAGGATTCGAGGTGATTGAAGCCAAATGGCTGTTTGGCGTACGCCCCGACCAGATAGAGGTGGTGGTACACCCGCAATCCGTCATTCACTCCATGGTACAGTTTGAGGACGGTGCCGTAAAGGCACAGTTGGGTATGCCGGATATGCGCCTGCCCATCCAGTATGCCTTCTCCTATCCGGACAGGCTGAAAGCATCTTTCCCGCGCCTGGACTTCAAGCAATGCACGGAACTGACGTTCGAGCAACCGGACACAACGCGTTTCCGCAACCTGGCACTCGCCTACGAAGCCCTGCACCATGCCGGAAATATGCCGTGCATAGTCAATGCCGCCAACGAAGTAGTGGTAGCCGCCTTCCTGCGGGATGAGATTTCGTTCCTCGGCATGAGCGACGTGATAGAAAAGACAATGTCGCGCGTATCCTATATACAAAGGCCTACTTACGAGGACTATGTGGCAACGGATGCGGAAGCGCGGCGGATAGCTAAAGAAATGATTGATTAGGCTATAGTATTATAAACAAATAAATTAGTAGATTATTAGATGGAAACATTTTTGATTCGTGCCCGTTATGAGCCTTTCGCTGCTCGTTATCGTTCATGAAGGGGGGCACTTTCTCTTCGCCCGACTATTCAAAACCCGCGTTGAAAAGTTCTGTTTATTCTTCGACCCGTGGTTCACACTATTCAAATTCAAACCCAAAAACAGTGAAACGGAATACGGCATCGGATGGCTGCCCCTGGGCGGCTATGTGAAAATTGCCGGCATGATAGACGAGTCTATGGACACCGAACAAATGAAGCAGCCCATGAAGCCGTGGGAGTTTCGTGCCAAACCGGCATGGCAACGCCTGCTCATTATGATAGGCGGCGTGCTGTTCAACTTCCTGCTGGCACTGTTCATCTACTCCATGATCCTCTTTACCTGGGGCGACGAATACGTTCCGGTACAGCAGGCTCCGTTGGGTATGGACTTCAACGAGACCGCCAAAGCAGTCGGTTTCCGCGACGGCGACGTGCTGATCTCTGCCGACGGCGTTCCCTTCGAGCGCATGGGCGGTGACTTGCTGACCGCCGTAGTCGATGCCCGCCAGGTAACCGTACTGCGCGACGGAGAAGAGGCTTCCGTATATATCCCCGAAGATATGATGAACCGCCTGCTGGCGGACAGCGTCCGTTTCGCTTCCTTCCGTTATCCGTTCGTCATCGACAGTATCATCGCCGGACGCCCCGCAGCTATAGCCGGGCTTCAAGTAGGAGACAGTATCACGGCAATGAACGGCAAAAAGATTGCCTACTTCGATTTCAAAGAAGAATTGATGAACCGGAAGAAAGCCAACAGCGCAGACCGTGACATCACACTGACCTACGTGCGCAACGGAGTAACCGATACGCTGACACTGACCACCGACTCCCTTTATGAGATAGGTATAGCAGCACGCACAATGACCGACCGGCTGCTGCCCGTTGTGAAAAAGGAATACAGCTTCCTGGCTTCCTTCCCTGCCGGGATAGAGCTGGGAGTAAGCACCCTGAAAGGCTACGTCGGCCAGATGAAATACCTCTTCTCCAAAGAAGGAGCCAAGCAGTTGGGTGGTTTCGGAACCATCGGCAGCATCTTCCCCGCAACGTGGGATTGGCACCAGTTCTGGTACATGACGGCATTCCTTTCCATTATCCTTGCCTTCATGAACATCCTGCCCATTCCGGCATTGGACGGCGGACA
>OGZX01002686.1_pt1 | contig 13627 bp, 10 predicted proteins | sample 1576881 | NCBI WGS metagenome assembly OGZX01 (sample SAMEA3541542, study PRJEB24748) | human gut metagenome | biome: human gut; feature: human-associated habitat; material: faeces | place: China | collected 2012
TACACACGTTCTTTTAATTGTTAATTGCGTGTGAAGTAAATCTGTATCATGTCAAAAAGCTATTATCATTTGCGATTGTAAAGGATTTCGCTTAATATTGCAAATACTTTAAATCAATAGTAATACCATGACAACTCGAAGAGATTTTCTCCGGCAGACCGCTTTGCTCGGTGCCGGACTTACCATCAGTCCTTTTTTCATTAAAGCCGGGAGCGCTGGTGTGGGCGCAAACGATAAGATAGGCGTCGGGCTTATCGGATGTAACGGCATGGGATTCGAAGACCTGAAAGCGTTCCTTCGTAATCCGGAAGTAGAGTGTATCGCCTTGTCGGATATTGACGAGAACGTATTGAATAATCGGGCGGCAGAGACCGAGAAGATCACCGGGAAGAAAGTAAAGCATTTATATAAAGACTGGCGTAAATTGATAGACAATAAGGATATCGATCTCGTAATCGTAGGTACTCCCGATCATTGGCACTGCCTGCAAATGGTATCCGCTTGCCAAGCCGGGAAGGATGTGTATTGTGAGAAACCGCTGGGAAATAGTATCGAGGAATGTAACATCATGGTACGGGCGGCGCAGAAATACAACCGGGTCGTGCAGGTAGGCCAATGGCAACGTAGCGATCCGCATTGGCAGGACGCCATGCAATTCGTACATAGCGGACAGCTGGGTAAGATACGCACCGTACGTGTATTCTCTTATCAAGGTTGGTGCCCCTCTATCCCCGTCAAGCCGGACGAGGCGGTGCCCGCCGGAGTGGACTATGATATGTGGCTGGGGCCGGCCCCGAAACGTCCGTTCAATCGGAACCGTTTTCATTTCACATTCCGTTGGTTCTGGGATTATGCGGGAGGTTTGATGACGGACTGGGGCGTACATTTACTGGATTACGCATTGTATGGCATGAACGTCACCGCACCGGAGTCTATCATGGCTTCCGGAGGTAAATTTGGTTATCCGGATGACGCTTGCGAGACCCCGGACTTATTGCAAACCATTTATACATTCAAGGACTTCACCGTTATGTGGGATCATGCGATCGGCATTGACGACGGGGCCTACGGACGGAATCATGGCCTAGGATTCGTTGGCGAGAACGGTACCTTGGTGATCGATCGTGGCGGCTGGGAGGTTATTCCGGAAAAGGTAAACGGACAGGCCCGCATGGAGGCTGTTCCCTTGAAGAAGTCATACGGAGAGGGTGGCTTGAATTTGCATGCGAAGAATCATTTGGAATGTATCAAGAGCCGGAACCGGAATTGCAATGCCAGCGTAGAGATCGGGGCGCATATCGCCAAGTTCTCCCAATTAGGGAATATAGCCTATCGCACGGGTAAGAAATTATCGTGGGATGGAAAGAGTTTCCATGATACGGAGGCGGATAAACTATTGTGCAAGGAATACAGGGCACCGTGGGAATTACCGAAAATATAAGGATCTAGTTGTAGGGACGGGGCACGCCCCGTCTCTACAACTGGGTATTTATTGATGTTCGGGGCGTAACAGGTCGTTCACCGTCTTCACGGGGTTGAATGTCTCGATAGGAACTTCTACGAATACCGTGTTCCAGTCGCTCATGGCACCGTTCCACAAGCCCGGCAATTCCAGCGCTTTCAATTCGCGGCCATCCTTGCTCTTATAAGAGATGAAGCCCGTATTCTTATCCACGTAATCCGGCAAGTTGTATTTCTCTCCCTTGTGATTCTTAACGGCGCAAACCAAATCCACGGGATTAAAGTGAGTACCCTTCTCAAACATCGCCTTCTTAGCCGGATCGCTCATATCGATCTGGGAGCTTTCAAGCACCTGCAAGGAAACCGTACCGTCCGGATTCACCGCAAGGAACGGACCGCCACCCGGCTCGCCCACATTCTTCACCATACCGCATACACGCAACGGGCGAAGCAGTTTGCTCTTGATATACAGGATTAACTCGGCGTCTTCCAGTAATTTCGTATCCGGGTTCTTGATACATAGGTCGTCTTGCAAGAAATGAATCATCTCCTCTACCTCGGCATGGGTATATTTGCCGGTCTCGATCTGTTCCAGATATCTGAAGGCTTTCTCCTGCAATGTTACCAAGACACCGGCGATCACCTTCTTGTAGATAACCGTAGAGCATTTGAAGCTATCCGGAACCACGTTATCTATATTCTTGATAAATACCACGTCGGCATCCACATCGTTCAAATTCTCGATCAAGGCTCCATGCCCACCCGGACGGAACAATAACTTATCATTCTTATCGCGGAACGGCGTGTTATCCATAGCGGCCGCTACCGTATCAGTACTCGGTTTCTGGATACTGAAAGAGACATCGTATTTCACAGAGAACTTCTCCTCGTACTCGCCTGATTTATCGGCAACCAATTGCTCGAATAAAGCCTGATGCTCCGGAGATACCGTGAAATGGATATTCACCTCGCCGGCGTTATTCTTGGCGTACATGGCGCCTTCGGCCAAATGTTCTTCCATCGCCGTACGAACCGTATCGGCATATTTATGGAAAAGCAACAAGCCTTTCGGTAGCTGTCCGTAATTCAAGCCTTTCGGCTCCAATAAATTGGATACCACCTCCTTGTACTCGCCCAAGGCTACCAACGCAGGAATATCTTTCCCTGTATTCTCCACGCACTTCTTGTCCAAAGCCTTATAGAAAGCGAATTTCTCGATCTCGCTAAAGAATTTCTTCTCGAAAGCGTTCATCGGTTCCTTATAATCCGCAGAAAGGAACTCGTACAGATTCTTAAACATACGGCTAGCAGCGCCGGAGGCAGGTACGAATTTTACGATTTTCTTGTTTTTAGCCAGATAAGCGTCCCAAGCATCCATATAAGAAGCCTGTTCCTCTTTAGATATTACCATAATACCTTTTTCTACCGAAGCGGAGGCCGCTATCTCAAGGAAAGGGAAACCTTTTACGAAGCAAGCGAGTTGCTCTTCAATCTGTTTTTCGCTGATTCCTTTGGCTTTCAGCTGTTCTAAATCGTTTGCGTTTAACATAGTATAGTATTTAATGTGAATAATCTCATCAGTAACACCACAGGGCACTTATGCGCTATGTGTATCGCAAATGTATAAAATAACCGCAAGATACATGTTGAAATTCCATAGAAAAAAGTATTTTTACAGCATGTTTTGCGGTTTGTCCTCAACCGGGCAATAAAAATGATATAACTATGGATACAATTGGATTCTTTACGTCTGAGGAAAAGAAGCTGTTCTTCTCCAAATACAGGCTCCTGTTACGAAACCTTTACTCTTTCCTCGAGAGGGAAGATATCCGAAAGATGAAGGAGCTGATGAAGCGGGTTGTCGCCCTCGATTGCTACGGCAGGGATAAGAATGGTATCAACGGTTTATTGCGAAATATTGACACGGCCTTGATCGCCACCTTGGAGATTGGCTTGAAACGCACCTCGGTCATCGCCCTCCTATTATACCGCCCGGTATTGAAGAAAGCGATCACGATAGAGGAAGTGGAGCAGAAATTCGGAGCGGACGTGACCTTGATCATCCGTCGCCTCTTGAAGACCTCCGACCTGTATGCCCGGAACACCGCCGTCAACTCGGAGAATTTCCATCATTTGCTTTTCTCGTTTGCCGAGGACGTACGTGTGATCTTGCTTATGATCGCCGACCGCCTCTGCCTCATGCGTATGGGAAAACAGATGCAAGAGGATGATCGTATCCGGCTGGCTACCGAGGCCTCTTATTTGTACGCTCCCCTCGCCCACCGGTTGGGCTTATATACGATCAAGAGCGAGCTGGAAGACCTTTCCCTGAAATACACGGACAGGAAACAGTATGACTTCATCAAACGGAAACTGAATGAGACGAAACGTTCCCGTGACGCTTATATCGCCGAGTTCATCGCCCCGATCAAGCGGAAGCTGGCAGCGGCAGGATTCAAGTTCGATATCAAGGGGCGTACCAAATCCATACATTCCATTAATAACAAGCTGAAAAAGCAGCAGGTGGAATTCGAGGGTATCTACGATCTTTTCGCTATCCGGATCGTATTGGATACGCCGCTGGAGAAGGAACGCTCGGAATGCTGGCAAGTCTACTCCATCGTCACCGATATGTACCAGCCCAACCCGAAGCGTATGAAGGACTGGATCTCTATTCCGAAGAGCAATGGTTACGAGAGCTTGCACATCACGGTTATGGGGCCGCAAAATAAATGGGTAGAGGTGCAGATCCGTACGAGGCGAATGGATGAGATCGCCGAGCGAGGCCTAGCGGCGCATTGGAAATACAAGGGCGTGAAAGCAGAGAGCGGGCTAGACGAGTTCTTGAATACCGTACGTGCCGCCTTGGAGGCCAAGGAGAATAATCCGCTCGACTTGATGCAGGATTTCAAGATGGATCTATATAAGGATGAGATCTACGTCTTCACGCCTACCGGCGAGCTTATCAAGCTGGCCAAGGGAGCGACGGTCCTCGATTTCGCCTTTGCCATCCACACGAAGCTAGGAAGCAAATGCGTGTCGGCGAAAGTGAACGGTAAGAACGTTCCGATCAAATACACCTTGAACAACGGCGATAGCGTATCCGTCATCACGTCGCCCGCCCAAAGCCCGAAGCGGGATTGGCTGAACTTCGTCGTCACCTCCAAGGCCCGTGTGAAGATCAAGCAGGCCTTGAAGGAGGAGACGGTGAAGGCCGTGGAATTCGCCAAAGAGATGTTGCAGCGCCGCTTCAAGAACCGGAAGATCGACATGGACGAGCCAACCATGATGCGCTATATCAAGAAGAAAGGATTCAAGACCGTCACGGACTTCTACATCGAGATCGCCGAGGAACGCCTCGATCCCAACCAAGTAATCGACGAATATCTGGAGGCTTTCCGCAAGGAGACGGAGACGAACGAGCGTACCGAGGTGCGTAGCGCGGAGGAATTCGTGACGATGACTCCGGTGGAGGAGATATCGACGAACAAGGATGTCTTGGTGATCGACAAGAACCTGACGGGTATCGAATATAAACTCGCCAAATGCTGCAACCCGATTTATGGCGACGAGGTTTTCGGTTTCGTCTCCACGCAGGGTATCAAGATCCACCGTATGGATTGCCCGAACGCCCAAGAGATGTTCAGCCGCTTCGGTTACCGGATCATCCGCGCGAAATGGAGCGGCAAGGGAGACAATGGCTATACGGTTACGTTGCGGGTGATCGGACGAGACGATATAGCGATCGTCACCAACATCACCTCCGTGATCGGAAAAGAATCGAACGTCACGCTTCGCTCCTTAAACATCAACTCGGTAGACGGATTATTCCAAGGTAACTTTACCGTATTGGTAAGAGATACGACCGCGTTAAACTTGCTGACGAAAAAGATCAAGGCGGTAAACGGCGTGAAAGCGGTAGAGCGATTAAATTCTTAGACAGTGTACTGTGCACGAAGTACCGTAGTACTCTGCACGAAGTACTACAGTACCCTCTAGGAAGTACCGCAGTACTTCGTACAGGGGACTGTACCAACTGTAAGACTGGGTCTTGTGACTATACCCGGATCACAGAATCGGCTTCAGCCCCATCTTCTCCGCACGTTGTATTAGGAACTGCCGGGCCGCCTCATACTCGTTCGGGATCACGCCGTCGAGGATGGCGTTCTTGATCGCCTCTTTCAGCACGCCGACAGGCTTGGAGGGAGCCAAGCCAAACGTCTCCATGATCTCCTCGCCGGATACCGGGGGTTGGAAGTTACGGACACGGTCTTTTTCCTCTATATCGGCCAGCTTCTCGCGCACCTTACGGAAGTTGTTCAAGAAACGGCGAACCTTCTCCGGGTTCTTGCTCGTGATATCGGCCTCGCACAGTTTCATCAAATCGTCGATATCATCTCCCGCGTCAAACAGCAGACGGCGGATCGCCGAATCCGTCACCTCATCGTCCGACAAGGCGATCGGACGCATATGCAGGCTTACCATCTTCTGCACGTACTTCATCTTCTCGTTCATCGGGAGTTTCATCTTCCTAAAAATACCGGGGATCATCCGCTCACCGATAAAATTATGATTATGGAACGTCCATCCCAAGCGAGGGTCGAAACGCTTCGTGGCAGGCTTGGCGATATCGTGGAAGAGGGCGCTCCAACGCAGCCATAGATTATCGGAAGTCTTGCTCAAACGATCCAGCACCATCAAGGTATGGGCGAAATTATCCTTATGCCCGATCCCCTCCTTGGTCTCCACACCTTTCAAGGCGCAAAGCTCGGGGAAAATCAATGGCAACAGTCCGCATTTATCCAGCAAGTCGAAACCGATAGAGGGCTTTGGCGAGAGGACGATCTTGTTCAACTCGTCCACGATACGCTCCTTGGAGATGATGGAGATACGCTCCCGGTTGCGGATGATGGCGTCGAAGGTATCGGGATCGATAAAGAAACCTAATTGAGTGGCGAAACGAACCGCGCGCATCATCCGGAGCGGATCATCGCTGAAAGTAACATCCGGGTCTAAAGGCGTACGGATCGTAAGCTCGTCCATATCCTCCAACCCGCCGAAGGGATCGACCAATTCTCCGTAACGCTCCTTATTCAGGCAAAGGGCTAAAGCGTTGATCGTGAAATCGCGGCGGTTCTGGTCATCCTCCAAAGTGCCATCTTCCACGACTGGCTTACGGCTGTCATGGCTGTAGGATTCTTTCCTTGCCCCCACGAATTCCAGCTCCAGATCGCCGGCTTTCACCTGCGCCGTCCCGAAATTCTTGAAGACGGAAAGATAAGCGCCACGCCCGATCTTCTTGGCCACTCGTTTGGCCAACTCGATACCGCTGCCTACCGCTACCACGTCTATATCCTTGGATGGGCGGTTCAAGAAAATATCCCGCACATATCCGCCTATTACATATACCTCAACACCTAGCTCTTCCGCCGCCTCCGATATCAAATGGAAAGGCTTCGCGGATATATGATTTACTATCTCTTCCTCGTTTATATACATATTTATGTATTCCAAATCCAATAAAGAGCGCAAAGATAATCAAATTTCATGTACTTTTGCGGTATCAAATACATTGAACGAGAAAGATATGAAAAAGTTAGCGATCTGTATAACGCTCATTGCCGCCATTTTAACGGGCTGTAACGGAGACGAGAAAGCGGCTCAGGCCCGTTTGGACAAGGCCCGGGCCATGTACGAGAATAACGAGTTTTTCGGGGCGAAGAACGAGATAGACAGTATCCGGACGCTCTATCCCAAGGAAGTAAAGGTGCTGAAGCAGGGATTAACGCTTATGCGCCAAGTAGAAGTAAAGGAGGCGGAGCGAAACATCGCTTTCTGCGACAGCTTACTCCCGATCAAGCTGGAGGAAGTAGAGGGATTGAAGAAAGGCTTCGCTTTCGAGAAGGATTCCGTTTACGAGGAAATCGGCAATTATATCTGGAAACAGCAGACGATCGAGCGCAACGTGCAACGTTGTTACGTACGTTGCGGCGTGAACGAGGAGGGCGAGATGTATCTGGCCAGCGTATATTACGGCGGACGCCCCATCGAGCATACGGGAATCAAGCTGAGCCTGAAAGACGGCCAATTCGCCGAGACCGCTTCCATCCCGTACGACGGCGGACTGAATTACCGCTTCAAGGATATGGGAAGCACCACGGAGGTAGTGACCTACAAGGGGGAGCACTGCGTCGATGCCGTCAAGTTCATCTACGATAACGAGAAAGAGCGGATCAAGGTGGAATACACGGGAGGCAAGCCTTACATTATATATATGGCGGACGCCGACAAGAAAGCGATCGTCAACACCTTCAACCTCGCCACCGTATTAAGCGATATCAAGAGCATGAACACCTTGAAAGAGAAATCAGAGAAGAAGATCGCTTATCTAAAGAATAAACTGGAGGAGTAGAATCCCTCCATACAAATGGCCTACCTATAAAAAAGCACCGGGATCCCTACCATACAGTAGGAATCCCGGCGTTAGTATACAGACTGATATCCACTATCAGTTATTCATCATTTAACGACGACCTTCTGGGCGGTCTCGCCATCAACGGAAACTACCACGATACCTTTCGATGCCGGCATCACGAAGTTATCTGAAGAAGCGATAGCGGAAGCGGTGGTCTGACCTAAGATGTTAGACAATGTAACCGTCTTGCCTGCCGCGTTCAAGACCGTAACGCTAGCCTCGCCAGCGATTACCGTGAAGCTGGCAACCTCTTCCAATTGTTCGTTGGAAACCGGAGTCGGAGCATTCTCGATCGTGAACGGAACGCCAACATTAGACATTACCACAACATTGTTTACCACACCTACATAAGGAGTCTTCAACTCGCCCGCGGCCACGGTGCGATTCAGCTCTTTCTGGTTCTCCAATAAGTAACCACCATCCTGAGTTGTCTTGAAGGCGAACAAAGCGTTGTTATCCAAAGACGGAACGATATTCGCTTTATCGCTGAAGCCTACACGATAGTAAGTAGCGCCATTGCTAACGAATGTCTCGTTAGAATCCCGCAAGGATACCATATAGTAGCGAGGAGAAACAGCTTTGGTAGTTGTCTCCGGAGTATAGATCGATGTCGTGATGAAATACAACGGTTTACCAGCGATCACGGTATCGGCTTCTTGAACCCATAAAGAGAAGTTGTCAGTCTCATAAGTTGACTTCAAGATATCTTGGCCTTCGTTCTTCACTTCGGCGAAGAAATTCAGCGGATTCATCGTCAGGAACTTACCATTCGTGCCGAAACGCTTGTGAGAGTTGTCGATAGAAGCGTACTCCGGAGCCTCTACAGCGACAAAGTCGAAGTAGTTAACCTTATCGGAAAGGATCAGGTTCGCCGTATTCACGTTCATAAAGACATATTGAGTGGTTGCGCCTACCCTTGTAGCCATCTGGTATTTGCCTCCGGTCGTAGCCGTATTGAATACGAATTCCAACGGAGCGGTATAGTCAGATAATTTCAACGGTCCGCCATTCTCGCTGGCAACCAAATCATTGCTGAAACGTTCTTTCAACATATAAGTCGCATGATACAAGGTATCACCTAAAGCACGGGCACCTAAACCATCCGTTACATTCTGTACGGAATCTTGGCTAACCACGATACGAAGAGCGGCTGCGTTCGCTGCGTCACCGGATTTAATCATCAATACGGAATCTGAAGTAAACGCATACAGATCGTCTACGCCCGGAGTACCGGAGATTAAGTTCAATACATAACCATTATCGGCGAGTTCCTCCGCAGAGAAGTGACGAGTACCCAAGAATTTATCCTTTAAATCCACATTCGCTTGATATTCCACCGTAATAGAATCGGTGCTACCCCCAAATGTATAGGTATTGGCCATACCTTGAACGGCGAAGATCTCCTCGTTAGAAATAATAGTCGTATTCGTATTACGGTCTACAACCGAATACATTCCGTTGTTTTCCTTGATATACCATTGTCCCTTCGGTTGATAAATAGAAGGTTTGAAACCTGCCGCGGTTACCAACTTATCGGAAGCGGCACTCTTATCGTAAGCGACAGCGTATTGTCCGCCCTTATCGCCCTTGCTCGCGCTCTTCAAGAAGTATACGCCTGTACCTGTAGCGATCGTAGAAGGAGTTCCCTTCGTTACGGTAATAACAGGAGCGGCTCCTTGAGCAGGTTGAGTAGAGCCGGACTGCAAGTCAGATACGGTCAAGGCTTTCGTCTCAATTACGCTGGCATATACGACACGTACGTTCGGAACGGAGGTCATCGGACTTGCGTTCACGGTCGGAGCGGCAGCGGCATACATAGCCAAAGCATCGTTCTTCAAGTTGATCGTGAAATAGAATTTCTGGAAATCAGCGTTACCCAGTGTATGCAAGCCACTAGCGTCATAGGTGGAGTCAGCCGTAAATTAGCCCCATATACACCGGTAGCACCGGCGATCACATTCTTCAATGTATCGACACCTAAGTATTTTGCTTTACCATCACTAAATACTTGGTCACCTTGGATCTGCAAGGTCACATATTTAGCGTTCGCAATAGCGCCTGTAGCGGGAGCCGCCGTATTCTTCGCTATCAAGTTCTTACCCTCGAAGATATTTCCTTGATAATTTCCTCCAAACGTCAATTGAAAGACTTGGAAACCATCCCCTAGCTCACTTGCGCTCAAATACATAGCGTCGCTAGGAGCCTCTACGGTAAATTTCGTAGAAGAAGCAGAGGAACCTAAGCTCAAGTCTGTCCCAGCTACATCCAACGCCAAGATTTGATTGTTTCCGTAATAAGCCTGAATAGCGCTACCACCGGCAGCGTCAGAGAATGTCCACTGATTCACGCCCGATGTGATAACAGGCTTTGCCGTAGATGAAGCCGCAAACGACAAAACGGCCTGTGTCTTCTTGTTCTTGAATTGATACACAGGACCAGCAGGAGTCGTGCCCGCATTCGTGATTTGCCACAAGGCAGAATCAATAGCGGCTTTGGTAGCGTCTGACGCCAAAGTTTTAACAATTACCGAGTCGGCTTTCTCACCACTTAAAGACAAAACGGAAGAACCTGTCTTTAAATAATAATAGTTACCGGCTTTCCACTGAGCCTCCGGAACGGTCGTACTCGACTGAGCATTAGCCGAGAATACGCCCGCAACCATCAGGGCCGCAGCAATAAGAGTACATTTTTTGTCCATAATCAAATAGATTTTATTTATTAATCACAGTCTAAACAGGGGTTGTTTAGAAAAGGTTTTGAGGGGGTATGAGATTAACAATCGATTTAGCGTCTTATAACAAAAATCGTCCTATTCTCACGAACAGGACGACTATACTACTAAAAATGTAAACAGTGTATTTATATAGTAATATCATGAAACTATATATTTTGGAGAAAAACCGCTCCACCTTCACAGGCAAAACGGCTGGAAATCTAATCTACTCAATAAATATCTTCACAGGCTTACTCGAAATAAGCATGTTCTTTTACGACATGACCTCTGTCATCGAAATAAACCTTATATATCTTACCATTTCTGGAAAGTAATACTACTTTATACTTCACAAACGTGCTATTGTTTGACACCTCAACTGATTTCACCATACATCCCTCATAGGAAGTATTTACCGCATCACGCAATACTTGGGGCATATCAGTTACCTCGATCGGATAAAATTTATCCTGTGCCACTGTTTCCTTAGCGCTACCGGCCATCCCGGCTTGCGCTTCTACATCAGGGGCAATAAATAAGCCACATAAAGCGACAATAACCCCGTAAACAATCTTTTTCATACCTTAAAAACCTAAATACCTAAACCTTTTTTCTCTTACATCATAAATTCGCAGTATAGGGTGCAATCTCCGTGCCAAAACTCACCCTAAAAAACGACAAGAGAATAACAAGTTGTAAATCCGACAATTAACCAAAAGCGAAGAATCAATCATTCGGTTGCCAAAGTGTGGAACAAACCGTGGAATGTGGAAAATTTCCCCACGAGAGTGTGGAATCTCTACACACTACTATAAAAAACGAGGCCCACCCTTAATCTATATAAGGATGAGCCTTAAATCATTCTACTTAAATATAATCAAATAAAAATACTAAAGTAATAAAATAAAGTTCCGTAATATCATATACACTCTGTGTCTAATCTCTAATTTGCGATTCACAAAGATAAATCTTTTTGTTCAACCATCTATAAAATAACCGCTCATCTAACGAAACTCAAAGATTTTTGAACAAAGAGATTCCTTTTAAGGACAAGTCATAGATTATCACGAACTTCAATCCTTCGCTTGGTGTACGGTAAGTTGCGGGAATGGGAAACCGATACCTACCTCATTGAAGGTCGCATAGATATTCTTGTTAATATCGAAATACACGCCCCAATAGTCGGAACTGTTTACCCAAACACGTACCACCACGTTTACGCTGCTGTCCGCCAAGGCTGTCAAGGCGATAAACGGAGCGGCCGGCTCGGACAAGATGCGGGAATCCTTCGCTAATACAGACTCTATCACTTGCTTTACTTTCTCATAATCGCTGCCGTATTCCACGCCAAAGGTCCAGTCTACACGGCGAGTCGTCTGGTTACTGAAATTAGTCACAACGCCACTGCTCAAAGAGCCGTTCGGTATATAAATGACCTTATTATCAACCGTACCTAATACGGTATGGAACATCTGGACCTCTTTCACGGTACCGCCAACGCCCTGCGCCTCAATATAATCACCCACCTTATAAGGCTTGAAAAGAAGGATGATCAATCCACCGGCAAAGTTTGACAGGTTACCGCTCAATGCCATACCGACAGCGACACCGGCGGAAGCCAACAAGGCGGCAAACGACGTAGTTTGAACGCCTAACGCCCCTACGACTGAAATAATCAATAAAATGGTTAAACTGACATTCACCAAACTGCCGACAAAAGTCTTGACAGAAGGATCGATATCCCGTTTGCTCAATATCTTCCGAACCAGTTTATTAAGTAAGTTTATAACCAATCGTCCCACCAAGAAGACAATAAGGGCTTTAATAATCGTAAAACCCAATTGGGAGCCATGCTCAACCAAGGATCTGATAGCTTCCTCTAATTTAGAACTCGCTTCTACAGCTGCTAATAATACCATATCTCTTCTATTTTAATTAATCTATTAATTATATAACAATCTGATCTTCCAAAATATTATGAAATGTAGCAAAGGTATAAAGTTTTTTTAATCTGGTAAAACCATGAAATAATTACGTAGCTTTGCGATCAATCAAATAACACGTTAAATTCGACAGCATGAAAATCCTTGCGATACTCGCCGCCCTTTTCCTTTCAATAGGCTATGGCTACGCTCAGACATACGAGAAGTTTGTCGAGAAAAGTTTTGACTTCTTGGACAAGAACGACTTAGTCTCCGCCGAAGAGAGCCTACGAGCCGCCATGCGCCTCGAACCGGGAAACCCCAACAACTACGCCTTGCTCATGAATCTCGGGACGATACAGCGCAGGCAAGGGAAACTGGAAGATGCCCTTCTCTCCTATACCGCCGCCCTAAGCCGCCATCCGAATAATGAGGCCATACTGGAAAATCGTGCCGGCTTATATACGGAAATGGGTGAGATCGAAAAAGCGACGAACGATTACAATGCCCTGTTAATCTTGAACCCCCATCATCAAGAGGCGTTATATTGCAGGGCGATGCTTCATTTGCAACATAAGAACTATCTGTTGGCCGAGCAGGATTTCGATAAGATACTGGAAGTAAACGAGAAATCCGTGAAAGGACGTCTGGGACACGCGATTCTCGAGAAGCTACGGGGGAATTACGATGAGAGCGAACGCATCTTTAATTACTTGATCAACGAGATGCCCCGCGAATGGATCTTATACGAGGGCCGTGCCGATCTATACTTCATGATGGGCAAGAACGCCCGGGCTATGGCCGATATCAATCGCATTTTCGTGGAAAGTACCCCGACAGCCGCTTTATATGTATTGCGAGGCAAAGTAAAACTCGCCCAATATGAGAAGGCATCGGCCGCCTTAGACTTCAAGAAAGCTGAGGATATGGGATATGATAAAACGACTATCGACGAGTTGATGAAGATGGCTCGTTAAGGCTGTTTTTATACGTATAGTGGCATCGGCTCACGCGAGTAGTGGTATTGGCCTACGCCACTACTCGCGTGAGCCGATG
>OGZX01002688.1_pt1 | contig 13621 bp, 16 predicted proteins | sample 1576881 | NCBI WGS metagenome assembly OGZX01 (sample SAMEA3541542, study PRJEB24748) | human gut metagenome | biome: human gut; feature: human-associated habitat; material: faeces | place: China | collected 2012
GCTACTATACCTGCTGTTAAAGATTCAATAACTGCAAAACAAGATGAAATTAATGTTGCAACTGACTCTACATTGTATTATCGGTTAATCTTACAATATCGAGACAGCGTGCGTCACGATTTCAAAAGAACATTCAATAAAGATGCCTTTAAATTTGAGCATGATTATTATCGAGAAAAATTTAAACAACCTTGGATTGGCGATATTTTAAAAAATATATTATCAAAATAATTATGAAGTTGTATTTTATATCCTTATGTTTTGCGTTTGTAGCCTGTATTACGGCTAAAGCACAGTCAAAACTTATCTTTAAAGATAAGTTTATGTATGCCGACGCACAAGTGTTTAATGAATCAAAAAAACACTCAATACCTTCTATGATTGATACAGGCTGCTCATTATGTATAATTGATTCTACTTTTGCTGTTGATTCATGTGAAATAAAAATAGATAAGCTGCAAACTATTTCTGTTAATCAAACTAAAGATAAGATTTCAAGTACCTTTATAGACTCAATATTCTTTTGTGGAAAAACATATCACAAGGTGTATTGCTTTGTCGCAAACCTTACAGGGATTTATCAAAAATATGCGCCCAAATTCATCATCGGGGCTGATATCCTTAAATCAGGCGCTTGGAGATTTGATATGGAAAGAAATATTATCGAACCATATGATTCCAACAATAAAGCAAAAGGGATTATTTATAAATGGAAAAATCATTTAGACTATCCGGACGTGGCAATAGATTATATCATTTTAGATAGTAAAGTCAATGGAAAAAAAACACGATTTGCCTTTGATACAGGAAGCAAATACAATAAACTCCAACATGGTTTATATGTAGGAGAACCTGAACAAATTCAAAAGGAAACAGCTGACATAGGAAATAAATTATCTATTAAAACTGCTGAATTATGTAGAAATGTTACATTCAAGATAGGAAAGGACGAGTATACATTAGATTTTATAATAGGTGATCGCAATATTGGGCTCTTAAACATCGAATTCTTACAAGGTCATTCCTTTATACTTAATTATAAGAGGCAGATACTTGAATTGTTGTAAAAGAGAGCTTGAATTATAATTTCAACCTTATTTGTGTATCAATAAAGTATAAATCCATAAAGTAATTGTTGGGGACTGTATCGAGCACTTCATAATCTTCATTGCTTCTTCTGATAGCCCTATTTTCATTAACTTGCCTGTTTTCTGACGGATGTAATGTTCTTTCCTTCTATAATATTGGCTTTTGTTAGATTAGCTATATCTGTGAAGTTGATTCCACCACATAAATAACTGAACATGAATATGTCTTTATTCAGTTGAATATATTGTCGTTTACCAAGTTGAAGTTCAGTTTGCTTATCGAGGATTATCTTCTGAATATACTCTTTATTGGGGCAATTAGGCTTTGGCTTATTCCTCGTAAAGTCCCAATAGTGAGGCTTAATAGATATGCCTAAACTCTGATATTTACGCTTTCCACTTTTAGAAACTTGAAGCATTAATGGACTTTCACCATTAGATAATGTCTTTGACTTGTAGCAAACTATTGATACTGAGGCATTCATGCGATGTTTTTGGTTTACATCTTGGTTTACATGCACCCTCTGAAACCGCCTAAATTTGTAGTTTTGTGGACTATAAAAAAAGAGAAATCCTGATAGCTAATTATTTGACTATCAGGATTCTCTCTAAGAGCGGAAGACGGGGCTCAAACCCGCGACCCTCAGCTTGGAAGGCTAATGCTCTTCTGCGGCTGCCAAAGGCTTCGCCTTCGTCAGCTACCAACTGAGCTACATCCGTTTAGCTGCTCTTGATGAGAATCCTTGTTCTTCGTTCTTTTATGCTGGTTTAACTCTTGGTTTAACTTTGCTGTTATATGAGAAATGTTTAACAAATATATTATTATCACGTTATAGGTAGAACCTATGTTACAAAGATAGTTCTTGGAATTGATTGGAGCAATAGTTTCTATAAAAAAAGCAGCATAAGAGTTTCCTCCGATGCTGCTCCCTCATTATTGCATTTACAGACTATTGCTTAGTGAAACGATATTCCACTCCATCTTCTGCTGTCATATTGAGTATGTTTGACGACACTGAATAAGTCCATGTTTCAGGGTCTCCGTCTCCATAATCAATCACCACTTTATTGGAATTGGTTGTGTATTTGAATGAATCTTCATCCCATTGCCCAGTTCCATTGTTATTAAAGGTTAGGAGTTCTTTGAAGTCGAAACCAACTTCTCCACCTATCCATGTGCCAACAATAGGAGAGTTTGGTTCATCTTCATCATCGCTACAAGCTGTAAAATTTACAGCTAACATGACCATTAACAAGGTCATTCCTAAAAATCTTAAAGTTTTCATTTTTGATAAGTTTTAGATGTTGTGTATTCAATTCCATTATATGTATAAGTCCACTTGACCGTTGGAGAGTAAATGGCAGGTAAACCTGTCGCTCCCTCCAAATGGCTTTGCTGAGGATTTATCACTTGATTGTCGTAATGCTTTTCAAATATGGTTCTCTCTCCACTGAAGATTTCTATCTTAGTCAGTACGATTGGATATGCACTGTTGTTGGTGATTGTACAGTCAAGTACTCCCCAGAACTGTCCCATTGAATTACTGCCGTTAGCAACTACTTTTGTCTCAATATAAGCACTGATTTCCTGCTTCATCGCCACTGTGATAGTAGCAGATGCAGTAAAGTTACCTTCCTCTGTGGTTGCAGTGATTACGGCTTCTCCTATTAACTTGGCTGTTACCAATCCTTTCTGATTAACCGTAGCCACTTCCTCATTAGAACTGCTCCATATTATATTTGTATTGGTTGCATTGGTTGGTTCAATGGTAGCTATCAATTGGAATGTATCAATAATATCCAACTCCTTAGAAGTCTCATTCAATGTAATGCCTGTAATGTTATTGATGATTTTACCGTTATCTATATCAATCTTGAAAGTAAATTCATTCTTACTTCCATCGTAAGACGTTACCTCGCATTTATATTGCCAAACATTGGTACTATTATCTAATAATGTGTAATCAATCTTAGCATCAGAACCTATTTCAAAAGGCGGTTCAATGTATGTACTCCAAACTGTCTTAGAATCCTTATAGTTGTACTTGCTTATATGCCTGCCTTTACATTCTATTCCCTCTTCATAAGAGACAAGTAAGGCATCTATCTTTCCATTTTCAAATCGTGGAGATTCCTTAGCTTCATAGATGATTTCACCCTCATTGGAATAGCAACAATTACCAATAAAAACAGATTCAGCGTACCAATTATTAGCTACGACATTCTTCTGATAGTCAGACTGTAATCTTGTACGCTTTGACTGCTTATTGAAAGTAAATATGGTTTGGTTATAGCCATTCAATTTCAATGTAACAATATCTCCTGTACTTGTCTTTTTATAGAACGCTGGTACAATATAATTTAATTTGACTGTTTCATATTCTCCATATCCTTTGTAGATATTCAGTATGGTATCGGTCTTTTCTATATCAGTCCATTCACGTTTGACACCTTTGCTCTCTGTCTTCTCATATTCAGCAAACCATAGATGTTGATTCTTCAATCCTGTAAAGAGAATAGATGATTCTCCCTCTAAGTACCATTTGCAAGTTATATTGGAATAATCGCCAATATATTCAGCAAAGGCTTTATCCATTTTCTCAAAGATGCTGGGTTCTGTTGGAATTGATATGGGTTCTCTATCCAATTCATCATCCCCACAGGAACTAACTCCCATGCTTAATGCAACCAATAGAGAGGTTGCTAATAATCTAATATTCTTCATCATTATGTATGTTTAAGTTTTTAAAATTCATCATTATTAGTAGTTACAGTTCTATATGTTACTGTTAATTGACCTCCGAAGTGTACTCCCATTCCGTCTTGTGAATTATTGAGATTGACATTTAGGGTTATAGAGTTAGAATTTATATCCCTCCATATTGCATTACCTTCGGAAGAGACCGTTGGATTACCATATTTAGAACATAATGCATTCCCTAAACCGTTGAATGCCTGCGTAAATCTATTCATAATTTGATTCTGCTTGGATTTGGCTTCATTCAGAAAGGTAGCTCTGTCTTTAAAAGGATTATCCATTACAGATGCATTATCAAATAATGTAAATGTAGCATCAACAAGCTTTTCATTCTTATAGGTGATAACTAACTTGTTGAATTGGGTATCAATGAATGTAACGTTTTCCAGATGAATGCAAGGATGCTTCCATTCTACATTAGGGTATCTTTGCTTTAGTTTGTCTATGGCTACATAAGGCTTATCTTCCAATCTGATTCCTAAGAACCCTGTAATTTCACTTTGAGCATTGATATAAGTACTTATAAACAGTATTGATAAGAACAGTAATAATCTGTGCTTCATAATTAAAATGTTATGCCCACCTGTTCCCTCTGGAAGAGCTGTTATTATAAATAAAAAAGGTGTGGGAACTATATATGTTTTACCCTACTAACTGGCTTCTCGCATTGCCTTTGGAGTGGATAAAACAATAGCCCCACACCAGTTTGAGATATAGAAACCTTATAAAAGGTAGGTATATAACAAATGATGTGGGTGCTATTGCTACCATCTTCACTCCATTTCAAATTTTGCGAGAATTTGTCAGTAGAAGATAATTTCAATAACACCTTTCGTTAACTATGTCCTTCCAACTCCCTATCTCATTAGTTCATTGGAATTGGTGCAAAGATAATGAAAGGTTTTAAATCATTAAGCATGGAGTGTGGATTAATAGTAAATTCTATGCCCTCAAACATAGTCTGCATGAGATATTTAGTTAGAGTTGCATCTAAACTCTCTAAATCCATGTGGGTATCAAATTCACTTCTCCCCATATAAGGACTAAATTCTGAATATTCTTACCCACCTTGAATTACAGTCTTAAAGTCTGCATATCGTTGGATATTCAAGAAATGCTATTTCCAACATGGCTTATAAGAGCTGAGATAGTTCTAAACTCTATAAACTTATGGAATTGACTTACTTCTATAAGGCTGAAATGCCAAACTACCAAGATTGGACTTTAGATGTATCTAAGCTCAATATTCTATGGATTTGGGACAGAACCATTCAGACCACTATAAAGATGAATCTTAATAATCCTGTCCCAATCAATTAGAAACTCAAACAGTCATAAGTCTGTAAGATTTCTTCCTGTCTTAACCCCAAGTATCTTTTAGTAATGGCAACAGAACTATGGTTGAACAGTTCCATAAGCTTTACTAATGCCAACTCTGCATTATCACTGTTCATATTATAGACCTGCCTACCAAAAGTCTTTCTAAGTGAATGGCAGCTAAAGTTCTTAATCTTTAATCTGTACTTCTTCTTCACCTCTTTAAGAATGATATTGATTCTCTGTACTGTGAAGATAGTGCCTTTCTGACTTATAAGAATTGGCGCATTGATTCCAACAGGATTTATATGCTCGTAGCACTCTTTAATATGCTGCTGTAATTGTGGGTTCAATCTGATAGTCCTTACTTTGCCTGTCTTCTTCTCAATTACTGTAAACTCGTCAGCATCTAATATCTGCTTCCACCTTAGAGATAGAATATCAGATATTCTTAATCCTGTGAAGCATCCCAAACTAATAAGGAGTGAGATTTTATAATTCTCGTCTTTGGCTAACTTCCTTATAAGGTTCATTGCATCAGACCAAACAAGATAGTCTGCGGTTGTGCTTGAATATTTAAGTGACATAATATTCTGTTTTATAATGAAACGAATAGAAATGAATATTAATTCTGAGTTGGATTTACTAACTCATTGATTACTAAAGGAACATTCACTAATAGTAAAAGTGAACATAATAAGGACACCCAACATGAAAATTGAGTGTCCTTTATCTTATTATAATTCTCCCTCGTCAGCGAAGCTGTAATATCCTGTTTCTGTAAGTATGAGGTGGTCTAAGACTATTATTCTCATAAGTCTTGCAGCATCCTTGACCTGTTTAGTAATTTCCATATCCTGCCTGCTTGGTTTCATGTTACCGCTTGGGTGATTATGTGCAAGAATGATAGCTACTGAATTAGTAAGCAATGCAGCTTGTAGAATCACTCTGACATCAGCACAAGTTTCTGTAATTCCACCCTCTGAAATAAGAGTGTAACCTAAGACTTGCTTGGCTTGGTTTAAGAACAAGACTTTGAAATATTCCTTGTAACAGATAGTTCCCTCCTTATAGGTAGGAAGCAAGTATTTATAAGCGTCCTCTGAACTGACTACCTTATATATATTCTTGAATTTGGGTTTGTAGGACAATTCCACTTCACCCACAGTATAATCTATATTCATATTGTTGCTAATTGTTAGAGTGTATAAACAGAAAAAGGACACCTAACTTAATAGATGCCCTTTCAATTAATAGTATGTATGAGTTGGTTTACTTCTTAGAGTAATGGTGCTTCATGGAGAATATATGCACTTCTATCTTATCATCGTTTACAGAGTAAACAAGACGATGTTCTGCGGTGATTCTCCTTGACCATTTACCAGTCAATTCATATTTTAGTGGTTCTGGCTTCCCAATTCCAGTATAAGGATGTTCTGCAATATCGTTCAGTAAAGCTGTAATCTTATTCAGAATTATCTTATTGCCACTCTGTGAGAAGAATAGATATTCCTTCCGTGCTTGGTCAGATAATATTATTCTGTACATGATGCTCGCTTTAAAAAGTCTTCTATGCTTTCTCCTTCTTTCTGTGCTATATAATTGCCATTCTTTATATCTTCCTCACCTTGACGTATAGCTTCCATTGTTGCAGGTGAGGACATTATATATTCAGTCTCTTTCAATGAATTGTATTCATCAAGGGAAATCATCACTACTCCTTTACCATTACCACGATTGACGATTACAGTATCGTAATCATCAATTACTGAATCAATATAACCTTTAAGATTTGCTCTTAAATCTGTGTAATTGGCTGTTCTCATAAATCCTCCTTTTTATAATGCAAATATATGTACTTATTTGCGTACTTACAAATATAATTAGTTAATTATTAAGTATGAAGAAAGGACACCAACTTAATGATGTCCTTTCCTCTTTCAATCAACAATCCACTCAGCCTAAGAACCAAGCGTATTCACTATCTCCTAATTTGGCACGTTGAATGCCTTGTACAAACTCTGTACAGTTAAGATTCCTCTCCAAGAAGTTATCAATGTAACTTGACTTTACAGAACCATTGAGCAGGTTTAAGAGCTGCCAACCAGTAATGCTGTCCCCTGTACTCTTAAAGTTCGTATCAGAAACGAATGCTCTGCAAGCTGCATTAATCTGACTATCTCCTAATAATAGACGAGGTAAGCGTTTCTGTTGGTTGGGTGTAAGAGCTTGATATAATCTCATCCTGCCTATTATCTGACAAAACTCGCTTGTGGAGATTGACATCTGCCCAAGTGTTCTTAACAGGTGCAGGTCTTTGGATGGGTTGTAAGCATGGAATAGATTCAATGCTGCTGCATATAGTTCTTGTACGCTTAGGACTTCTATCTTATCCTGCAAACCGTCAGTAGTGAGCATTAAATTTGAGCACACACGATTACGAAATCCTATGAAGATTTTAAATCTCTCCACAGATTTCTTACTGTACAGGTTAATCTCGTTATATGCTCTCACTCCACCAATGGATAATGCTAAACGATTACCGTATTCATCGTGTACAATGGATGGAATTTCAAAGCAGAAGCACATTCTCTGATAGAACAAAGTTTTCTCTTCATCAGTCAGTTCAGAAGCCTTCTTACCTAATGCACTTGGTATTCTACCATTGATAGGGTGTGAGATTCTAATCTCTGGCATATCAAACTGCTCTCCATGAAAGTAATCTTTAGCTGCATCCACTACTGCACCTATAAAGGATTGGTGGCTAATGGTTTCTTCCATTGATGCAAAACTTGGAATGATGCAGTCTTGTTGTAGGTGCTGTAAGGTTACTTCCTGTGTATTTGCTTCAATGAAATGATTTACTCTTTTGGGTGCTGCAACTTCTTCTACAATGATTGCTTCTTCTGCAAACTCACCCATGTTTAATGATTCTCTACGCTGTGCCATAGCAGGCATAATTACTAAATCTCTCATAATGAAATTGAATTAAATGGTTATTGATTGAATGGATTTAATAGGAACAAACCTAAAATACAAGTGAATTTCTTCACCTGTATCTTAGGCTGTCCTATGTCTTTCCCTAAAGATTCTTTCAAAGGAAATGAGGAGCATTAGTAAATTAATGGTTGGCTATGGGAATAGTGCATCGTGCTTGTTCTTAGATTAATAAGAATGCTTATTCCTGTCAGCCGTTGGACTACATTTCTAAAGCATTCTTTTTTATTTAGAGCCATGAGGGGGGATAATAATGTAGTGTACCTCCTCGCTCGTTACACTATAAACTTATGCTATTACTCTTTGAGATAAGTTTATGATTCACCTAAAGCTTCTTGGATGGATTTGATGGTTCGCAATCGCTTTAATTCTTTCACTCCAAGTTGGCGGTAAGCTCTTCCTAAAATAGGGTATTCATGTTCTATATCAATGGTTTGCAAGTCGAATGTCATTGGATTTGCTTTGATTTCACAATATCGTTTATGTAATTCTCTGAATGTTGGCTTTACAATTAACTCCTTGACAAACTTCTCTGGAGCGATATGCCATTTACCTTTAGTTGTTACTATTCCAGATTGGGCATAGGTTTTTCTTAATGATTTGTCTGATTGGTAAACCACAGTAGCAATATAGTAGCTGTAAAGCTGCAACTTGGCTACCATATCATTGACTGTAAACTTGTTCTCTTGATAGGATAGGTAAGATTCAACTCCAACTTTCTTAATCTCATTAACCTGTTGCTTGATTGCCTCTTTTGACAGCTTGGTATTATTAAGCATATCAACCCTTTCTTGCGCTGCCTTTACTTCCTTATCCACAATCTGCTCCATTTCTTCAAATGTTGTGTAATGGTCAGTAGCTTTAGTGTTGAAGATATGGACTACTTTATTTCTAAATGGATTGGACTTTGTTCTGATTCTTCCTACAATCTGAGGTATATCCATATCAATGCTGACCAATGTGTGCCTGTTCTGAACATTGCTGACCACAAAGCATAATCCTGTTTCAGAATGGAAGTCCACACCCTCAAATGATTTGGAAGTGATGAAGTTGAATTTCTTGGGAGCGTCAGCAGAACTTGATATAGTATATCCTTCCAAAGTTCTTCTGTTTTTAGGATTGTCAGCACATATAATTCTATAATCATCCTCTGTTAGTTGCGTCTGTTTAAGTATGGCTTTAATCTCTGTAACGCTGTTAATGAAGAAGTATGCTTCCTTGCTCTCTATGCCGTTCACATTCAGACAACCTTTAGCTTGGTAGGTCTTGATAAACTTGGCTGCTACCATATAAGGCTTGTCTGTATGGTAAGGATAAACAGTAATATCATCTGTTGTATTCCAATCAGCCATGTATTCTGGAATGTCATTGAAGATTGCTGGCTTCAAATTGTTTGGAATAGGGGTAGCTGACAAGAAGCAATAGGATTTGAACTCTTTAAAGTGAGCCAACACCCCATTGATAGCCTTATCTCTGAATGAGTATTGTTTAAGGAAGTTGTGGTATTCGTCAATCATCAGTTTAAAGTCTTTAGGGTTGATAAACTCCATCAGCTTGTCTATCTTGTCATAAGTGCAGATAATCTTCTTCACTCCAACAGAAGATAAGTAATCCTTTAATTTTTTCTTTAGCTCTAAGGTGAAATTTCCATATAAGCCAAACAGGTTATTAACAACAGGACTTAACCCTGCTCTGCGTTCATGCTTCTTCCAGAACTTCACATTTCCATCTGTATCTTTAGTTGGATAGCATTTGTTCTCAATCAATTCAGTAGTTGGAACAGCGATAATGTAATTCTCGCTATTGGTAAGTGCTATGGTGGTAGCACCGCAACCTGTCTTGACCTTATTAAAGATGCAGTTCGTAGGGAAGTCCTCCATGATAAGGAACCCGTCTTTCTCTTGAATATCTAACTTGGTAATCATATATTGTTGTCTTTTTAAAATCTGTTAGCTGTAACCCCAATTATAGAATCTTAGATATGCCTAAAGTCTCTAAAAGAGGTAAATTGAGGTAGTTCTATAGGGCTGAAATGCCCAACCCAGGAATTTTGAGTAGAGCAGCCCACCTGTCACATGGGCTGTCAAACAGGTTACTCCTTTACTCGTTCTGTCAATTTAATCAGAGCTTCCTTGTAGGACTTGGCTTCCATGCTCTGACCAGATGTAGGAGTGAAGTATTTCTCCCAAGTATCCTTATTAATAAGGTCAATAGCCTTTATTACCTTATTTATGTTACCACAATCTACATAGAACGCTTTTATTCCTGCGCCAAAACGACCTGTTAATCTGTCTGAGGTCAAGAATTGATTGGTCTTTAAAGATTTCAAAACCTTATCCCCTCTGTTTTGGGTATCTTTATTGATTTGAACCTTACCATAGTCAGAGAGTTTCTTGTAACCTTGTTGCAGGGATTTAATCTGTGAAGCAGTAAGAGTAGCTGTACCAAGAGTATAGATATTGAACAGGAATGCAGGAACTATTTTAGAATATTCTTCCTCTTTTCTTATATTGAGGATGTAATCTGCATAAGTATTGCCTGTAGTGATGCTTGAAGCATAGAAGTCATCATTCGACCACTTTCTGCCATTATTTCGCATAGAGATATAAGTCAATATATCCATATCCTCACGAGGAAGTTTTACTTCTTTGTAAGTGGCTTCTTCATCTTTAAGGTCACTAAACATCATTGCTATAGTTCTGTGCTGACCATCTTCACAGACACCATCATAGTTATCATAATCTTCTGCAGACACAAGATGCAATTCGATCTCAAAGTTACTGATGGTTGGTTCACCTTCTCCTTTCTTACGAACTATGGTAGGCTTATAAAGTGCTCTGCCATCCAATTTATCTTTGACTTCCTGCATGGGGAAGTATTCAATGGACATGGTTTCGATAAAGCCGTATGCCTTAATCTTGTTATAAGACTCTACAACATTAGCCTTGTCAATTTCTGTGCGGTTGCCTTCAATGAACAATAAATTTAAGTTCTTCATGTCTTTGGGGCTTCCAGTGATTAGTCTGCGGCAACGTGCCTGCCAGCTTTCTGAAAGCGGTGCAAAGATATGTCTCTTAAATAGGGTATGTAAGAGTAAGTTTTATATCCCTGTTTTTACGCTACTGAATATCATTAGGTTAGCATCTGATGAAGTGTAATATTAAAGTCTTTGAAGTCTCTCATCAACTTGTCAAATGTAGCGTTGTTATCTTTGGTACAAACGTATGCAGGGTCTCCCATTAGTAATTTGCAGAGATATAGGGTGCATAAGGCTAAGTCTCTTTCTGCCTGTACAAAGCTGACTCCCTCAGACTTATCAGTTTTGATGGGAAGATAGTCTAACAATGTTTTGACCAAAGAATATTGGATGGTACGTTCTCTCACTCTCTTATTCTCTCTTTCAATGAGACCATGAGAGACAAGGTCATGGGAAGAATAGAACTCCAATAAAGATTGAATGAACAATGAATTGTTAAACTCAAAGGATTTACTGCCTACCTTAATATTCATAGTTAATTTGGTATTGGGTTGCTCCTTCAATAAAGAGAGAATGTTATCGACCTTTGCCCCACTTGTGGTTATCTGATTTTCGCTCCACACCTTAATAATATGATATAAGAATGCGATAAACTCAAATGTAGGTTGAGCTTTTAGCCCCAACTTTTTTATTGCATCCTGTATGTACGTGAATTTATAAAATCCATCTTCTGTAAAGGGTAGTTCTTTTAGATAGATTTCTCTGCTACGATAGTATGCAAATGGTGCTTGGAGTGGTTGATAATCGAAACCATTGAAGCATGGGAAGTTTCTGCAATAGATTCTTATATATTCTATGCTCTCCAAAATAGACGCTAAATCTTCTTGCTGATATTCCTTCTTGAAATCAGTTTCTAAACTCTCCTCCATATCAGCTAACATGGCTTCATTAATCTTGGGGAGCATATCTTGTGGCTCTTCATAAGGAGTGTTTACATATTCAATGAACAGGTTATCTTCCATGATGCTTCTTGCTCTAATTCAATGCAAAGTTAAAAAAATAACCCTATCTGCATGGTGACAGATAGGGTTATTTAAGATTATAGCAAGTTCTTCATCGCTTCATCTATTTGCTCATTATCGAAGCTATCTAAATATATTTGAGTGGTTGCTAAGTCTGAGTGTCCTAACGCTTCACTTATCAATGCAATGTTTACACCAGACTTCTTTAAGACGCTTGCGAATGAGTGGCGGGCAACATAAGTTGTGAGATTGGCTTCAACACCCAAATCTGCTGCAAGTAGTTTTAGGTTCTTATTGACCTTCCCCAATATCTTATGTATTCTGTTTTGCTTTTGCAATGGTGTCTTATGTAACTGAGCATTGAGAATGGGGAACAGGTAGCCTTTACTCTCTACTGCATATCGTCCAATAATTTGCATAGCTTCTTCTGACAGTCCCAACTTGATGAGTTTTCCTGTCTTCTGACGAATGTAGTGCAGCCGTTTCCCTTCTATGATATTATCCTTAGTCAGATTGGCTATATCAGTGAAATTGATGCCACCACACAGATAGCTAAATATGAATATATCCTTACTAAGTTGAACATATTGCTGCTTACCAATGAGACGGACATCAGTTGAGAATTTCAGTACGTCAGCTTTAGCGATAGCCCGCTTCTCTGTACTTACATCAAACTTACTTATCCTGTAATCATTGAATGGATAATCAGACTTACGTGCACATTTACTTTCAATGGCTTTATTGTATGCACTGCGTAGGGTGCGGAACATCAAACTCATGGTGGTTTCTTTGTTGCCTTTGGAACGTAGCCACTTCTCGTACTTGTTGAGCCATGCAACATCTATTGCACTAAATGGAATCTCTAAATTACCATTGGTAAAGACATTGATAGAGTTGTAGGAGCTTTTATAAATAAGCCTGTTCCCACATTTCTCATTAGCCATGTACTGCTCAATCAATTCTTGATAAAACTGTTTGACTGTTTTAAGTTCAAACTTCCTATGCTCGTCATGGAGCAGGGTAGTAGTGGTGTACTCCTTCTGTTCAGTATTCAACTCCAGCATCCGCTGTTGAAGTTCAGCCTGCTTGTCAAGGATGAGTTTTAAAATGTATTCCTTATTGGGGCAGGTGGGCTTAGGTCTCTCTCTTACGAAGTCCCACTGATTAGCCTTAATGGAAACTCCTAAACTTTGGTACTTCTTCTTCCCATCTTTACAGATGCGTAACATTAATGGGTGCTCGCCATTTGATAGAGTTTTAGACTTGTAGCACACCACTGTAATTGTAGCATTCATGCTGTTCTTGGTTTAACTCTCAGTTTAACTCACACGGTTAAACCAGCGTTATCAAACCATCTATAAAGAAGAAATCCTAAGAGTCAATTGCTTGACTTTTAGGATTCTCTTGAGAGCGGAAGACGGGGCTCAAACCCGCGACCCTCAGCTTGGAAGGCTAATGCTCT
>OGZX01002697.1_pt1 | contig 13575 bp, 11 predicted proteins | sample 1576881 | NCBI WGS metagenome assembly OGZX01 (sample SAMEA3541542, study PRJEB24748) | human gut metagenome | biome: human gut; feature: human-associated habitat; material: faeces | place: China | collected 2012
TGCTCAATGTGTGAAATCTTCATAACTATATTTATTAATGTTGGTATAATGTCTTAATCAAAGGCATAAAACAGCACAAAGAAAGAGATTTCTTCCTTAATAGAGAAATTTTTCGTCAATTAATTATTGGATATTTGAAGTTTAGAAAGGTTTTTTTAGACTTCTGTTCAGAAGTCGAGCAACAGGCGGACGTTAATCTGACGAGATGTCAGGTAATTGGGTACTGCAAACTGATTATTTCGGGTGTCTGTCACCCAATAATAGGAGTTGACGTTGCTGATATTTAGCAAATTGAAAATATCCATCCCCAACCAAAGGCTGCGGATGCCGCGCTGATTTTCGCGTTCACTACGGTCGATAATACAGCGGGACATACCTATATCCACACGTCGGTAAGGGGATGTACGGAACACGGCAGCCTCGCGTCCGCTATGTGGAGGGCCGAAGGGAAGACCTCCGGCAAGTGTACCTTTCAGGTTCATTTTCCACTTGCGGCTGCCCGGAAAATAGTCCGTAAAATAGAGTGAAAGACGGTAGCGCTGGTCGGTGGGGCGGGGGAGCCATTGTCCGTTTATTTTCTCTTCGGTCTTCATCAGAGAGAAGGTCAGCCAGGAGTCTGTTCCGGGAACGAATTCACCGAACAGTTTCATGTCGATGCCGGTGGCGTAACCTTTGGAAAGATTACGGCCGTAATAGCTGATACGCACGTTATCTATATTATAGGGAATGAGATTGCTCAATGCTTTATAATATACTTCCATTGAGAAACGGAACGGGCGGTTCATGGCACGGAAGTTATAGTCTCCGCCTGCCACAAAGTGCAGGGAGCGTTGCGAGCGGATATCGCGGTTCAGCGACACGGTGGTTGTTGCGCCTACTTGTGTGGTGTCGCGGAACTCTTTATAGAATGGCGCCTGATAATAAACACCTGCCGCTACTCTCAGGGTGAAGTTCTCGTTGAATGGCGGGATGAGTGCCAGGGAGGCGCGGGGGCTGAAAATGAACTCCTTGTTCCAGTCCCAGTAACTGCCGCGTACACCGGCCGTCAGGGTGAAAAGCCCGGCGGTGGAACGGAAACGGTAAGTGTCCTGCAGATAGAAACTGTACCTTTTACTGTCCGTCTCGTTGCGGGAACGGAGGGTGTAGAAAAGTTCGGGTCCTTCGGGTGTCTGGGGGATGGAATATCCGGCGGAGTCACGCATTTCCCATTCGCGCATCCGGTCTTTGATACGTTCACGCTTGAATTCTGCGCCCCATTGCAGGGAGTGACTTTTCAGCCGATGGCGTCCGGTGAGTGAGTAACTTTGTACCTCTGCGGTGAGGTAGTTGCGGGCATGCTCCATATAAGTGCCCACACCGATGGTTTCGGAAGTTTCATCTTCGCCGGTACTTCCGTCTGTCTGGGTTCCTCCATCCAGGGCGTTCAACCAATATTGTCCGGTGATGTCGTACGTTTCCTGTTCTTTGGTGTGGAAAGCGGAGGCTTGCAGGGTGATACTGTTCTGCTCATTCAGACGATAGGTGGCATAAGCGGTGCCGAACAGGGTTCGGAATAAGTCTTTTTCCTGTCCTTCAAAAAACACCTTGAATTCCCGTACATTACTTAGTGTTCCGAAGCGGGTATAGCGGTCTTCGGGCTGAAAGTTATAGCGGTTCTCCGAGATATTGCCGATGATGCCTGCTTCCCAACGCTTGGAGGGTGTCCAGTTCAGATAGGTCTGATAGTCGATGTAGCGCGGATCATATTCTCCTTTCGTGTCCAGCGTTCCGAGCAGATATTGATTGGTTTTGTAACGGATGCCATTCGTCCATGTCAGCTTTTTGCCGGCAATGCCTACATAGGCTGAGGCTCCCAGCAGGCTGACGGAAGCGCTGCCTTCCAGGCGTTCGGGCTTCTTGTAGGTGATGTCCAGTACGGATGACATTTTATCGCCATATTTTGCCTCATATCCTCCGGTGGAGAAACCGACGGACTGCACCATGTCGGGGTTGATAAAGCTCAATCCTTCTTGTTGTCCGGAACGGATGAGCAGCGGACGGTATATTTCGATACCATTCACATATACCATGTTTTCATCGAAACTGCCGCCGCGCACGTTATATTGCGAACTGAGTTCGTTGTTACTGCTTACCCCGGCTTGGGTGGCAATCACGGATTCTATGCTTCCACCCGAGGCATCCGGTGCCAGGCGGTTCTGTTTGGTTTCTATCTGCTGGATGGTTCCTGTTTGCCGCCGCCGTTCCGTTACGCTTACTTCGCCCAGTTCGAAGTTCATTGGGGGCAGGGTGATGTTCAGGCTGATATTTCCTTTTGGACTTACCAATTTCCGTTTCCGGGTCTGGTAGCCCAGCATAGAGAAGATGACCGTTACGCTGTCCCGGCTTTCAAACTTCAGTGAATACCGTCCTTTCAGGTTGCTGACTGTGCCAATAGCCGTTCCCTCCAATCGTATTGTCGCCAATTCAATCGGGTTTCCGTTGTCGTCTGTAATTGTTCCGCCTATCTTTACGCTGGTTTGGGCAAAGGCAGGTACGGAGGACGCCAGTAAGATAGCTGTCAGTAACCAAAAATGCTTCATAACTTATTCTATTAACGGAGAAATTTTCCGAAACGTATGTCTGAGGATAAAAAAGAGCTTTTAATGATGAGTCTTTATTTTTTGCTGATTGATGGGTATCGTATGTCTTACCGTATCCGAAAAACAGAACAAAACAGTCTTCTCCATACCCGGTCCATATCTGCTCCTTACCTTCCTCATACCTGCTCCACTGTTTTTATCACCGTATAGGAGCGAAGAAATTGTGGACTTGATGGGGAGCGGAAGAGTTCCTGACCAAAATGTATTGTTCCTGTTTGCACATACAACAAAAAATGTCTGAATATGCTTCGGCAATGAAACAATTTGTACCTTTGCAGTCGGATGCAATATTGAAACTATGGGAATTGTAATAGGAATAGACGTTGGCGGAAGCACTACAAAGATTGTAGGAATAAACGGAGAACAGATACAGTCGCCGATGTTTATCACTGCGACTGATCCGGTGACTTCTTTGTTCGGAGCTTTCGGTAAGTATATTTATGATAACGGTATTCAGCTTTCGGATATAGAGCAGGTGATGCTGACGGGAGTGGGCAGTGCATTTGTTGACAGTCCGTTGTACGGTTTGCCTACTGATAAAGTCGATGAGTTTATTGCGAACGGATTGGGGGCACGTCATGCCACGGATATTGACCTGCTGATTGTTGTCAGCATGGGCACGGGTACTTCTTTCGTGAGAATCAATGGGGAGAAGATAGAACACATCGGCGGAATGGCAATAGGTGGAGGCACGTTGCAGGGACTTTCCCGCTTGCTGTTGAAGACGCATGATTTCAGACAGATTGCGGCGATTGCCGAGAAGGGTGATGTTACCCGTGTGAATTTGCAGATCGGGGATATTTGTAATCGCCCTTTGCCCGACCTTCCGGTGCATGCCACCGCTTCTTTGTTTGGAAAAGCGGATAGTAATGCTTCGCAAGAGGACATTGCGAAAGGAATTATTTATATGGTGCTGCAAACAATAGGTGGTGCGGCGGTGCTGTCTGCTTTCAATAGCCCTATTAAAGATTTTGTATTGATTGGTAACCTGACCAAATTCCCGCAATGCCATGAAGTCTTTCCGAATATGGAAAAGATATACGGGGTTCGTTTCCATATTCCACAGTACGCGGAGTATAGGACGGCGATAGGGGCGGCGCTGGCGTATATCAGGAAGAATGCTTGATTACGAAAATAATAATCTTGTCACTGATTTCCGTGACAAATATTCTTCACTTGGGAGGAAATCAAACTTGAAGTGTTTTTTATTTTTAGAAAGTTCTTTCTGATAAAGAAAATTATTCTACATTTGCAGATGAAGTCAGGTCTGTTATAGCGATAAACGGCAAATGTGACTTTGTATTTTAAGAAAAAACGCAAGAAGCGAAAAGTTATTATCCCCCTCTTCAGAATCTGGAAAATTCGTATACCACGGGGTAATAGCAACAGTTTCTTCATGTCTATGTTCTATAATATAGGCGTGAGGGCTGTTGTCTATCTGTGGTAAAGGCATTTTCCAGAGCCTTGAAGAGATGATAGACAATAACAGTCCTCACGCTTTCTTTATATAATAATCCCGTTGATAGAGGATAGACGGAAGAAATAAAGAAAAACACGTATGACAAACAGTACTATTGCACGTTTGTTGCTGGTGGGATTACTACTACTATTCCTGCTTGTGAGGTGCTTTCTTTTGGAGAGACGGATACTTATAAACTTATTCCTACATTTGAAACGGTCGACAAGGGGGAAAATGTATATGCCTTGAATACTTCAGAATATAATGGCATCCCTATAGGTGGTGCATTTGTGAAGAACTATCGTGTTGTAGAACCCTTCGAAACTTATGTTGCCAGCAAAGAACCTGCCGCCCGCGCTCCTTTGATGTATAGCATCGGCGGCGAAGGTGGTGAAATTACCGGTTTGGAAGAAATCATGAAGAAAGAAGAAGAATCCCTGAAAGTCTACACTGTCGGCAATGTGCTTTACATAGACAGTGACCGCGACCGGAGTATTTCTATTTATGACGTAACAGGACGTACTGTTCAAGTGGTGGAGATACATGAAGGGAACAATACGATTACTGGTTTGTCAAGCGGGTTCTATTTTTTGGAAGGAAAGAAGGTGGCTATAAAATGATATTTACTTTCAGGAGGAAAAGAAATAGGTTATCTGATTAAGTGATGTGGAAGGAGGGGATTATCCCTCCTTTCCTGTTATTGTATGCATTGGAAATGCTACCCTTATTGTGTCTCTTTCAGCAACCACTTCCATATCGGAATAACTTCTATTTCTATATCACTGTTGGTTTGCAATATACCTTCTTCATCAAAAGTAATAATGAGGAGTCGTTTACAAGGTAATACTTTGAATAGTTTTATTAATGCATCAGTTTCACGTTCTTTAGTTTCCGGGTCTTTTATGCTGTATGATACTTGTATAGCCCATTGCTCTTCGGGAATATAGAAATCTACTTCTACTCCTTTATTATAGAAGAATACGGAGTCTTCTCTTCCGAATTGACGAATCAGACTGATTGCTACTAAGTTTTCGAGTAATGAAGTGTTTCCGTCTATCAGGAATAAATTGAGTATTCCATTATCGGTGAAATAATATTTGCTGTTACTCTCTTTCTCTGCCAGTTTGGCTGCAATATTGTTGATGCGCTGAAGTAGCCAAGCTGATTCTGCGTATTCAACATATTTTATGGCAGAAGTTGTACTGAGCTTGCTACCGGTAGTGGATACTATATTAGCTATACGGTTGAAAGATACCGATTGTTTTACACTTTCAGCCAGCTTTTTTATCATTATCTTCAGGCCGAAAGTGTTTGATATTCCATTTCTGGCTGCAATATCTCCTAAATATATTTTTTGGTATACACTGGTGAGGTAATTCCTTTTTGCTGCAAGAAGTGCGCCTTCGGGGAAACCGCCATTATGAAAATAGTCAATAAACCGGTTCATCACGGCAGCTCTGGATTCTGTACTCAATAGAGATAGTTCGTCATATACCGTGTGGTGGACTTCCAGAAATTCCCGGAAACTGTATGGATAAACATTGATTGTGATGTATCTGCCTCCCAATGTTGTCTGTATGTCACTGCTAAGCATTTTGGCATTGCTTCCGGTGATGTATACCTTATATTTTTCATCCGCCAAGCGACGGGCGAATTTTTCCCAACCTTCTATATTTTGTATTTCGTCGAGGAAGAGAATCGGCCTTTTACCATACATTTCAAGATGCGCTTCAATAATAAGATTGAGTTCGGGTACTCGTAATCCATCTAAACGCTCGTCTTCAAAATTGATATACAACATATTGTCCCATCCAATGCCTTCGGTAAGTAACTGCTGGATGCGTTGGTAAATTAAGAACGATTTTCCGGCGCGTCTTATGCCTACGAGGACATAATTCCCAAAGTCATCAAAATGGAAGTCTCTTTTGAAGACTTCATACCGCTGGACCTCTTTCTGATTGTCCAGCATGACTGATTTTAAGATTTGCTTATCCATATTGTTTAATCTATTGGATAGGAATAGCTCTTTTTTATCCAATACTTTGGATGAAAAAGATTGCTTTTTATCCAATCGTTTGGACAAAGATACCTGAAATCTCCGTAGAAAACTAATAGAACGAGTTAAAATTTATGCTTTCTTTCAAGAAAAGTGCTTGAATACTTGACTTCGGCTTTTCAATGTCGTATATTTGTATTCGTAATCTTAAACTCAGATTCAACTTTAAATTAGCATAAGAGGAGGGGCATTGCTTCTCCTCTATTTGTATCCTCCCTTTTCATATCATTTGAAATGCCACATCTTAGCTTCCCGAATGCCACAACTCAATAAGTAAAATGCCATAGCTCAGCAGGTGAAACATGTGGCATTTGGGGGATTGACGTGTGGCATTTACTTCATTAACGTGTGGGATTTAGACCGTTTGTTTGTGGTAAACGCACCATCTGTTTGGGTGAAACGCATCATCTGTTTAAAGTAAACAGACCATCTGTTTCAGAAACATACCAGTGATGCGATTGACTATCGCAAACCGCCGGAAGGAGTTAATAATATGTAAATCTGCTCTTGACAAGAATCCGTTTTTTTATTCACAAAGTTCTCTCTTCTCAATATATACAGAACGTTTTTGCCTTATTTTCGTTCTCTATACAAAACACTCGGCCTAAGTTCCCACTACTTTTATACGAGCCGGATGTAAAAATACCGAGAAATAACAGATGGAACTTTTTGCTCTTCAAGAAAATACTACTATCTTTGCGCCCGAATTTATGAGCTAATATAATGTCTCACTCAATTAATTATTAAACAACTTATTTTATTTAATGGAAAACTTAAAAAATGTAGCGCCTGTTGAAGACTTCAACTGGGATGCTTATGAAAATGGCGAAACCTTCGGTGGTGCCAGCCACGAAGAGTTGGAAAAGGCTTACGACAGTACGCTTAACAAAGTTAACGACCGTGAGGTAGTTGACGGAACTGTAATCGCGATGAACAAACGTGAAGTTGTTGTGAACATCGGTTACAAATCAGACGGTATCATTCCTCTGAATGAATTCCGCTACAATCCTGACTTGAAGATCGGTGATACTGTACGCGTTGCGGCACAGCCGCAGGCGGCGGCCCAGGGGGGAGCGGCCGCCCTCCCCTGACCGCCGGTCGGCCAGGGCGGCCAGATCGGTGAGCAGTTGGAAGTGGAAATAGAGGGCCACACAGGTGATCAGGGCGGAGAGGAGAAAGAAGCGGCCGGTGAACTCCGCGCCGGTGAGGAGAAAGGACAGCCAGTCCACCCCGGACACCGCGCCCAGCAGGATGCAGAAGGGCCTGAGCAGGGGCAGATCCCGCAGCTCTCCGGCCAGCAGGCCGATCGCGGAGAAAATCAGGAGGTAGCCAGCCCAGTCGGGGAGCACATCCAGGTTGTTCAGGCGGAAGTGCAGATGGATGAGGAGATAGGCCCAGGCGATGCGGCTCAGGGCGCTTCGGATGCCTGCGTGATTCATGGCGTCACCTCCGCGGGATAGGCGGTGCAGGTGTATCTCTGGTTTCCATAGACAAAATCCAGGGAGAGCGCGGAGAGCCCCTCCAGGCCGGAGTCGTCAGCCGCGGCGTGCCACAGACCGCTGACTCCGGGAAGGTCATAAGCGGTGAGCACAAAGCTGTCAAAAGCGGGAGAGCCATCGGAGGAAAGGGGAACGCAGAGCACGGCGAGGGTGGACAGAAAGTCGTACGGAACACCTCCGGATTTGCGCTCCACCCTCAGTTCGCTGCGCTTGCAGCAGGAGGTAAACGCGGCGTGAGGGGCGGGAACGGGGCTGGGACGGTCGCCGCCGCCGATGCGGAACGTCCTGCCGCCGGCCCAGCCGCCGTCTGAGAGCGACATGTACCCAACCCAGATGTCGGAGCAGGTGAGAAAGTAGGTGAGATCGACCTCTAGGCGCAGATCTACCGTTTCCGCCGCGTAGGTGATGTGGGGGATATGGTCGTCGGGGGCCGGGATCGCTCCCTCATCGGGGAGGCGCAGCGCCTCCAGCTCCCCCAGCGGCTCCACTGTCCAGAAGTCCCCGTCGGGCCGTACCGCCACCTGCTGGTACACGATGCCATAGGTGTTGTCCTCCGACAGAGGGGAGAAAAACAGCGTTCCGGTATAGCCCTCCGCCCCGTCAGGCAGGAGGTTCATTACCGACCACTCCGCCAGCCAGGAGGGGCGGTGCCAGTGGAAGCCCAGGGTCCAGAAAGGGGAGTCCTCCAGCTCCACCTCTTGGTAGGGGACCAGGGTGTCCTTCCAAACGGCCTCCCGCCCCTCCTCCGGCAGCACCATGGCATAGTACAGGGGGCTGTCGCTGAGCAGCGCCTTGGCATAGGTGTCCAAGGCTCCGGCCACGGTGGTGGGGCGGTTGAGCTGTGCCTGAGCCAGGGCAAGAGCGCCCCGGTCGGTTCCGCCGGGCACCTCCACCGCCCCGCCGGTACCCCCCAGGCAGGTGAGGGCCAGCACCACGGCCACACAGCCCGAGGCCAGGGCCATCCCGGCGGGGTAGCGCCTGAAGCGGGCGATAGCCTGGATGCGGGCCTTGATGTTGCGCCCGCCGTTGGCCATGGAGGAGGTGCCGGGGGCGCGGGCGTACCGGCCGTCGGCCATGGACAGGAGAATCACGCCGTAGGCGCGGCGCTCCTCCCCCTCCAGCCGCTCCAGCACCCGCTGGTCACAGAGGGCCTCGCAGTCGTTCTGCATCCGGTCGCAGCAGTACCAGATCAGTGGGTTGCACCAGTGCAGGCACCGCAGGGCGCACACCCCCACCCCGGCCCACACGTCGCCATGGCGGAGGTGGAGCAGCTCGTGGAGGAGCACCTTGTCGTCCACCGGCCGGTCGGGGAGCGCCAGCACCGGGCGCAGGGGGCCGCAGACGAAGGCGCTCTCCAGCCCGGGCAGCACCACCACCCGCCGGGGGGCCTTCAGGCCGTACCGCGCCGCTACGCCCTCCACCTGGGCCAGCACCTCCGGGGCGGGGGAGAGGCCCCGCCGGATGGCAGCGCGCAGGCGCGTGTAGGACCGGAAAAACCACAGGGCCAGCAGGAGCACCCCGGCGGCGTAGACGTAGAAGAACACGTCGGTGATGCTCCCCGGCACAGGCAGGCCGCGGGGAAAGAGGGGCACCGGGGCCAGCACCTCCGTTACGCCGTAGGGATCGGTGAGAACGGAGGACAGGGGGAGTTCCACCTGGAGCCTGGCCGCCTCCAGCACCGCCCGCCCGCCGGGCACCAGGGTGCGGCCCAGCAGGCCGGCGGGCAGGAGGGCGCGCAGGGCCAGAATGGCCCACACCCCGTACTGCCACCGGGGGGAGAGCTTGTCCAGAAAGAGGCGCTTTGCGGCGAGCAGCACCGCCGCCGCCACGGACAGGGCCAGGGTCTGAGCGAGAACAGACCAGAGGTTGTCCACGGCTCACACCTCCATCTCGTCCAGCAGCTTCCGCAGCTCGTCCCGCTCCTGAGGGGTGAGCTTCTCGTCCTTCAAAAAGGCGGCCACCAGTTTGCCCGCCGAGCCCTGGTAGGCCCGCTCCAGCAGGCCCCGGCGCTCCGCCGCGGCGCAGTCCTCCCGGCTCACCGCCGCCCGGTAGCGGTGGGGGAAGTCCTCCTTGCGGATGTCCACCAGGCCCTTGGCCTCCATGCGGGTGAGGTAGGTCAGCACCGTGCTGCGGCTCCAGCCCGTATCCGGACGCAGAGCGTCCACCACGGCCCCCAGGGCCAGCCCCTCCGGGGCCACCCAGAGGGCGTTCAGCACCCTCCACTCCTTGTCACTCAGCTTCATGTCACAGCCCTCCTACAGTTGTCGCATTCGTAATGATACTACACCTGTAGGAGCTACCTGTCAAGAGCGGTTGTCAATTTTGCCGAAATGGGAAAAAGGGCTTTGAGGGGGACGGCGGATGTGGTAAAATAACAGATTGAATGAATGACAGGAGAGGATGAGAAAGATGGACAAGCTCGGCTTTGACAATCAGAAGTATCTGGAGCTCCAGTCGGCCCACATCCGGGAGCGGATCCGCCAGTTCGGCAACAAGCTCTATCTGGAGTTCGGCGGCAAGCTCTTTGACGACCACCACGCATCCCGGGTGCTGCCCGGGTTCGAGCCGGACAGCAAGATCCGTATGCTCAAGGAGCTGCGGGACTCGGTGGAGGTGGTCATCGCCATCTGCGCCAGCGACATCGAGAAGAACAAGATCCGGGGCGATCTGGGCATCACCTACGACGTGGACGTGCTGCGGCTCATCGACGCTTTCCGGGGGGAGGGCCTGCTGGTGGGCAGCGTGGCGATCACCCAGTACGCCGGACAGCCCGCCGCCGACGCCTTCCGCCGCCGGATGGAGCACCTGGGGGTGCAGACCTGCCTCCACTACCCCATCGCAGGCTACCCCCACAACACCGGCCTGATTGTCAGCGACGGGGGCTACGGCAAAAACGACTATATCGAGACCAGCCGTCCCCTGGTGGTGGTGACGGCCCCCGGCCCCGGCAGCGGCAAGATGGCCGTCTGCCTCTCCCAGCTCTACCACGACTACAAGCGGGGGATCAAGGCGGGCTACGCCAAGTTTGAGACCTTCCCCATCTGGAACCTGCCCCTCCAGCACCCGGTGAACCTGGCCTATGAGGCGGCCACCGCCGATCTGGGGGATGTGAACATGATCGACCCCTTCCACCTGGCCGCCTACGGCGAAACTACGGTGAACTACAACCGGGACGTGGAGATCTTCCCTGTCCTCTCCGCCATGTTTGAGAGGATCATGGGGGAGTGCCCCTACAAGTCTCCCACCGACATGGGGGTGAACATGGCGGGCAAGTGCATCGTGGACGACGAGGCGGTCTGTGCCGCAGCCCGGCAGGAGATCGTCCGCCGCTACTACACCGCCCTGTGCGACCGCCGGGTGGGTGCCGCTGGCGACGAGCTGGTGAACAAGCTGGAGCTGCTCATGCAGCAGGCCCATGTGGATCCCTCCATCCGGCCCGTGGTAGCCGCCGCCGCCCAGGTGGCCGAGGAGACCGGCAACCCCGCCGGAGCCATTGAGCTGCCCAGCGGCGAGGTGGTCACCGGCAAGACCACCGACCTGATGGGCGCCTCCTCCGCCACCCTGCTCAACGCCCTCAAGCGCCTGGCGGGCATTGATCACCAGCACCACCTCATCTCCCGGGAGGCCATCGAGCCCATCCAGGCCGTGAAGGTCAACCACCTGGGCTCCGTCAACCCCCGGCTCCACTCCGATGAGACGCTGATCGCCCTGGCCATCTCCGCCACCACCAACCCGCTGGCCAAGCGGGCGCTGGATCAGCTCTCCGCCCTGCGGGGGTGCGAGGCCCACTCCACCGTCATCCTCTCCCCGGTGGACAGCAGCACCTACAGCCGCCTGGGCCTGCGCCTCACCTGCGAGCCCCAGTATGAGACCAACAAGCTTTACCACAAGTAGGAAGAATGGTTGAGCGCTGGCACTTCCGCAGATCCGGAGTGTGCCCGTCATCGAAAAGAACGGATTTCTCACCAGCTTTTAAACTGGTGAGAAATCTGTTCCTTCTGCTTTCAGGGGAAAGGAGAGCAAAATGAGAATATACCGTCTGTTGGGGCTGCTCTCGGTACTTGCCGAGGTAGAGCATATAACGGTTCAGGAGTTGGCAGTACGGTTTGAGGTATCCAGGCGGACGATCCTCCGAGATATTGACACACTGAACGAGGCGGGGTTCCCTGTTGCCTCCCGGCCGGGGAGAGGGGGCGGAGTCTCCATCCTGAAGGGATACCGGCAAGACAAAAGACTGCTTTCCAGGGAGGATATCGCTAGCCTGTTTACCGCCCTGGATGGATTAAAGGGCCTTGTCGGAGATGGCTCGGTTTCGGCACTGCTGGCCAGACTGGTTCCGGTCCCAGAGACTGACGCACGCTCCCGCAGCCGCTATCTGCTTGACTACACCCCGTGGTTTACGGACAGCATTACCTGGAAAAAGCTCTCTGAGCTGCACCGCGCAATTTGTAGCCGCATGGTGTGCAAAATGGATTATGTGTCAAAAACAGGGCGCCGGACCCGGTTGGTAGAACCCCATAAGCTGGTGTTCAAACAGTCTGACTGGTATTTGTATGCGTTCTGTCGGGAGCGAAGCGCGTTCCGCCTGTTTAAGCTCAGGCGTATCGTCTCCTGCGTCCCCTATGGGGAGCGCTTTTCCACGCGCCAAATGGACGAAACAACATTTGAACAGCGGTTTGGAGGGGGTGGACTGTCTGCCGTGAAAAAGGACGGATATTACCAGATTGTCCTGGAATATGAGCGCCGGGACGCATTTACCCTGACAGAGAAAATAGATGCCTGCCTGTTGGATGCGCCTGGTGGGGGGAGTGACACCGGCCGGATCTGTTTTTATGCCCCCGAACTTTCCTTTGCACGGGAGCTTGTCATGGGGCTGCTGGGCAAGGTCAGGGTGGTCGCGCCACCTGAGCTCCGTGAGGAGCTCAGAGATGAGCTGAAAAAGATAAACGACTTTTACAAAAGGTGACAGCTAAGCTGTCACCTTTTTTGTGTTAAGCTGTCTACAGAAAGGTGGTATGAAGGGATGAAACAAATCCTGGTATTTATTTTTGATGGCTATGCGGACTGGGAACCGGCCTATGTATGTGCGCAGTTAAATGCACCTGCAACTGGATATGCGGTGAAAACCATTGGGCTTGACCGGGCGCCCAAGGTGTCTATGGGGGGCTTCCGTGTCACGCCCGATTTTACTGTCGCTGACTATCCGCGGGATGCCGGCCTGCTGCTGCTGACCGGCGGGACAGCGTGGCTGGAGCGGAAAAATGACGCTGTCTTGCCGGTTGTACGGGAACTGGTCAGATGCCATATCCCGGTGGCTGCAATTTGCAACGCGGTAAACTTCCTGGCGGAAAACGGTTTTTTAGACCAGCGCAGACATACTGGGAATACCCTGCCCTTCCTCAAATCCCAGGCTCCGCACTATAAAGGGGAGGCATATTTCGTTGAGGCGGAGGCGGTTTGTGACAACGGCATTCTTACCGCCAACGGATTCGGAGCGCTGGAGCTGGCAAAAGAGATACTGCGGCTGCTGAAATTTCGGTCAGAGCAGGAGCTAGCGGAATGGTATGCATGGAATAAATTCGGCCTGTATTCGCCAGGACACAAGGGGCGTACCCCAAGCGGACTGTGATCTGCCCGGTATCATCGGGTGGCCGGATGGGCAAAGCGGCGGGGGATAAGCTGCTTTTAAAGAAAGGGCCGGGCTGAAATCAGCCCGGCCCTTTTTACATATTGGGTTAGTCGGCCTCGTCCTGCATCACCGCGTCGTCGCAGAGTACGCTTTTTTCGGAACAGCCTGGCGGCCATTCCTCAAACGATCCCTTGCTCCTCCGCTCCCCAACCGACCCGCTGCACTGGGCTCGCTTGGGGACCTGGGGATATCTGATGGCCTTCTCCTGGACGCCCCACTCGCCGCCTGTCAGA